>Ga0209340_1002007_pt1 | contig 12662 bp, 12 predicted proteins | sample EPASupsiteSAE323_FD_187266 | JGI IMG/M metagenome (GOLD analysis project Ga0209340, IMG submission 187266) | Bioremediated contaminated groundwater from EPA Superfund site, New Mexico - Sample SAE3-23 (SPAdes) (version 2) | ecosystem: Environmental > Aquatic > Deep subsurface > Groundwater >... | reverse complement strand
AAACTCTTATTCGAAGCCCACTCTGGTGCATGGCACTCTGGCCAGCGTGGCAAGCGCCAGCCGATATTTAGAATAAATTTAACATTGCGCTTATTTCCTTCTTGAATAATATAATCGTATTCTGAGAAATCATATTTACCCTCTTCTTTTTCAATCTCGTCCCAGTAAATAGGCAACCTCACATTTTTTACCTGCAAATCATCTAAAATAGCAGAATAAACTTTTTGCCAATCAAGACCGAGCTCATGGCAAAATTTCGTCGAGAAAGTTACCCCAAAAAAGTCTGGCTTATACTGCAATTCCTTATTCCATGGATAATTCGAATTTAATTTAAAAAAATAAAAGATAATTAAGATTAATAAAATTAAAATTATGTGCCAAATTTTAAATATTTTCTTAATTTTTTCTTTATTTATAATCATACTAAATAATAAAGTATAAACCACCTATAATTAAAGCGACTGCCAGTATTTTTTGAATTAAATTCCTCCAGGAAAAAGTCTCTTTCAGAAGTTTTGGCGACAGCAGCGCCAGAGCCGTACTAATAATCAATATAAATGCATACTGAACTCCTTGAAGAGCATTAACTAAAGCGACCGAACCCAAAAATACCGCATAATTCTGAAGAATAAAACCGATTGATCCTAAAATCTGGTTTGAAATAACTAAAAATTTATTTTTATTTGGATTTCCTTTCTTGAAACTATTAAAGATAATAAGCCGATCAGTCTTCCCTATTAAAAAAAACAAAACAAATAAAACTGCCCCTAAACGACTCCAAATAAAAACGCTAGCAAAAGACTGATCTAAGTAGGCAATCTTTGAGCTTATAAAATAAACTGCATACAAAAAGGCAGACAAAAAAGCACACCATAATCCGCCAGATTTAGAAGAAAAATTAAACTTAATTTTATTTAAAATTCTCGATAAATAGTTTCGTTCCTTCGGCAGGCAAGCAATCGCACAAACGCCGATTAACAATAACCCGAATCCGACTAGCTGCTGCTGGTTATATTCTTCTTTTAAAAAAATAAATGAAAATATTAAAGAAAAAAGCGGCGTTATACCGCCAATTAAGACTAATACACGAGACGCTTCACCGCGCCTCAACGATTCATATAAGAAAAATAGAGCTAAAGAAAAAACGGCGCCGGTAAAAATATCCAGAAGAAACAAAGAAACACCGGGCCACTTTAAAAACCAAGGTGCTGCCAAAATTGCCAATCCGCTAAAAATGCAAACCAAAAAAGTATAAGCCTTACTGCTTTTAAGAACGTTCTCAACCAAGAACTTATCTAAAATATTAGTTATAGCTAACATTAGATAGGCAGAAATTGCTACGATTATCCAAGACATAAATTTCCTATTTTTTTAAAATAATCTTTTCAATATTATATGCGCCCATCTGTTCAGCATTTAAAAAACCATCAACCGCAGCTCTGATTAGGCGACCAGACTCCATTAAGTCATTAAGCCACTCAGACACATATTCAACATCTATACTATTAATACCCGCACCGACCGATACTAGCCAATCGCGATTAAAATCTTCTTGAGAGCCCACTGTTTCTGAGATAATAATAGGCAAACCCAGAGCACAATAAAATGAAAGCTCTGATGGCTTTGTCCATAAAATATCTGTTTGGCGCAGGCATTGGTTAAAAATTCTAAAATATTCGAACTTATCTTCAGCAAAAACAACTGAAACACCACCATCTCCTTCTAATCCCAATCTGGATATTTCTTGTTCAAAATATTTTTTTACTTCAGGGCGATTGCCCGCAACTAAATTCAACTTAATTTTTTTGCTCTTTATATTTCTTACTAGCTTATTTAAAATAATAATACCTGTTTCTTTTTGCGCTCCGGCACCGCCGACAGCATAACTTATAGTTAAAGGTCTTTCCTCGCTTATCTGCGTCTTCCCTTTTTTTTCACCTAAAAGATGTTCGTATTCTTTTTTGAATTTACCAAATGGATCAAGAACCTGAATCCGTTTTTCTAAATCCTCCATTATTATCTCTTTATTAGCTCCAATATTTTCCTTAGGCAAAGGAAAGCCTGATTCAATTATATTATTACTTTTTACACCATACATTAATAATCTCTCCTTCACTTGGCCATTCGGCACAAAGTATTGTATACGGCTAGCTTCGGGATTTATCGGGGCCCAGGCTCGCGCAATATCGGCATCACAAACAATACAATATATATCTCCGCTATAATTATAATATTCGGCTACATAGGCTACCACAAAAAAAGTGGTAACAATTGGCAGGCCCTCCGTGTTTAGAGAATTAATTAAATTTTTGCCTAACCCCTTTTTAACCAAACTATAGAAAAATTTTTGTTGAACGCTCTGTTTTGATAAATCACGAAAAGGATAAAAGGGTTCAATTTTTTGAAAATAATCCATTATGGAGAAAATCAGCTTACCGATTAAAGGTATTTTCTTAAACCGAGAAATCCTCTCATAAGAACGAAGGCTATTTCGCCAATAATTCCTTTCCCAGGTCGTCATTGCTGGATAGTCGTTTATGGTTATAATTTGATTTTCACAAAGACCAAGCAAGGGATAAGCTGCTCGCTGATGGCCATAACCCATATTAGCCGCAATCAAATTTATCTTTTTTCCAGAAGACATAAAAACGAGTATTATAATTGGATAACTATAATTATTATACGACTATCTAGAGTTTTCTACCATGACCGATTCTCCTTTTTTTAATTGAAGATACTGATAAGCCTTTAATGCCGCAATTGTAGCTTGACCCATCGCTACTGTAATCTGCTTAAATTCACAATCAGTCACATCTCCGGCAGCAAAAAGTCCAGGCGTCCTCGTTTCCCCATTTTTATTTATAATAATTTGGCTTTTATCGTTTCGGTCAACAAAATCAGAAACCAAATCCGTACTAGCAATTCTACCGACTTCAACAAAAACCCCGTCAACTTTAATATCTTTAATCAGCTGGTCTCTTTTATCGAATATCTTAATTATTTCGACCTTATTATTCCCGCTAATTTCCTTTAACTCCGTATTATTTAAAATTTCGATATTTTCTCGAGATTTTACTTCATCAATTAAGACATCAAAGGCTTTAAAATTTTCTGTATGATTAATTAAATATACCTTGCTCGCTATTTTCGAGAGTATTTCAGCGGCATCTAAGGCGGAATTTCCGCCACCGACAACGGCTACAATCTTGTTTCGAAAAAATGGACCATCGCAATTACTGCAATAAGACACACCTTTTCCATTATATTCAACCTCTCCTTTAACTGCGAGGCGACGAGGCGATAAACCCATAGCAACAATCACCGATCTAGTCTCAAAACTGTCGTGATTGGTATATATTATAAAATTTCCATCTTCTTTTCTTTCAATTGTTTTAACTTCTTCATCACGAAATTCGACACCAAAGCTTAAAGTCTGATCTTTAATATTATTAATCAAGTCAAAACTAGCCACTTTTTTATAGCCCGGATAATTTTCTATTTCATTTGCCCACACCATCTGCCCGCCAACTTCCTTGCCGATAATTAGGGTTTTCATCTCGCGTCGAGCAGCATAAATACCAGCAGTCATGCCAGCCGGACCAGATCCAATTATGATTAAATCATACATAAATTTATTTTAACATTATATATTATAGAGTTAATTATAATTATTAATTCAATATAAATCAAATATTTTTAAATAGATATTATTTTCGGCATTTAGTTTTTTAAATTTAATTTTAGCAAAATTAATGAATGATAATAACAAGTTTTCCACATGATATTATAGGATATAAATATACTAATATTAGCCAACTTTTAAACAATAGTCTACATAACATTAGACTTTTAAACAACAGGGTCGCACTTGTTCTGCAAGGAACATTTATTGACTTTTGTTTTTTGCCAAGTTAATATGTAAGAAATAAACGGAGATAAATTAATGTTCTTTTACAATATTTTGAATGATTTTATCGAAATTAAAAATTTCGGGAATAATATAATGACAGTAAGCTTTGTCTTAACGATCATCCTTTCGATAATTCAATCTTACGGAATATCAAAACAAGGAAAAAGAATTAGCAAACACAAATCAGCTAGAGCTATTTCAGTATTTTTCTTTGCCGCTCAATCTATATATAGTCTTGGATATGTGGTTTATGGAATCAGTAAAAATAGTTTAGCTCTAATTATTAATGGGTTATTATTTATTTTCTTTTTTCGAATTGTATTTCAAATTTTGGCACTTAGTTTTAAAAAACACAACTATTTTAATACTGAAAATATTATGACTTCCCTACTTCTAGTTTTAGCGCCTCTGCTTCTGCTCATTACCAACAAAGATATAATGCTGTTAATTTTGTTTATTATATCGACTATATCTAGTGTACCCCAGATATACTCCTTATATAAACTAAAAGATTACTCTGATATAGAACCTAAATTCTTGGTTTCGATCTTAGTGAGCTCAGCAATATGGCTTATATATGGGATTACCATAAATGGGCACGCATTAATTCTATCAAGCATACCAACAATTATTTCGATAATTGTATTTCTGGCTGTATATTATTATCGAAAGAATTACATCTAATAAATCCTAGGAATCTAGGATTTTTTTATTGTTTGAATATGTTCCTCAAGGAACATTTAATTCCATGATTGATTATAGGTATAACGACAAATAACACTTAAATTCTACAATATCATGCACCGAAAGCAGAAATTCAACTGAAAATAATTGATCATAATAAAGTCGTAATAATTTGATATCACTAGAGGCCACTTATATATAAAAATGACTATTAAAACTAATCTGAAGAAATTTTTATTAATTTAAGTATATCAGGCATATAACTCTACTGAGCGTATTCCTTTTCTTAAAATATCAACTTAAAAACAACGTAAACGAACATCGCCTCCGACATTCAAGTCCCTTATGTAAAAATAACTACTTAAAAGACCTCACGCAGGTGAGGTCTTTTAAGTAAGTGGACCATAAGGGACTTGGTCACAGTTGCTATGTTTTTCTCTGCGCCGCTGGCTTGCGAAAAACAAGCACCCCGACCCGGCCTCGGCGGTTCGTAAACGAACATCGCCTCCGGCATTCAAGTCCCTTATGTAAAAATAACTACTTAAAAGACCTCACGCAGGTGAGGTCTTTTAAGCAAGTGGACCATAAGGGACTTGAACCCTTGACCTCTTCCATGCCATGGAAGCGCTCTAGCCAACTGAGCTAATGGCCCAATATTATAAATTGTTCCTCAAGGAACAATCTAATAATGATTAAACATTACATAATAATTATAAATTATTATTTATTTAAGTCAAGAGTTATAAACTAAATACTTGACAATTATTTAAATACATGTCATTAAATGTGTCCTCGCCGGGAATTGAACCTGGATCTAGAACTTAGGAGGTTCTTGTTCTATCCTTTGAACTACGAGGACTTTTATACTTACGTCATCGGTTTCCGACTAAATCATAGTACCTTAGTTAAATAATTTACACAAACAATTAAGCACACTTCTTTGACAAACAGTAGCGATTAACATAAAATTATAGGGTATTAATTACTTAATCTTATTATAAATTTAACAATATGTTTAGTAAAGACAGCAAGCTAGATAAATTTAAAGACGCCGAAACTATAATTGGGGCTTCAATTAAAGTTAAGGGAAATTTTCAGGGACAGGGAGACATTGTTGTAGAGGGAACATTAGAAGGGTCGTTAAAAACAGATTCCAGCATATTTATTGGAGACCAGGCAAAAATTATTGCAAATATTGAATCAAAGGATTGTATAGTCAATGGAGAAATTCATGGGAACTTAAAGATAAAAAATTATCTTGCTATTGGAGCAACTGCAAAAATATATGGCGATATCCAATATAATGAACTGTCAATCGAAAAGGGAGGTATAGTTAGCGGTCAGCTATCTGTAATTGATGATCATAAAAAAATGGAAAAAAATAAGGATGAAAAAAAAGAATCTTCTTCTGAAATATAAGCGTGAATTATTTTTATGCACGTATATATTTACGACGACTATCTAGATAAAGGCCGATATAACAAAACAATTAACCGGATTGAAATTCGATTAACTGATTTAGGGTTAAACGGAAAAATTATCCGCTTGGGGGGAATAAAGAACATAAAGGGAACTATTCAAAACGAAATAAAACTCGGGGCAAAAACAATTGTCGCCGTTGGCAATAATCAAACAGTCAATAAAATCATCAGTGCAATTATTGATACCGACATATACAGCGACTTTCAAAAGAAAACTTTGCTGGGAATTATCCCGATTGGCGACGATAATTCTATAGCCGAATCATTTGGAATTAAAAATGAAAAAGACGCCTGCAATATTCTGCTTGCTAGGCGAATTGAAAAAATTGATTTAGGGAGGGCGGGGAATTATTATTTTTTAAATAACGCTACAATTCAAAGTCAGGGAAGTGTCATAGATATTAATAATTTCTCCATCGAATCAGCTGAAAAAGGAGAAATTAAAATTGTTAATCTTTTAAACAGCAAACACGACGATCTTCGCTCAAATCCCCATGATGGATTGCTCGATATTTATATTCGCACAAAAAAAAGGGATGAGACATACTTAACCGCAAAAAAGATCATTTTAAAAAATTCTAATCCGGATATAAAATTATTAATTGATGGGGTTATGGAATTAGACACCCCAATCGAATTAGGCATTATTAAAAATCACATAAATATCATCGTTGGCAAAGAAAGGTTATTTGAATAAAAAAAAGACCGACTTAAACGGGTAGGCAAGAAAATTTCTTCTAGGCACTTTCGAGCTGAAAGCCGGAAAAATCCTAGCAAGAAAATCCCCATGCTTGTCGTGCCTGACCCGTTTAAATCGGTCTTTAATTTTTATCTTTTTAAGTTGACTTTATAATATATCATAGCAAAGACTTATTGTCAAGGTGTTTATCCACAAATAATTAACAGACTAAAAAAGACCGAATAATACGGTCTTTTTACTTAATTTTAGCTAATATATTATACTTTAATAATTACGGGTAAAACCATAGGACGACGCTTAGTCGAGTTAAACAAAAATTGGCTAATATCATTTCTAATTTTATTTTTTATATAATCATCGTCGGCAGGTGTCATTGGATTCTTGTCTTTTACTATTTTTTTCACTTTCATCCTCGTTTTTTCGATTAAATCACGATTTTCTTTCATGTAAACAAACCCACGAGAAATTAAATCCGGATTACCGATAATTGAACCTGTTTTAGCATCAATCGTCGCGATAATAACTATCATTCCATCATCGGCCATCATTCGCCGGTCGCGTAAAACAATTTCTGAAACATCTCCCACACCCAAACCATCAACCATAACATAGTCGGTCGGTACTTTTTCTTTAGTTAAAGTACCAATGGTTTTATTCGTTGCATTTTTATGGAATGTCACAACTTGACCATTATCAGCGACAAATATTTTTTCACGCGGGATGCCAACTGCCTCAGCTAAATCGGCATTTGCCTGCAACATATAATGATTTGCTTCAATAGGCATAAAGTATTCCGGCTTAAGCAGTCGCATTGTTAATTTCAAATCTTCTTGCTTTGCGTGCCCACCCGCATGTATATCAAACATTCGATAATTAATAACTTTCGCGCCTTGGCGAACAATCATATCCATAAGATTCTGGATACTTCTTTCATTGCCTGGAATAACCGAAGAAGAGAAGAGGACTGTATCTCCTTTTTTTAGACTGACTGTTCTATGTTCGCCATTAACTACTCGAGTCAGAAACGCGTTGCTTTCTCCTTGAGCCCCGGAACCAATAATTAGAACCTTATTATCAGGCAAATGATTTAAGTCTTTGTCATCAACTAAAATATGCGGACTGAACTTTAAATATCCAATTTGATGTGCGATGGTGACATTATCATTCATGCTTCTTCCTTGAAGACTAACGCGCCGGCCATGACGCTCGGCTAAGTCAAATATTTTCTGAACGCGGCTTAACTGCGAGGCAAAAGTACCAATAATAACCCTTCCATCAATTTTCTCAATTAATTTTCCAATTTCTTCTCCGATAACTGACTCGGAAAGCTGATATCCGGCATGTGTCGCATCAGTTGAGTCGGCCATTAACATCAGCACGCCTTGCGCGCCAATTTGGGCGATTCGATTAAGGTCAGCCGGTTTATCGTTTACGGGCGAAAAATCAATTTTAAAATCTCCAGTATGGATAATTGTACCGATATCCGTCTTGACCACAATGGCAAAACAATCGGGAATAGAATGATTAACCCTTAAAAACTCAATTTGAAACGATGAACCTAATTTTATTGAATGAGTTTCATCTATTTCTTTTATTTTTAAAACTGGCGCTGTTTTATATTCTTGCTGTCGTTTTCTTACTAATCCGGCTGTCATTTTTCCCATAAACATACCCGGATTACCAATTTCGCCCATTATATGAGGTATCCCGCCGATGTGATCATAATGGCCATGCGTAATAATTACTCCTTTAATCCAGTCTTTTTTATCCTTAAGATAAGTAACGTTAGGAATAATGTAATCGATTCCTGGCATATCCTCTTCAGGAAACTGCAATCCCATATCTATAATAATAATTTCTTTATTATATTCAATTACTGTCATATTCCGTCCGACTTCTTCAAGCCCTCCGAGAACCATAACTTTCAATGGGTTTGCGGGAGAACCAAATTCTTTTTTATCAATTCTCGGTTGCGAGAAAGACAGGCTTCGATTGCGGCCAGAATAATTGCGCTTTGGACTATTGATTGTACTGCGAGGACCAGCCTCTTGAACCGTTTGTTTAACAAACATAATTTTTTATTAATATTATTAAAAATAAATATAATAATTATATTTAATTAATTTAATAATTGATGAGTTATTTTAAACTCGGACGCAGAAGAACAAGGCTCCCGGCTACCAAGTTATTTTTGTTTTAGTTTTCAAATACCAGCTGCTGATATCATTAAATCGATCAGCGGGATTAACAATAACCTCTCCGGAAAAACCAGACAGATTATTTCCCTGGACATAAGTATAAATAGGAGAATATAAAAATATAGCCGGCAAATCGCTTGTGATTATTTCCTGAAATTTTTTATATTTAATTATTCTTTCATTCATATCGCTAATGGCTCTTGCTTCAACCAACAGCTTATCAGCTTCTTGATTATTATAATTAGCTAGATTCAAACCTTTGTCGCCAATCTGGCTCGAATGCCAAAAAGCATAAACATCTGGATCGCCGCCGACTGATTCGCCATACAATAAAAGCTCAAAATTACGACTCTTTACGGCAGATGCTGCCTGCTCGCTTGAAAAAATGTTTATATTTACTTTTACTCCGCTTTTTTCCCAATAATTTTTAATTTTTTCGGCTATTAATAAATTTGACCCAGTGTCAACTACGCTCAGATTAACAACGAGGGCTTGTTTCTGTAGAAAATCAGCAGCTTCCGTCGGCGAATAATCATATTTGATAAGCGCTTCATTGTAGGCAATATTTTGTTTTAAAATAGGGCCTTCAGCTGATTGATAAACTCCAGAAAAAACATCGCTTAAAAGCTGCTCTTTATCTAATGACTTTGCTAATGCGATTCGAATATCTTTATTGGCCAACGCTTTATTTTTCTCGGTATTAAAAAAAATTGATATAACCCTCGCTTGAACTAGCTCATTAAATCTTAAAGAATTCTTGGCGAGCAGATCTTTTCTTAAATCATAAGGCAGATATCCCAGACCAGTTATTTCATTATCATTAAGAGCTTTAACGGCGCCCTCATAATCGGTAAAGAACTTGAAAACAATACTTTTTAGATAGGCTTTCTTTCCGTAATAATCATCGTTTGCAATTAGATTATATTCTTTAAGCTCTCCGTCCTTATTTTTAACTAATGTTTTAAATTTGAATGGCCCGGAACCGATTGGTTTTAGATTAAGATCTGATAATGTAGCGGCCGTCGGATTAACATTGCTCCAAATATTTTTAGGCAAAATGCCAAAGGTCAATAACTCAAGGAATGGCGAGTAAGGCTCGCTTAAAGTAAATTTAACAGTAATATCATCAACTTTTTGAATCGAAGCGGCCGCCAAAGAGGCTCTAAGCGGAGAACGGAAATCAGGATTTTGGATTGATTCAAAGGTAAAAACAACATCATCGGCGGTCAGAAGGCTGCCGTCATGCCACTTAACATTATTTTTTATTTTAACAATATATTCTTTGTAATCCGCACTGATTTCAAGATTATCGGCTAAATCATTAGTTATATTTCCTCGATTGTCAAATTTAAATAAGCTAGAATAAATTAATCGAGCCAAATCATCATCAACCCCGTGATTAACGGCGTATAGAGGGTTAATCGTTTGCGGATAACCTAAAACCCCTTCAATATATTCACCGCCTTGTATAGGCAAATATTGCAAATGTTTTTTTAGAAATACTGACCCAAGATAGATGACGTTGATAATTACAACCAGGACGCAAATCTTAACGAGCAAGAATTCATTCGGGTTCAAAAATCTGCTCAAATGGCCAATCTGTTCACTATTTGGAATTTTGCGTGGCGATAAATTATAAACAAGCTTCCGATCTAAATCGTCTTGATTAACTTTATGTTTTTTTTTATAACTAAAAAAAGACAAAGACGCTTTAGTCCGTCGCCAAACGGATATAATTTTATTTTTTATTGAGTTCACAAAATCTTAAGCTTTTATAAAGAAAACGCCTAAAGATAAAAGTATAAAAATTACGGCCAAAATAATAGTCGCAATAAAAAGTTTTTTTTCAATACCTCGCTTTGTTAAATATACTCCACCGCTGCCCCCAAAAACTCCGCCCAGCCCGGCCCCTCTATTCTGCAATAATATAGCCAAAACCAAAAGAAGGGAAGCGACTATTTGAGATATTTTAATCCAAAACATCATATATATTATTTCTTCACTTTATTTATCAAAGCAATTAGCGCGTCCTTATCATTAACTGCTAAATCAGCTAATATTTTTCGATCAATAATAATATTATTAACTTTAAGGGCGTTGATAAAGCGCGAATATGAAAATCCATACTCTCTAACAAAAGCATTTATCTTAATCTGCCACAAGCCGCGCATTGTTCTCTTTTTTTTGCGTCGGTCGGTATATGAATGGGCGCCTGCTTTTGTTCGTGCAGTTTTAGCTAATTTTATTAATTTTTTTCTTCCCCACTTATAACCCTTAACTGCTTTTAAAAGTTTTCGGCGTTTTTTAACATGGGTCATTCCGCGTTTTACTCTTGGCATATATATTCAATCTTAAAATTTATAATCTATTACTAGTTATAAGGGGTTAATAATTTAATAGTTTTTTCCAAAGTTTTGGTGGTCGATATATCAGATCGTTTTAAACGGGTAACACTCCCCGATTCTCGAGAATTAAAATGATCTTGTCCAGCTTTACGTTGAGTTAATTTATTCTTACCAGTTTTTTTAAAACGTTTAACGGTCGCCTGGTGAGTCTTGATTTTTGGCATAATTTTCCAGATTAAAAAACAGGTACATACCTGATTTAACGCTAATTACTTTTTATTTATTAATATAATAATAAATCTTCCACCCTGATTTGTCAAGGGTTGCTCAACTTCAATATTTAAATCGGGCTTAGCCTGTAACTTAGCAGCAAACCCCTTGATAATATCAGCGGCTTTTTGATAATATTGCCTTTCTCTGCCTCTTAGTATGAGCTCTATTTTAATTTTGTTTTCTTTGGCTAAAAATTTTTCAGCCTGATTCAAGCGCATATCGAGATCGTGCTCGCTAATTCTAAAAGTCAATCTTATATTTTTCGTTTCTGTTTTTTTCTGCTGCATTTTCTGCTTGTGGGCATGCTTTTCTTTCTCATATCTAAGCTGGCCAAGATTGACAATTTTAACAACAGGCGGTTCCGCCTTAGGATTTACTTCAACTAAATCTAACCCGGAATCTTGAGCTCTTTTAACGGCATCTTCTGTTAGCATTATTCCGATAGCTTCATTGTTTTCATCAATTAAAAAAACTTCCGGCACACGAATCTGATTATTAGCTTTTAAAACTGGGGCTTCTTTTCTTTCGACACGATGAAATTTAATACGCATTTTTTTATTTTCTTAAATAAAATTGATTATTATTATATATCATATATATCTTAAAAATAGCAAAAAGTCAAATAAAAACAGGCAATTTAAATATAGCTAAAATAGCTCTTGACAGTATTTTTTTATTAGTATAGAATAAGTTTATTAAAAATAAAAATAGAATACAGTATTTAAAACAAGATATAGTTTATATCTCTGTTTTTTTCTGTCTATTTCGGACCTTAAAAAAATAATAGTTCACAATCATGGTGATGGTTAAATTTTGGTGCTAATTGGCATCAATTCGATCAATCAAAAATTTGTCCGTTTTAAAAACGGAATCACATACGAAAACGAAAGTTTTCACAAGAGTCAATCAAATTAGAGAGTTTGATCCTGGCTCAGGATGAACGCTGGCGGCGTGTCTAAGGCATGCAAGTCGAATGCCTGTAGCAATACAGACATGGCAAACGGGAGAGTAACACATTGGTAACTTACCCCAAAGACGAGAATAACCTTGCGAAAGCGAGAATAATACTCG
>Ga0209340_1002005_pt1 | contig 12668 bp, 10 predicted proteins | sample EPASupsiteSAE323_FD_187266 | JGI IMG/M metagenome (GOLD analysis project Ga0209340, IMG submission 187266) | Bioremediated contaminated groundwater from EPA Superfund site, New Mexico - Sample SAE3-23 (SPAdes) (version 2) | ecosystem: Environmental > Aquatic > Deep subsurface > Groundwater >... | reverse complement strand
AACAAGTGATCCCGGCTCAGGATTAATTGAAAAAATTGAATTTAGTAATGATGACTTGTACTTCCATGATGTACAGCAAATTGCGCTGCCTTAGTAAAATGCTTTTGTTTTTGCAGTGTTAAATGTTAATTATATAAAAGGAGATAAAAATGGCTAAAATTACAGGAACAAATTATGATGATGTCCTTATTGGAACCAATTTTGCTGATAAAATATGTGGATTAAAAGGTAATGACGTTATAATTGGAAGAGAAGGTAATGACTATATTTATGGAAATGAAGGCAATGATAAAATAAAAGCCGGCGAAGGAAATGACACTGTTGACGGTGGATCTGGAAATGATTGCATAGACTGCGGTTGTGGTAATGATTATATTTATGGTGGAACCGGCGACGATGAAATCAAAGGTGAACAAGGAAATGACAAGCTATATGGCGGAAATGATTCAGATGAAATATGCGGAGGCTATGGAAACGATATAGTTGATGGCGGAAACGGCGTAGATCTACTGTATGGCGATGAAGGCAGAGATACTTTATCCGGCGGTGCTGGCAATGATGACCTTAATGGCGGTTGCGGTAATGATCTCCTGAAGGGCGGAACCGGTAATGATGAATATTTTGGTTATTATGAAAATTTACCTATTGGTCAGAATGGCGGCTTTGGAAATGACATAATTTGTGATCAGTCAGGAACATGCGATGTTCTTGACCTTGATAGTTTTGATCCTGAAGATTTTGACTTTAGAGCCCTTGATACTGATGGTGATCAAAATGTAGATGCACTGCAATTATATCTTGACAATGATAATTCAATATTAATTCAGAAATACTTTAATGATACGTCACCAAATGCAGCAACAAGCGGTCCAGGTACCGGTCTTGTAGAATGGATGGAATTTGATAGTGAAACGCTTGATTTTGCTGATGTAAAACTTATTGCTCAGCCTTAGTTTATAAAAAACTTTCCAAACAGGCCTCTGAAATTTATTTTCAGGGGTTTGTTAATATATAGTTATTAGACATAATTTATTTTATCCAGAGGATTAGCCCGGTTCGGTATGTCTAAAATATACAGTAGGATTATATTAAAAAAATATTTTATGTTAACATCATCTTAATTCCTTATTTACAGAAATGCATTATAGGTGAAATATAATGGATTCATATAAATTCTCAATACTAGGAGAAGAAATTCATTTTAATGATGCTTTTTTAGGTCTCAATAACCATGAAGCAAGGTATGCTGTACTTAAAGAGTTAGGAAAAAGAATTTTATTCCAGCGATATTTCAATGAGATGCAAATTTTTCCGGATAAGTATGATTTAGAGGCTGAAAGTTTACTCCAGAAATTTTGCGCCCAGCAGAAAATATCAACACCTGAGGATTTGGAAAATTTCCTGAGTAAGATTAAACAGGATAAAGATTCATTTGTTGAAAGACTTGTATATGAAGAAAAAATCAAACTTCTAAAACAGATAGTTGTATCTTCTCATAACATAAATGATTTATTTTTAGAGAAAAAAATGAGACAAGATTCAGTCATATTTTCTTTACTCAGGGTAGAAAAAGAAACAATGGCAAGGGAGCTCTATTATCGTTTAACACATGATTTGCAGGATTTTGGAGAATTGGCAAAGCAATTTTCTGTTGGTACTGAAGCAAGGCATGGAGGTATTGTAGGACCAATTCAATTGCAAACTTTAAATCCGGAGCTTAGAAGCAGGTTGGTTTCAATGCAGGAAGGCGATATTAGTGAGTCTTTTACTGTTGACGGCAGCCAATATTTAATTGTAAAGCTCATTAGATTTGACCGTGTAACTTTAAATATTCAGATAGAAAATTCTTTGAGAGATGAGTTATTTGAACAATGGATTAACAGGCAGTTAAATCTCAATAATTTTGGCAGCAAAGCTGCACCATCAGGCTAAGGACACTTCCTAAAGTAAAATGTGATACACCAATTATTCCACAGGTCTAAAATATCATGCTTTGTTTAGTTTCAGGGCAAAGCTGCACCATCAGGTAAACTATCATTACTGAAATACAGTGACACACCAATTATTTCACAGGTCTAAAGTCATGCTTTGTTTAGTTTCAGAGCAAAGCTGTACCACTAGGTTAACGCCGTCCGAATATAACAAAATAATAATGGAGAAAATTCAAGTGGAGTCTAATGATTCAGATTTTAATGAAATTATAGACAATTCTTTTGGATCCGGTACAGATTCAACTGACAATATGTCAGAATTATCAGCAAAAATAACCCTTGAGATAGGAGAAAGTATTCCGGAAGAGCAAATCGTACCCAATAATCTTATTTTGATACTAAATGGAAGAATTAGGGTGCTAAAGATGCTGAGTACGGGTGAAGAAAAAACAATTATTCTGTTAAATGACGGGGATATTTTTGATATACATGTTAATACATTAAAATTTACTGCTTCTGTTGAAACAGAGATCTGTCTAATTTCTCAAGATATAGCTTTTCAGGATCATGATCTGAAAATACGATATGAAAGACTGACAAAGATAATTGATCAGGCAGATAATATAGTGAACAAGTCTGTATTTAAAACAGCAGATCAGACGGAAGTAGTTAAACTGGAACAAAATGAGTTAATACGTGAAAGCAGTTCTATTGAAGATATTCATTCATCTGCGGAGAACTGTATTGCACAGGCTTTATCCTTTTATAAACATCCTATTCCGGATATACATGATGAAATATTTAATGTAAATAATGTCGAAGGTCTTCAAAAGCATATTGAATTAACTGGTTTTAGAACAGAAAAATACTTTTTAACATGGGCACAATTGCTTAATAGCCGATATCCATTAATACTTGAGGATGAAAAAGGTATATTCCACTGGATAACAAGTAGAAGAGGAAATACTCTGATTGAAAAAATCAAGGGTGAATATCATCGTTTTATGACGGACGCAAAATATTTTGAAAATAATTTTTCTGTAATTTCTTTAAAGCCAATTAAAAATAAAGATATTTCTAAAACAGATCCGTTTAGTAATGCATGGTATTTTGGTCTTTTTTACAGTAACTGGTTTTTGACAGTACAAATGATTTTTTCGTCAATTATGGTTCAAATATTAACTCTTGGAATGCCGATTTTTTACATGGTTATATTTGACAGAGTGTTTGGCAGGCAGAATCTCTCTGCTCTGGATGTCATCGCTATTGGTATGGTTGGACTTTTGGCATTTGATTTATTTATAAAAATGCTGAGATCTTATATTCTTGCTCATTTTACCGAAATTATCGATAAGCAGAGTATTGAAATTTCGCTTCATAAAATATTTAGTATACCTCTTTCAATGGCAAACAGAGATGTTGTGAGAGGTTTTATGGATCGTTTTGGGGAAATTGTCAGGACAAACCAGATTTTAGCGACAACATTTCTTATTTCAACTTTAGATGTTTTATTTTCTTTTATAGTCGTTGTCTTTTTGTTTTATTTACACTGGCAAATGGCACTTGTGTCAATTTCTCCGTTAATTCCTGCTGCTGTTTTAATTTTCTGGACAGGACCAAGACAAAAAGGCAGAGGTATTGTATTTAATAAGTCTCAAAAACAAAATCAGTCTAAGGTAATAGAAATTCTTGAGAATAATGAAACCGTAAGATCAATAAATGCTACACATATACTGTTAAATAATCTTATTGAGAAAACATATGAATCATTTGAAAGAAACTTTAAAGCAAGATTTGACCAGGTTAGTAGCGGAACACTACTGGGATTTATAACAAGTCTTGGTTCGCTTGCAACATTATATTTTGGTGCATACGAAGTACTTGAGGGTAAAATGTCTTTCGGTATTTATCTTGCAATTAATATGTTAGGTCGGAGTTTTGTAGGGTCAATAATGAAACTTTTAACATCCCTGCAACAGTTTCAGGAAGCCACGAATTCTTCAAGCCAGTTAAAAGCACTTTTTCAGATAGAAGATGAAAAGGAAAGAAGCAATGAAGGAATTTACCTGAGCGAAGTATCAGGCCATATTAATTTTGTTGATGTATGTTTTCGCTATCAGGCTGAATTACCTTTAGTTTTGAATAATATTAATCTTGACATAAGACCTCGGGAAAAAGTTATACTTACAGGCAAAAGTGGTTCTGGCAAAACAACAATGATTCGTATGCTTCAGCGATTATATGATCCTGTTTCCGGTTATGTTGTACTGGATGGCTTGAATATTGCTGATATTAGTCTTGATAACCTGAGAAGTACTATAGGTGTAGCACTTCAAAAACCTGGAATATTTGCAGGAACAATTAGAGAGAATCTAACTCTGGGCAATTCCTATGCTTCTATGGAAACAATATTAGAGGCTACATCGCTTACTCAGTTAGATCAGTTTCTTTTAAAACTTTCCAGTGGGCTTGATACTCAAGTACTTTCAATGGGGGCAAATTTTTCAGGAGGGCAAATTGCTCAAATCGCCCTTTCAAGAATTTTAATTATAAACCCTAAAATTTTGATAATTGATGAAGCACTTTCTGCCCTTGATTTATCTTTACAGGGATCGATTTTTACAAAACTTTTTGAAAAATTCAAAAACTCAACCTGTATTTTTGTAACGGATTATATACCTGCACATCAGCAAGCAGACAAAATTGTGGTGCTTCATGAAGGGCAAATAGTTGAACAGGGTAAATATGCCGATTTAATAAAAACAGGCGGCTATTATTATCATTTGCATGCAAGAGATTTAATGTTGAGGTAACCTGAATGAACAAAAATCCTAATGTTATTCCAATTCAAAAACCATCACCATCTCAGTATATTCATTTGACCAAGAAATCTAAAATATATAGCAAAAAACCGTTTTGGTTAAGTTTTGGATTGATATTTCTTTTGTTTCTTGGATTCGTAGCTATTGGCTTTTGGTTCTGGTATGGACAACTTGAAGAATCAGTACCAGGATCAGGGCAAGTCATTCCGGAAGGTCGTATAAGAAGAGTTATGTCTCCTGTTAACGGTGAAGTTACAAAGATTTATGTTTATGAAAACCAAAAAGTAAAAAAGGGTCAGGTATTAATGGAGCTCGATCCTCAACTTACTCAAATTGAGCAGGGTGGGGTTTTAGAACAGCTGTCATTACTGAAACAAGAATCAAATGCTTTAAAACAGGCACTTTTAAATAAAAAAGGTAGAATATTTGCTGGCAATTCCGTTCATAGTGCATGGGTAAATGCAACAAGGCAGGCATTTCAATCACAAATGGATGCAGCAAATATGCAGATATCAAAAACCTCATATCAATACAAAGAAGCTGTTGAAAAGTATAATCAGGTAAGTAATACCCTTGCATCCGGCGAAAAAATGCTGAAACAATATGAGGAATTGTATGGAGAAGGAGGCTTGCCTGAAAAAGACTTAAAGGAATATGAACAAAAAGTTATGGAGCAAAGAGGCAATTTTGCTGCATTAAAACAGGAAGTTGAAGCAAGAAAACTTGAATATCAGCAAGCCAGACAACAGCCGAGAGAAATTATTGGAACTTATCAAAAAGAACTGTTTGGAAAGCTTATTGATTATCAAAAAAACATTGCGCAATTGCATACAGATATTGAAAAAACTAATTTTGCCAGTCAACATCAAGTTATAAAAGCTCCTATGGATGGAATTATTAATGAACAGGGTGTACATGGGCAGGGAGAAACTGTTGCAGCAGGTGAAACATTGATTTCACTTGTTCCGATTAATTCAAAACTTATTATTGAAACAAGAGTATTGAATATGGATATGGCTTACATTCATCTCGGACAGAGAGTATCTTTAAGACTTGATGCTCTTCCTTATCAGCACTTTGGAAAGCTGTATGGAACAGTAATTGCTATATCACCTTCAACGGTACAGGATAAAGAGGGAAAACCTTTTTATCTGGTTCGTATTAAGCCTGAAAAAACTGCATTGAAAGAATTTACAGGAAAAACTTATTCAATACTTTCAGGAATGACTGTTTCTGCTGATTTTATAACAAGGAAAAAGAATATTTTCAGATTTTTTAGTGATCCGATTCAATATCATCTTGATCGGGCTTTTAGAGATCCTACAACGAGATAAGGAGGTAGCAAAAACTTAGGTGGTTATTTGAATTGTATCCATGTGTCATGCTGAAATTGTTTCAGCATCTGTAAAATCTGGAGATCCTGAAATAAGCTTGTCCTGAGCGGAGCCGAAGGCGTAGTCGAATGGATTCAGGATGAAAATATGTATAAGAATTTTTTCCTTATTTTTGTGACAAAAGTTTTATTTAGAAAGAATAATATGACTTATCAACTGTTAAAATATAAAATATTTAAGCAAAAAGTACTGTTAATAAGCATTCTGACCATTTTTATTATCTGCATTTTTCCTGCATATTCAAAAGAACAGCCTGCACAGATTAAAAATCCTGATGAAAACGCAACTGTGTTGAAAGGAAAAGTCGTAACGATCAATCTTCAAAGCATTGTTGAATATGTTTTGGCTCAGAATATTGATATGAAAATTGCAAGAGCACGGATTGATCAAGCCAAATATTATTATAAAGGCTCTTTTGCAAGTTTTTTACCATCTATTACAGGTTTTCTACCAGTTGAAAGATTTCAGGGAGGAGAAATATTTTATGGGCCAATTCCTGTCAGTCTTACTAGAACAACATATCGTCCTACATTAGCAGGTGATTTCCAGATATTCACAGGTGGAAAGCCATTTTTTGACTCGTTGGTGTCAAAAAAACAATATAATAGAATAAAAATTGCCTACGATACTGCTCTTCAAAAAACCCTCCTTGAATCATGCAAAATATATTTCGAATGGTTAAAGAATTCGGCTGATGTGGAAGTGGCAAATCAAGCATTGAAAGAGGCTGAAGTACAGTTACAATATAATAATTCACGTCTCAAAACAGGGTTTGGCACAAAATTGGATGTACTACAGACAAAAACTTTATTGCTTGATCGAAAAAGTCTATTATTAAGAGCTGAAAACCAGAAAGATTCTTCAAGAATTATTTTAGCTTCTTTATTGAATATACCGCCTTCTGAAGAAATGGAGCCTGAAAAAACTTTTATAGAACCGTTAATGCTCTGGGATAAAGATCTCACCTTACCTCAACTCTACGAAATTGCTGCAAAAACCCGTCCTGATATTATAGAATTAACATATCTTCTTGCTCAAGCCAGAGCTCAATATGGATCATCTGTTGCCGGTTTATTTCCTTCAATCAATGCTGGCTGCTACACAAGAGGAATTGGGCCGGATATTAATGCTCTTGATAATTCAGCACAGGGATCATTGAGTCTTAACTTAAATCTTCTAAAGAATCTGGGAGTTGGATCATGGAGTGATTTAAAGGTTACAAAAGCCAGAATCAAAGAAGCTATACTAAATAAAGAAAAACTGCTTAATGATATTTATAAAACTATAACTCAGGCTTATTATGACTGTAAATACGCTGAACAACAGCTTCAAATCACAAAAGAAAAGATCGAAGATGCAAAAGAAGCTCATAGAATTGCTTTGGCTAGATTAAAAACAGGTATAGGCTTAAATTTAGAAGTAATTTACGCTCAAAGTCAATTAACCAAAGCAAATCTTGAATATCAGTCCGCAGTAAAAGCTTATAACAGTTCCCAAGTTGAGCTTCTTTATGAATGCGGACAACTAACTCCGAATAAAATTCTTGCAGCGTTTAGATAGAAAACTTTCTCAAATATTCTGGCTTTGACCATCTTTAAGCTTATTTGAAGATGCTTTGGAAGCAATATATTCATTAGTTATTTCTTTAACAAAGTTTATTGCTTCAAGATCGCGGGCAATAGCATCTTGCAGGGCAAGTATTTCCTGAACCGATAATTTATCTATATCTTCTCTTCCAAAATCATGATTCCATATATTTTTAAAGTTATTTACGGTTCTTTCTTCATATCCAGGCATTTTTTCAATATATGCAAGCCAATGATGGAATTGATGGGCTATAAGATAAATATTTACAGGTTTATCTTCTAAAACAAACATAGCAGGAGTATTTAAAGCCGGTTTCATTTTTGTTTTAGACAGTAAATTTATTCCTGTTATGAGAAAAAGGGCTTTTAATCCTTTTAAAGGAAGTATAAAACTATCATATTCCCCTATTAATCTAAGCAATTTTTCCATATGTTTGGCTTTTATTACTTTTGTATTTTTGGATTCAATAAATTTTAAAAGCTCATCAGGATTATTAATATATTGTTTTATAATTGTCTTTGCTGTTTTATCTATGTTTTCAACACTTAATTTAATGTTGCTGTTGAGTCGCAGAGTATCATTAGCTGTCAAAAATGTTTTTGACTTACTTGATAAGTTTTCTATAGGTTTATTTTTACTGCAAAATCTGTTTATTAATTCTTTAATATTTAAAATTGCATATAGCAATTCTTTTAAATTGTTTTTCATAATTTCTCCCATGAATAAACCCTCGTATATATATAAAAACGACAAAGGGTATTTACATGTCTAAAAGGAAATAAAAAAAGATAAAAATGTTACAAACCTTAATTAAAGAACAAAAGATATTTGAATTTAATTAGCCCTTAATCTTTAATTAATTTTTGTTTAAAATAGTAAAAAGTGTTATGCTGAACTTGTTTCAGCATCTACTGAAATTATCAGATCCTGAAATAAGCTTGTCCTGAGCGGAGCCGAAGGCGTAGTCGAATGGATTCAAGATGACACAGAAAAACTTAGTAATATTAGGTATTTTAACTATTTAGAGATTTAATTAAATTAACCTTTATATGGACTAAAGAGCAGTAACTATAGGAATTTGTTTGTGTTCACCGATATATTTATATCCAATATTTTCTCTGCTCATCCACATTTTCCAACCGATATATGCACCAATAACTGCATCTAAACCAGCAAGCGGCAATAAATTAGAAGAAATTCCTGATATTTTTAGGTTATTCTGAATAACTAACTGTAAATATTTACATGCCACAGGAGATCTTGACTTGTATGGAGGGTTTAAGTTCAGCATATTCTTGGTAAAATAGCAATAAAATCTAAACAGATCTATTTTAAATGAATTAAGTGTTTCACAAAGGTCAGAACCCCTGTCACTAAATCTATCAGCCCAATTAAATGAAGAATTATCATTATTATTCAATTTAAAAGTCTTGGTATATCTGGCTTCCATACGCCATTTACCGGAAACCATACTGGCGTTTTTAGGCAGATCGACACAGATTATCATACTGTCAGCAGGGGCTAGATTCTTAACATAAAGTTCGATATCTTTTATGTGGAAAACCTTGTCAGTCCGGATAAGGTTAAGATTTCGGTCAAGCACAGCAATGCCGGATTCATTAATACTTGTGGGACTTAATGATATTCCAACAAAACAAAATTTATTATCAAATTGAGATATTTTATTTTTTAAATCATTCATCAGTAAGTATTATAACTAAATTTGAGAAATAAGGATAATTATTTATTCAATATTACAGGCGAGTTTATAATTTATACTGGAAAAAATAAAAGTTGTGTAGTAGTATTATTACCGTAATAAAATTGCTTTAAGACCAAAGGCATTAACATATGGAGGAGTGCCTGAGTGGTTTAAAGGAACGGTCTTGAAAACCGTCGTAGTCGCAAGGCTACCGTGAGTTCGAATCTCACCTCCTCCGATTTTTTGATTAAGACACTGTCAAAGGTGTCTTTTTTTTGTTGGGTTTGAAAATAGAGTAAAGGTTGTTCATAGGTATTACTCTATTTGTTTAAAATTTATTTGAATCTCAATTGTAATTTATATTTAAATTATACAAAAAGTTTGACTCCATTTTTTTAACAAGTTAAATTAAATAAATGAATTATATTAGGGAGATATATATGAGATTAGATAATAATAACGTGAATTTTACCGGAAAATTTTATGTTGTGGGAAAAAAGAATGTTTTTCTCAAGGATCCTGATAAAATATTAGCGAATGCAGTTGACAAATCTGTTGAAGCAGCAAACGCGATTATCAATCACTGTATTGAAAATAAAATCCCTTGCTTTTACGATGATTTTACCAGAGAAACAGCTTTATTACCAAAATATAGAAGACATTTTACTTCTAGACCTATAGAAGTTAAGGATATTCCGGATGAAATTGTCGCCCATGCATTTTTTACGGGAGATGATGCAAAACGATTTGAAGGTGTAAGATCATACACTGCATCTGGTATAGCAATACCTAAAGAAAATTCATTAGATGCAGTTGACATATTAAAAGCCATTAAAGAAGGTTTATTTGATTTTGTAAAGGATGTTATAAAGAAGTAAAAATCAGAACTGTGTTTCATACAGGTATAGTAATTGAGAAAAATCTTTAATAGCAGTACATGTTACAATCTAATACAAATGGATTTATAATCAATTATCGGGAAACTGCTTGAAAGGTAAATTATGTATTGTAAAAACTGCGGAAAGTTAATTGCTGAAGCTGGAAAATTTTGTGTTGAATGCGGGCAACCTGTCCAAAAAGAAGAAAAATCTAATACTCCTACTACTGATACATTGGTTTTAACTTTAAAACCTAAATTTGTAGCCTTACCATTTTTAATCACACTTATACCGCTTCAAATATTTCTCACTATATGGAGTGCCGGATTTTTAGGAGTGATAACTAATTTAGCATTCGTATTTATTGGTCAGGCTAGGGGAATGGATAATGGATTTGGTCTTTTACCGTTTGCTTTTTGGGGTATTGCTTCTTTTATAGGAATACCTGTTATAGCCTTTATTTTAACTAAAGGAACTTACAATAACTCTTTTTATAGTTTTTATGAAACTAAGCTCGAATACTCTGAAAATTTTCTGACAAAGGAATTAAAAACAATTAACTACAAAAGAATTATTGAAGTTTATCTTAGAAAGGGAATTTTTCAGCAGGCTTACGGACTGGGTACAATTTTTCTTTCAACAGCTTCATCTAATGGCATTAGTAATGCTGGAATTACTATACGTAATATCCCAAATCCTGATCAATACTATCATAAGATCAAAGAATTAATTGAAAAAGCACAACAATAAACTTAAATCCGTAGTATGTCAAAATTTGACTGAAAGATGCCCTGTGATTAGTCTGCTGAAAAATTCCGGGCAGGTTTCCTTAAAGGCTTCATTCCAAACAAAAGCCTGATAAAATTAATTCGCCTGATTAATAAATCATATATAGCAACAGTTATTATTAGTGAGGTTGTACTGATAAATAGAAATTTTTCAATTATGCCTGTATCCCACTGGACAACATAAAATCCTATTATCAAAATTATAGTTTGATGAAGAAGATAAAATGGTAAAATTGCTTCACTTGAATATTTGAGAAAATTATTACTAAAGTTCAGCAGCTTAAAACCTGTACTCAACATAAAAACAATCCAGGACCAGGTAAGTATACTGTAAATAACCATAAATAATATAGATTGTACTGAATAACTCGGGTATTCAAACCAGCTGACACTATAACCCAATGATAATAAAGTTATTATAGATAAAATACAGATTATTCCGATAATTAAAGCAGCCTTGCTGTGTCTGTTAATTGCCTGAGTAAATTTTATATGTGAAAAAAGGATATATCCGTATATAAAATAAATGAACCAGTATAAGAAGTCAGCCCAATCACTATATTCTGGAAATGATACTCTAAGTGCCAGGTGAGAAGCTAGCACTGGAACAGCAAACAAAAAGATTGCTCCTCTTCTATCACAAAATGAGGCAATCTTTGAGATAAATTCCTGTACAATTTTTTTCTTCAGGCAGATAAATAAAGGTAACGCTATAATAGAAAATGCAAATAGGAATCCAAGAAACCATAAGTGGTATGTATTATCACCAAATGCTTTTAGGCTCCATGCAGACGACAAATGACTGAAAAAATAAGGATAATAATCTATAAAAGAACCTTGAATTTTTAGTTTGCTCAAATTTTCAAGATATCCCTGTGGAGGAGCAAGTAAAAACATTCCAATAATAAGAGGAACTATAAGCCTCTTGACTCTTTCTGCTATATATCCTTTTTTTGACTTGTACTCAAGTGCGAATTTCGTACCTGCGCCTGCCAGTAGAAAGAAAAGGGGCATACTCCAAAAATGAATAAGCAAGAAAAATATAGTCATCCCAAAGCTTTCGGTCTTATTTTTAACGCACCAGTCAATAAAATCAAAAAAATGAGCATTGTGAAAGCAAAATACCATCAATATTGCGAATACTTTTAGCCAATCAAGATAGTAAAGTCTGTCCTGTTTTATTAAATCTTTAACTATAACAGCATCCATTAAAAGTTATCCTTCTATTATCATTTTATAGATAACTTTATTGTAGTCTTATTTGTCTATTAATATCAAAAAACAGGAAGAGAGAGTTGTTATAACTCATTTTTCACAATAAAATTGATTTATTCGCAAAACAAAAGCCTAGAAATTAATCTAGGCTTTTGTTTTGGAGGTGAGGAGACTCGAACTCCTGACATCATGCGTGCAAGGCAAGCGCTCTACCAACTGAGCTACACCCCCATGTTAGGGAATTTATTAAAATGGGCCATCCTGGACTCGAACCAGGGACCTCACGCTTATCAGGCGTGCGCTCTAACCACCTGAGCTAATAGCCCTTAACCATTCGTGAGCTTTTTAGAT
>Ga0209340_1002004_pt1 | contig 12675 bp, 13 predicted proteins | sample EPASupsiteSAE323_FD_187266 | JGI IMG/M metagenome (GOLD analysis project Ga0209340, IMG submission 187266) | Bioremediated contaminated groundwater from EPA Superfund site, New Mexico - Sample SAE3-23 (SPAdes) (version 2) | ecosystem: Environmental > Aquatic > Deep subsurface > Groundwater >... | reverse complement strand
GGTTTCTTTTCTTTAAAATCGGTCTCAGATCTTCTCGATCTTTAAAAGACTATTTTGTTTCAAACAACAACGACAGTCATGTTTGGCTCTTTATTGGCATTGCTGCTACTGTAGTAATTGCCGTACTTTCGGTTAAAGGTATTAATATTCAACAATACCTTTACAATCTCTGTATCAAAATGCCTGTCGGGTATTTTATCTCGACAATTATCACCCTTGTGGTTGCTCGTCTGTCTGGACTTAAAACTATTGAAAATTTTCGAATCTGGATGGACGCCAAAGACAATGATTCTTTTGCCATTCTGGTTGTTGGAATTCTTGTTCTTTCCATGTTTCTTACTATGAGCGTCTAAAAAAACAAAATAAAAAGAAGGAGATTACTACTATGGAATTCTGGTATTTTTTACTCGTCGCTGCTGTCACCTTCATCGTTTGGGTGATTTTCGACAAAAAGTCCACGCTGTCCGCTGCCATTCGCGCCCGTTTCCACGGCGTCAAAGCCAAAGCCACCAATCTTTTGGATGATGCCAACAGTCAAATGGAAGCCGCTGAGGCCGAAATCGAATCTAAACTGAGCAGAACCAGAAGCGGGTTAATTAATATTAAAGCCAAAGTCAAGTCTGCCAAAAGAGATCTTGACAAAGCTCAATACGAGGCTCGTGAGTGGAAAAAAGGCGTTGCCGCAGCTCTCAAAGTTGGTGATCGGGAACTGGCTAAATCCTGTCTCATTCGTCAAAAAGAATATGAGGAGCTTTTACCGGAACTTCAGGCACAATATGATGAACTTTTTCGGCAAGAAGAAGTCGTGGATGATGCCTATCAGGAATTCCAAAGACAGCAGCGCGTTGTCAAACAGAAGAAACAGAGTATCGAAGCTCGTACTATCGTTGCCAAGAGTCAACAAGACATCAACGACCTCCTCGCTGGAATCACTTCTGGCGGTCATCTCGACAGTGTCGCTCGCGCTCTAGAATTGGTCGAAGAGGCCGAAGACAGAGCTTCTGCCACTGGCGAAGTCAAAACCGAAGCTCAAAAAGAGCAGGATCTCAAAGACCGGCTAGCCAAACTACCCAAAAAAGAAGATCTCGATGCCGAATTGGATCGACTTACTCAGGAGTATGCCTCCAGCAATCCCGACAACTCGGCCACCTGATCTTTTTCACGACACACTCTAGAATCCTTTTAGGGGATAAATCCATACAGCTAATAGCTGTCAAATTTATCCCCTTTTTTTGTAAAAATAATTTATTTTCAATCTGTTTTTAGTTTACTTTATGATTTATACTAAACTCGATGTCGTTAGAAATAAGTAATCAGGAAAGTAATTCAACTCAAGCACATGTAAAAAGTGAAAACGGTCGCGATTTAACTATTTATGCTGAGTTGATGGATGTTGCTTTAAAAGCAAAAGCTGCTTCAATTATGCCTTATTTTGGTGAAGTAGATGATGGTTCTATTATTGTCGATGTTGGTTCTGGTACTGGTCAGTTAGCTGAATATATTGCTGGAGAATTACATAATGCTCATATTTATGCCGTTGATTTCTCTCATGACATGTTGGCCTTAGCTGATAAAAATTTAAGTAAAATTCATTTAGTCCATGATGATGCTACTAGATTAGAAAATATTCCCTCAGGATCAGTAGATGTTATGTATCACGGTACTATGGGACATGAAATTCAGTCTTTTCGAGGTATGTCAGGATTGGATGAATCATTGGCAGCCTCTTTTAGGAGCTTAAAGAATGGTGGTCGAGAAGTCTGGCGAGATTTTGTCAAACCTCCTCAAGGAGAGGTATATCTTGAAATATTAACTCACGATGGTTTTGATTCTATTGAAGAAGCAATCAAAAATGGTTTTTTAGATTACAGTTTACTATCGACAAGAAAATTATTTGATTGTTTTTATGAACAATTTAAAGGTGGCAAAGCTTTTGATTATGAAATTGTTATCAAAGATGGTCATGAATTAATCAAATTACCGGCCAGATATGCTCAAGAATTTATTCTAAGAAAAGATTACACCGCCAACTGGCGACAAGAAATCGAAGAAGAATATACTTATTGGACTCAATCAGAAGCCAAACAAGCTTTTGAAAAAGCCGGTTTTTCTAAAGTAAAAGTTATTGATGATGATAATGAATATATCAGAAAAAATAGACTTACAGGTAATGTAGCTATTTATATTGAAGACGGACAACAACTAAAACCAATTGAGTTTACTACTCATATGGTAATAGTTGGCGAAAAAAATAGTGATGCTACATTAGAGCCTGAAGTTAGGCAAATAAAAGCAGTTGATTTTCAATCATTAATTGATTCGATTGATATCGACGATCATAAAATTATTATCGATGGAATTGAATTTAAGATAGATGGTTTGTTGGGTCAAGGTCAACATAAACAAGTATTTTTAATTGATGATGAGGAAAATAATAGAGTTTTAAAAATAGTTAGAAAAGACAAAACAACTTTCTACAGCGCCTTTTCTTCATTACAACAATCAATTGAAAGGCAATACATTTTAGATGAATTGGGAGTCAATCATATGAAAATTTATGATTATGACCGAAATGGTCCACCATATAGATATTTGATACAAGAAAAAATTCCACATGGAAGCATTAATGCTGCTGAATTAATTAAGAAAGGACTTTTAACTGAAACAGATATCGCTCAGATGGCTGCCATTATTAACAGATGCGAAACTGAAAGATTATGGCAATTGGACACTAATCCTTTTAATTGGTTTAGAGTAGAAAAAGATGGAGCAAGTGAAATGTTCTATATTGGTGGTACTGTTTATAGATATAATGAAGCTTGGAGTTTTGATAAAGTTGGTTTATTACAATGGTTAGACCCAAAATATATTGATGAAGGTCTAGTTCAATCAGCTAGGTTACCAAATCAACATGAAGTAGCAGATTTTACTAAAAAATGGCCAGAGCTAGATGATCAAGTAGCTCTGTGGTGGAAAAAATATCTAACATTAACTTACCCCCACTTGTAGTTCCCAAAATAGTGATCTATCATAAATATATGACAATAAAAAAAATGATTCGTCACCATCGTCTTTTTTTTGTTTATTTAATTCTTTTCATCATCGTCGCCACTATTGATTTAACCAATCTTGATCGGGTACTTTATAGTACTATTTGTGGATGGGCTTCACCCGTTTCTCATGGTGTTTGTCCCACTTTTTACGATATTCCAATTTGGGAAGTATATCTTTCTTTAGCAATCCTAGCCGCTCTCTATCATGTCCATAGTGAAATTCGCACTTCCAACAAACACCTTTCTCATCAAAAAAAATAATTCAACTTTTAGTTGTCTCCTCTTTGTACTTTTTTATAGTTGCTGGATATATCAGAGGTATTTTTTCCAAAATATTTTTATTAGATAATATTTGAATTGTCTTTTCTTCTATTTTGTCTGTTATTTCTTTTTCAATTCCAAACACCACCCACATATTTATCAGATCCAGAATTGTAATTTTATCTTTTTGATAGATATCTATTAAAATTTGGTTATATTCTTTGATTAATTCATCTTTTTCCTTATTTGGTGTCTCAAAATATTCTAAACTTTTTAAATAATTTTTTATAGGAAATTTTAAGACATCATCTAAATCTTGAAGAATTTTTAACCCAGTTCTAATTGCCCAGTTTTCTGGCGACAAAAATATTTTTTCATCTTCAAATTTTTCAAACAGTTCTGGAAAAATTTCATTAAAAACATCAAACTGGATTCGATCATAAATTATGTGGGTCATCCAGCCTTTTTTAAAATCATCTTTTCCAAAAAATTTTTTATCATAAACATCCAAACAGTGAGTGATTTTTCTATCAATTTTAGTTATATATCGACTGTCTGGATAAACTGTTCCAGAGATATATTTATCAATATTTTTCACCTCAAAATCATTTTTAATATCCAAAGCAAATCTTATATGTGTTCCTAGTAAAGCCATAGGCTATTATAAACAATCACTAAAGCTTTTTGTTTTTAGATAATAATATGAGATGATTTAACTATGGATATAAAAAACAAACTTCAGTGGGAAGATAAATACAGTGTTGGCGTTAAAATTATTGACGAACAACATCAAAAAATGTTTACTGTCATCAATAACCTAATTGATATCATTCAAAATACTCCTACGAAAGAAGACTTGACCGGAGTTATTACTTCTTTAATCGAATACAAAAAATATCATTTCGATACAGAAGAAAAATATTTTAAAGAATTTAATTACGAGGGGACCGAAGAACATGTTGCCGCTCATCATACTTTTGAAGAAAAAATCAAAAATATTGAAGAAAAAAATGGAAACAACACTATTTCTTTAGCCTACGATCTAGTAGACTTTCTTGAAGATTGGCTTGTCGATCATCTCCAAACACTCGACCAAAAATATAAAGAATGTTTTCTAAAAAACGGACTTAAATAATATATCGATAAATTATCGAGATACTTTAATTGTTCCGCCTTCAGCCGCGCATGCATCCACCACTACCATACCATTAGTATAAGTCGTCAAAGAATAACCAGTATGACCTTCTGTTTCATTGTTTGGATCTTGTGGAATATTTACAAAATAATCAGTCAAAACAGTATCTAATTTCAAACAGTCACCAGTTCCACTAACTCCCACACAAACCGAATTACAACCAGTCGAAACAGCTCCAGTCACAATCTCATAGGTTTTACCTACCGTATGAGTTCCCAAACAAGTATTTAAAGATGCTGTGTCTTTCTTATCAATAGCGCATGTCATCACCCCAGTCAAAATCTGATTAATATCTTGAGCTCGTCGTGCATCTCTAGTATCAGCCAATCTTTGAGCTGGTTTAAGACCAACCAAAACTACAATAGCTAATAAAGCCATAATAGACACTACTATCAACAGTTCAATTAAGGTAAAACCATTTTTTGTTTTCATATTTACAATAAAAATATAAAGTTCTTACACTATTATTCTAATCATAAATTAGTTATAAATATATATACAATTTAAATGAAAAGTAGATTCAATAATATTGGTTTTAAGTTATATTTTGTATTTTTCATCCTAATAATAGGTATTTCTTTTGCTACAGTCTATCAAAACAACCGTTCCGATTTAAATGTTATTAATATTGAATCAAAACAAAATTTAGAAGAAATTGAAAAAAGCTTTTATCAACTTTTAAAATTAGATGTTGATAAATTATCTGCCGCTCTTACCGTAATTCTAAGGCAAAAAGATTTACAGCAAACCTTTATCAAACAAGACAGAGAAAAACTTCTAAGTCTCAGTTTACCTGTATTTGATCAACTTAAACAAAATTATAATATCACCCATTTTTATTATCATAATCTCGACAGTACTGTCTTTTTGCGAGTTCATCAGCCAGCTATTTTTGGTGATTTAGTTAATCGATTTACTCTAAAAGATTCTGTTTCTACTCAAAAATTTTCTACCGGCCTAGAACTTGGCAAAACTGCTTTTGCTCTCCGAGTTGTTTCTCCCAGTTTTCTTGATGGTCAAATAGTCGGCTATTACGAACTTGGTCAAGAAATTAATAATATTTTAAAAACCATTAAAGATAATACTGGTTCTAATAATGAATATGCCATTGTTGTTGATAAAAATTATTTAAGTCATCCAGACTGGATTTCTACTCGTACAAATCAAGGTTTAACAGATAATTGGGATGATTTTGGAAAATATCTTAATATTAGCTCAACCATTTCTGAAAAAGATTCTAAATATTCACAAATTAAAAATTGTTTTACTAATTTTTCTTTAATAGACAAAATAAGTTCATTGCATAAACCGGTTAATATTCACACTTCAGATAATTCTAATTTTTCTTGTGGTGGTTTTCCTCTAAAAGATGCTTCCGGTAAAATTGTTGGTGCCGTTTTAGCCCAAATTGATATTTCCGATTTTAGAAATGAAATGAATAGTAATAATCAAACTACTTTAATCAATATTATTGCTTTTATCATCATTGCCTTTGGTATTTATTTATTAATAACCGAGAAAATAATTACCAAACCACTCAAAAAAATACTTAATGCTATGAATATTATTAAAGGTGGCAATTTAGATTTTAAAGTACCAGTAAAATCTAAAGATGAAATCGGTGAACTCAGCTCTAGTTTTAATGAAATGACCCAAAACTTAAAAGAATCAAAAGAAAATATTGAATCAAGAATTGAAGATAGAACCAACCAACTTCAGCGGCTTAATCAAGCTATGGTTGGTCGGGAATTAAAAATGATTGAACTTAAACAAAAAATTAAAAAACTTACCAATAAAAATGAAAAATAAAATATCTAGAATTTTACTTTTGACTATTTCTATATTAAGTATAATTGTTTTTGGTGGATTAATTACTTTAGTAGTTAAACAAAACACTACCAAAAAAATTACTCAAGATTTGCTTTATTTTTCCGAATCTGTCACTGCTGCTATCAACCCCGATCGAGTGAAAACAATTACTGCCTCATCATCAGATCTTGCTAATCCTGATTATCTTCGTCTCAATCAGCAATTAGAAAAAGTTCAAGATTATCTTAAGTTCAAAGGTATTCATTGGTCATATTTAGTTTTTCAAAAAGATAATCAATTTTTATTTTCTGTCGATTCAATTCCCGAAGGTCAATATGGTCATGCTGAGCCAGGAGATTTATATCAATCTCCACCTCCAGAACTTTCAAAAATTTTTCAAGACAAAGAACCTCTCACTACACCAGTTTACCAAGATGAATGGGGTAAATTTATTTCTGCTTTTATCCCCATCAAAGATTTTTCAACAGGGGAACTTTTTGCTGTAGCTGGTTTTGATATTGACTATCAATATCTTCAAACCCAAATTTATCAAGCAACTCTTATTCCAATATTTTCCACTATTATTGTCTTAATTTTCTATTTAGTTATTTTCTTTTTAATTTCTCGACGACTTGATCAAGCCAATGCCCTAAAAGAAAGTGAAGAAAGATTTGAACTTATAACCGAATCAGCATTTGACCCTATTATTATGATGGATCAAAAAGGCATTATATCTCTATGGAACAAATCTGCCGAAAAAGTTTATGGGTTTACCAAATCAGAAGCCTTAGGTAAATCTCTCCACCATCTTATACTTCCACTAAATAAATATGACGTCAATCATTCCGAAAAACTTCGAAACTTTAGTAAAACAGGACAAAGTCCAGTTGTAGGTCAGGTTTTAGAATTAGAAACTATTAATAAAGCCGGTCAAATTATTCCAGTGGAATTATCAGTTTCTACCGTCAAAATTAAATATCAACATTACGCCATTGGTATTATTCGTGATATTTCTGTTAGAAAAAAGAACGAAGAAATTTTAAAGAAAAAATCTAAAGAAGTCGAAGAATCTCAATTAGCTGTTTTGAATGTTTTAGAAGATGTCAATGAAGAAAAATCCAAAACCGATGCTCTTTTAACTGGTATTGGTGATGGAGTCATTGCTGTTGATATTGACTTAAATATTATTTATGCCAATCAAGCTAGCGAAAAAATAACTGGTTGGACATCAAAAGAAATTATTGGCAAATCTTTTCATGATGTTTTTCCTGTATTAGATAACAAGGGAAAAATTATTGCCAGAGAAAAAAGACCTTTTATTATTGCTATTAAGACTGGTGAGAATACTTCAACATCCACAACCGCTCCTCTTTATTATCTTCGCAAAAATAAAACCAAATTTCCCGTCGCTATTACTGTGTCTCCAATAAAAATAAATAACAAAATTACTGGTGCTATCGATGTTTTTAGAGACATCACCCATGAAATTGAAGTTGATCAAATGAAAACAGAATTTATTTCTTTAGCTTCTCATCAACTTCGTACCCCTCTTTCAGCTATGCGTTGGTTTTCTGAAATGCTTTTGGCAGGGGATGCTGGTAAATTAACTAAAGAACAAAAAGAATATATCACCAACATTTCTCTTTCAAATGATCGTATGATTGCATTAGTCAATTCACTTTTAAACATTTCTCGAATTGAATCTGGTCGAATTATTATTGACCCAGAGCCAACCGATCTTGGAAATTTAATTAAAGATGTTTTAATAGAAATTGATAATAAAATTAAAGAAAAAAAACAGCAAGTGATTGTTAGCATTCACGATAAATTACCAAAAATTAATATTGATCCAAAACTAATTCGTGAAGTCTATAAAAACTTACTAACCAATGCCAATAAATATACTCCAGAAGGTGGTGAAATTTCTGTTTTTATTTCTAAAAAGGACGATCAAATTATCTCTCAAGTTAGTGATAATGGTTATGGTATTTCCAAAAAAGATCAACCCAAAATATTTGACAAATTTTATCGTGGTTCAAATATAGTAAAATTAGATACCGAAGGCACTGGTCTTGGACTTTATCTTGCCAAATCCATAGTCGAATCATCTTTGGGAAAAATTTGGTTTGAAAGTCAAGAAAACAAAGGTACCAGTTTTTGGTTTACCTTACCAATTTCTGGAGTTAAAGCCAAAAAAGGTGAAGTTACAATTAATAGTTAAAAATATGAAAAAAAACATTTCCACTATTTTAGTTATCGAAGACGAAAATTTATTACTTCAAGCTATTACCAAAAAATTAACTCTCTGTGGTCTAAATCCAGTTTCCGCCACTAGTGGTGAACAGGCTATAGATTATTTAAAAAATTTACCAGAGCTACCCGATGTAATTTGGCTTGATTATCATCTAAAAGGTATGGACGGTTTAACTTTTCTAAAAGAAATTAAAACCAATCCAAAATGGAAATGTATTCCAGTTGTCGTTGTTAGCAATTCTGCTAGTCCCGACAAGGTCCATAATATGTTAGCCTTAGGTGCCAATAAATATTTATTAAAAGCGGAGTATCGTCTTGATCAAATTGTTGAAACTGTCAAAGAATTTGTTCACTGCGATAAAAAATAATGAAAAAAATACTTATAGCTGAAGATGATAAATTTTTAGCTAGTGCTTATCGTCTTAAACTAACCAAAGCTGGTTTCGAAGTTCAAATCGCCAATGATGGGGAAGAGCTTATAAAAATATTAGAAACTTTTGTTCCCGATCTAATATTATTGGATTTAGTTATGCCAGTCATGGATGGTTTTGCTGTTTTAGAAAATCTTCGTTCCAATTCTAAATTTAAATCATTGCCAATTTTAGTTGCCTCCAATCTTGGTCAAAAAGAAGACATTGATCGAGCCAGTAATTTGGGAGCCACCGATTTTGTTGTCAAAAGTGATATGTCTTTAGACATGCTAATTGAAAAAATTAATAAATTTATATCTTAAATGGTAGTCAACAATAAAAATTTATATGATCGTCTCCTAGAATTAGCTGTCATTGACGAAGCCAAATTAAAATCTGCTTTCGATTTAGCTGAAAGTCAAACTAAAAATTTAGCTGATGTAATTTATGATATGGATTTGGCTACCGACGAACAAATTGGTCAAGTCATGGCCGATATGTATTCCATTCCTTTTATAAAGCTAAACGAAGAAGAAATCGGTGATGATTTAGTTAATATTATTAGTGAAGTTTTTTCCAAAAAACAAGAAATTGTTGTTTTTAAAAAAGACACAGACGGTTTATATTTAACTACCTCCAATCCTTCCAATATTACTGCATTAGATTTTATAACCAAAAAAACTGGTCTACCATCAAAACTTTATTTTACTACTCCAAGACTTATCAAAAAATTTTGGGAAGATCGCGAATCAAAACTTGGTACCAATTTTGAAACCGAAGTTGAAAAATTAATTGCCGAGACTTCTAATGGTAGCGTTACTGATACTCCTATAATTTCTCTAACCGATTTAATCATCAATTATTCTGAAAAAAATCACGCTTCAGATATTCATATTGAACCAAGCGAAGAAACATCCACTATTCGTTTTCGTATTGATAGTGTTCTTCATGATGTAGCTATTATTCCTAAAAAAATTCATTCTCAATTAATTTCTAGAATTAAAGTTTTATCCAAACTTCGAATTGACGAACAGCAATCAGCCCAAGATGGTAAATTTCAATTTACTGTCGGTGGTGACAAAATCGATTTACGGGTTTCTATTACTCCCACTGTCAATGGTGAAAAAGCAGTCTTAAGACTTTTATCTTCATCTTCTCGTCAATTTTCTTTATCAACCCTTGGTTTAAACGATCAAGATCTAAAAGAAGTTACTTCAAGTTATAAAAAACCCTTTGGCATGATTTTATCTACTGGTCCAACTGGTTCAGGAAAAACTACTACCCTTTATGCTGTTTTAAAATTGGTCAATACTAGAGCCGTCAATATCATGACTATCGAAGATCCAGTTGAATATGAAATCGAGGGGATTAATCAAATCCAAGTCAATCCTTTGACCAATTTAACTTTTGCTGAAGGTCTTAGGTCAATTGTCCGTCAAGATCCAAACATTGTTTTAGTTGGTGAAATTCGTGATCAAGAAACTGCTCAAATAGCTTCTCAAGCCGCTCTTACTGGCCATTTAGTTCTGTCAACTCTCCACACCAACGATGCTGCCACTACCATTCCCCGACTTATGGAAATGGGGATCGAACCATTTATAATTGCTTCTTCAGTAAACTGCATTATAGCCCAAAGATTGGTTCGTCAAATATGTCAAAAATGTCGTATTTCTGAAGAAGTTTCTGCCACTGATTTAAATAAACTTGGTTTTGATCAAAATACTATTAAAGAAATTTTAGGTACCAAAAAATCAATCCGTGTCTATCATGGTAAGGGTTGTTCTTTCTGTCATCAAACCGGTTATAGTGACCGTATTGGTATTTTTGAAGTTATGACTATCGACAAAGATATTAGAGAAGCTATTATCAACAAACAATCATCTGAAGTTATTAATAAATTAGCGATTAAAGCTGGCATGAAAAATATGCTTTCTGATGGAATTAAAAAAGTCTTAGCCGGCATCACCACCCTTGAAGAAATATTAAGGGTTACCAAAATCTAAAATGGCTTTTAAACAAATTGAAAAAATTACTCTAACCAAACATTTATCAGTCATGATCAGAGCCGGTGTTTCTTTGTCTGAGGCTTTAGATAATTTATCCAGCCAATCAAATTCACCAGAGGTTCAAAAAGTATTAACAAAAATTAAACAAAAAATTGATAATGGTTCAACTTTTGCTGACGCTCTTTCAGAATACCCCAAAAATTTTAACGACATGTATTTAGGCATTATTAGAATCGGTGAGTCAACTGGACACCTCGATGATAGCTTAACTTATTTAGCCGAACAATTGGCCAAAGATTACACTTTAAAAAAGAAAATAAGTGGAGCTTTAATGTATCCTGGATTAGTTTTAGCTGCTACTATTTCTTTGGCCACTTTTATTTCTCTTTTTGTATTACCCAAATTAGTTGATTTCTTTTCCGCTTTTGATACAAAATTACCACCCAGCACTATCATGCTTTTAAATTTAGCCAAATTTATGAAAAATTATGGTGCTTTGTTTTTTGGCATTCTTTTTGGAATTATAATTTTAATTTTATTACTTTTTAGAATCCCCAAAATTCATCTCTGGAAAGATCGTCAGATTTTAAAATTTCCCCTTATTGGCCGGCTTTTAATAGAAAGAGAAATTGCCACTTTCTCCAGAAATTTAGCTACTCTTATCAAGAGTGGTTTACCAATTTTTGAAGGTCTAAAAATTTGTAGTTCGTCACAAGTAAATTTGGAATACAAAAAAACTATTGGTAAACTTTCCGACAATCTCGAAAAGGGTAGTAATATTAGTGAATTTTTAAAAAAACCTCAATGTAAACTTTTATTTCCTCGCTTAGTTTCAGATATGGTTTCTGTTGGAGAAAAAACCGGTTCTGTTGATCAATCTTTATTTTATATCAGCCAATTCTATGAGGATGATATAGAAGAGACTGCTCGCAATTTGACTACCATTTTGGAACCGGCTATTCTGATAATTATCGGTCTAATGGTGGCTTTTGTTGCCCTCGCCATTATTGGCCCTATTTATCAGTTAACTGGATCACTTGGTTAAAAAAAACGGATTTTCATTAATTGAATTGATTTTAGTAATCGGCATTTTAATGGTAATTGCCACTACTGCTTCAGTTTTTAATTCTCGCTGGTATCTTCAAAATAATTTAGAAGCTAGCAAAAATATTTTAGTTAGTTCTCTTCGCAAAGCCCAAAATTATGCTATCGTCAAAAAAAACAATTTAACTTGGGGTGTTTGTCTAACTGGCACTACTATTCGTTTGTTTGGTGGTAGTTGTGCTTCACCAACCATCAAAGATGATTATGTTTTACCAGTTAGTATTAATATTAGTGGTTTATCCACAGTTACTTTTAGTTCACTTCGAGGCGAACCGAATTCTATCCAAAGTATTGATTTAACTGGTAACAATCAAACTTTTCACATTACTATCAATAGCGCCGGAGGTTTAGATGTCAACTAAAAATAGTGGTATTGCTCTAATTGAAATTATTCTAGCCATCGCTATTTTTGCCGTTATTACTTCTGCTGGTATTACTGGTTTTATTCCTGTTTTGAATCAAAATCGTCAATCAAATGAAATTTTACAAGCCAATCGAATTGCTGAAGAAGGTCTAGAAGCGGCCAGATCAATTCGTAATCGTGATTTTACTTTGATTAGTAATGGTACTAAAGGTGTTGGTGT
>Ga0209340_1002001_pt1 | contig 12715 bp, 2 predicted proteins | sample EPASupsiteSAE323_FD_187266 | JGI IMG/M metagenome (GOLD analysis project Ga0209340, IMG submission 187266) | Bioremediated contaminated groundwater from EPA Superfund site, New Mexico - Sample SAE3-23 (SPAdes) (version 2) | ecosystem: Environmental > Aquatic > Deep subsurface > Groundwater >... | reverse complement strand
CGTACAGCACGAAGAATTGCAGGTACTTTTGAAGCAGTTCCTTTTTCTGGAGCCATGGATATGGCTGGAAATGCTCTTGATGGGGATGGGGATAAGGATTTAACTGATGGTAAGCCTGAACCTGTTGGTGCACGAAATATATTGGAAACAGAACTTGTGGCAGATAATCATGTGTGGAGTTTTCTAGTACAAAATAAAGTAGAATTGACAGCTCCTTATGTGCAACAAGTGACTCCAGGAATTGATGCGGAGAGTATTATTGGAGAGGATCCAGTTTCTATCGCTTTTAGCACAGGAATGTGGTTTTCTACTCTTCGAAATGTTTCTCTTGAAGAATTTTCTGCTGAAGCAAATCGTGACGCTGATGTTCGTGAAAAAATTCAGGCTATGGATGATATGTGGTTCAAAAATGATGTTGATGTTGAAGCAGAAAAAACTATCCTTACTGTAAGTCATCGTGAATTTGGGCCAAATAATTTAGATTTGTTCTATTTTCCATCAGTTCCAAGTACTGTTAAGGATCTTACTCAAAATTGTGTCTATCCTGGACGTGGACCATATACAGAAATCCAAGGTTTTTCTCCTGTGTGTGAATATGTTGCTGGTGAAGATCAAATCCATTGTACGTCAGTAATTTTTGATTCTGCTTTGGATACTTCTTGTGTAGAAACTCTTACACGCAGTAGAGATGGGGTTCGTACTGGAGATATTCAAACATGCAAAAATAAATTAAAAAATTTTAGTAGTGGTGTTTTTGCTCCATAAAAAATAAATAAAGGACAGTATGTTGTCATACCTTAAAAAATACAAAAAAAACATTTTTTATCTTGGATCATTAGCTATCCTTTTTTTCCTTTTTAAAGACACTGTATTTGCGAACAATGTTCCTGCTGATGCTTTTGGTTTGGGTTATGCTGACAGTACTGGACTTGGAAGTCAGGATATTCGTGTAACAATTGCAAAAATTATTCGTGCAGCATTTGGATTTTTGGGTGTTATAGCACTGGGACTTGTATTGTATGGAGGTTTTACCTACATGACCGCTGGTGGTGATGAAGGAAAAGTAGAAACAGCAAAAAAAATTCTTGTAAATGCAACTATAGGTTTGGCAATTATTCTTTCTGCTTTTAGTATTACTCAGTTTATTTTGAATCGTCTTGCTGATGCAACAGGGTTTAACGCAGGACAAGCTGCACAGGCTGTACTTTGTGCGGATCCTGTATATGCAAATGAACATCAAGATTTATGTGATGGATTTGGTGGTTTTGGTGGGGGAGATGATGCGTGTATATTGAACCATTTTGTGGCACAGAGTATTACTCCAAATACTGTTGCTACAAATATTAATGATGTGACTGTTCGTGTTTTGTTTAGCATGGATGTACAGAATAACAATCCTGCTGAAGTTTTAAATATCCTACAAAATGGAACTAATGTAAATGCTGAGTTTACTTATGAATATAAAGCAGGAAAACGATTAGTAGAAGCAACGTATAATGGTGCTCATGAATGTAATGGTCAAAAATGTGCTCCAGAAGGAAATTATCAAGTGGAAGTAAGACCTGAAGTGGTTGGACAAAATGGACAAGAGCTTGAAGAAGAACCTGAAGATTGTGGTGGATTGAAGTTTCCAAAACGTACAGAATTCAGTGTAAATACACAAGAAGTTTTAGATAATAGTAATCCTCAAATACAGAGTCTTCGTGTTTACAATTCACAAAATCCTGCAGGAGCAGAAGAGCCTGATCAATGGCTTCCACGTGGAAGAAAGTATCCTATATTGGTAAATGTTACAGATAATGCAGGTGCAGGATATGTTCGTGTAGAGGTTTGGAAAGATGGAGACAATGCAAATCTTGTGACTTTGTATGATGGTCCAACAGTTGATATTGGATCAGATGCTACACCTGTAAAACCATATGAATTTAATTACGGATGGAGAATATCACGAGATGCAGAACAGCTTACACGATATATGGTACGTGTCACCGCTTATGATATTGATGCAAAAAGTACGACAAAGGAAACAAGCTTCGTTATCATTGGAGAAAATTGTGATCCAAATGGAATAGAAGAAAAAGAAGGTTGTCCTCAGGATGGGGGAGTGTGTAATGCAGATTGGCAATGCCCTTCAAGAAGATGTGTAGAGGGGCAATGTCTTGTTGGATCTCCAACCATATTAGATGTGGATCCTTGGTCAGCAGGTGGTGGAAGTTGGATTACTGTTTCTGGAAGAAGATTTGGGTCAGATATTGGTCAAATTCAGTTTGCTTTAGAAGGAACAGAAAATTGGCAGGATGCCAATGTTGCACAATGTCCAGGAGCAGATTCATGGACAGATACACATGTGGTAGTTGCTGTTCCAGAAGATGCTATTCTTCCTTTAGACTCAAAAAGTGCAATTCGTATTGTGAAGGCAAATGCTAATGGTGATTCGAATTTTATTGATTCAACAATAGATAATTTTGGGCCAAAACCAGGACCGTTGGTTGGTTTATTTACAAAAAATCAGGATACTTATCCTGGAATTTGTGGTGTGAACCCAAACCAAGTTGTTGCTGGAGGAAATGTGACAGTTTCTGGAAAGGATTTTGGGAACGAACAAGCTGGAAGTACGCTTTCACTTGGAAATATTCCGGGAGTCATAGAAAATCCTGCAAACTGGAGTGCACAAACAATACTCACAAAAGTAAATCAGAACATGCAAGCGGGGATAGTGTCTGTTCGCGTTACAGTGAATGGAAAGAAAAGTAATGGGGTTCCACTTCAGATTGTTCGTGATGTTGATTTACAAAAACCAGAAATAATTTCAGTTGAACCACAAAACATAACTCCGGGAAGTTTGATTACTCTTAGTGGTAAAAATTTTGGAGGTTCAAGGGGAATTGTATATATAACGAATAATGCTGGTACAAATTGTCGTGAAGAAAATTGTTTTAAATTGGAATTTCTTGATGAACCTGTGGAATGTAGTCAATCAGCATGGAGTAGTACACAAATAATTGCTCGTGTTCCGGAGAATACAAATATTGGTCAATTTGTTGTTGTAGTAGAGAATGCAATGAATCCATCTTTGTACTCAACAAATGATGTAAAAGTTACTGTAGAAAATGGTGATCCAAAACCGGGTATTTGCGCATTAACACCAGATAATGGACCTGCACCACTTCCTGCTGGTCATAAAGGGTTAGATATTACAGGTATCAATTTTGGAGATGCGCCTAAGGTCTACTTTTGGTCAAAGAATGCAGTTGTTTCCAATAATATAGCAGATTATGAAAGAACCTGGTTATCCCGGGTTATCCCAGGTGCAGGTATTCTTGAAGGTGGAACAGTACTTCGTACTGTTATTCCAACAAGAGATGGAGCTTCTATGCCTTCTGGAAAAGGACCAATTGTTGTTCGTAATGGAAATCAACTGAGTAATCCTGTTTATTACAATGTTTCTGATTGTACAAAATTAGAAAATATTCCAGAAGGATACAAATGTTGTACAACATCAGCTGGTGCAGGGATATTACAGTTAGAACAAATGATGTGCCCTGGAGAAGTAAGAGAAGCTGGGTATCTCTGGCGTTTTGCTTCAGGGAAAATTCCAAGCCCTCCACGAGTTTTGGAGTCTTGTGAACTTTCTTCACCAGCGCCTTCACTCCATGTCGCAAATTCAGAATCAGCATGTTTAAATGCACTTATCACTGTGGCATTTTCAAAGAACATGGACGAATCAGATTTTATAGATAATAGCGGAAATATCAAAAATATTCATGTTTTTGATTGCGGAAAAGCACGAGAAATGTCTTGTGATTATGCTCTCGATATTGCAAAAGACTTCACTCTTCGTTCACAAAGAGGTGGAAATGCTGGCCATTTTATAATTCTCGAACCAAAAGCAGGAATGTTGAATGCAGAAAATTGGTATCGAGTCGTTTTAGAAAATAAGCTTCGTTCAAAAGAAGCTGTACAAGTTCTTGGAGAAGAACAAATTCAACAAGAGTTTTTAATTACAACACGACCCTTACGAGATATCCCAACTTCAGCATATTATTTCGATTTCAAGACAGGTGCTTTAACTGGCGGTGCAAATGGAGATGGAATGTGTATTTTGAAATCAGCTCGTATTCGTCCTTCAGAATATTTTACACAGCTTTTGGGTATGATTCATTACCCAACAAATAGTGAGGATCCTTTGTATTATTATGTTGCTGGAAAAGCCGATCAGAATTGTATTGAAATTGATGTTGATGATGAGAATTGGCAATGGAGTGTAAATGATAATCATGTTGATCCGAATCCAGGTTCACAATTGGCAAAAGTAGAAAAAGCTGTTGATGGAGAATATCAAAATACTCGCGCGACAGTTGAAGCACTTGGCGATACTCAGGCACGGGATATATTTATTTTGGCAAATTTGGACAAAGAACCAAAAGATATTACCGCAACAAGCAGTTTGGTAATATCACTTGCGAAACCTCGTGTCAGATATTATGAACCAAATTGTAATGCATCTTGCGTGAATGCAAGTATTTACGTTGAGTTTAATTTGCCAATGGCAACAACAGAATATTGGACAGAAAATAATGTTGTATATCAATGTGAAAATCAAAATTGTTATAGTGAAGGTGTTCGTATTTATAAATGTCTTGATGCAAATTGTGCCGAGACTGAATTAGTGAATACAGCTTTTTATAATTTTAGTGATATTTCTGAGAAGTCATTTTCTCTTGCTCTTAAAGATAATTTTGCACCAAATACGTACTATAAGGTGGAATTAAATGGAACAGAGACAGGTGGAAAAATTCGTTCATTGAACAAAATTGATCCTCCAATTGGTGGTAAAGTACTAGAACCTTTTTCTTGGTCATTTAGAACAAAAAATGATGCTACTCCTTGTGAAATTAATGAAGTTGGAGTGTCTCCAGAAGTATTTACTGCTCGTTCGATAGGGGAACAAGCGGTTATGAGGGTGTTGGCATATAGTAGTCCAAATGAATGTAGTAGTCGTGGACAAATCATGGACCCTCTAAAATATGGTTGGATTTGGCGTTCAGAGCGTCCAGAAATTGCTTCTGTAACGAATTTTAATACCTTTGCAAGAAATTCTTTCTGTACAGACACTTGTCTTCCATCTGGAAGTGATGTTTTGCGTACAGATGATTCAGAGAATACTCCACTTTGTGGAAATAAAAAAGTGGATATTGGAGAAGACTGTGATATTGCGATTCCTGGAGAAAAAGTTGGGGTTACTTGTTCATTTTCTTGCTTACGAGTTGGAAATGCAAGTAAGGGGATCGCTGCAGGGCAGTGTGGAAATAATACTATAGATAATCCTCAATCAAATGGCGCCTTACTCGGAGAACAGTGTGATCCTGGAGTGGATGCACAAGGGGTAACAAATAAAAATAATCCATTTTGTACAGATTCTTGTCTTTTTGTAGGTTCAAGAGTTGTTGTTGACCAAAATCAAAGAAAAGCGGTTGCAAAAGATGCAAATGGAAATGAAATTTTTGAGTCTGTATGTGGAGATAATTCTATTGATGCTGGTGAATCTTGCGATAGTAGTGATGGATGTAATAATAGATGTTTACATGTTGGTACAAGACTTTCTTCTGTTTGGTGTGAACAGGAGGCCTCAAATGAAGTAAGAGTGGGTTCAGAGTGTCTGAGTGCTACAAGTATTTGTGGAAATACTATTGTAGAAAATGGTGAGGAATGTGAAGTGGGTATACAAGGAGCAACCATAGAAACATGTAATCCACGTTGTCTTTTACAAAATGTATGTAATAATGATTTGTTAAGACAATGTAATGCAGGGACTCCAGGATGTGGAGATGACTGTACTCTTGTTGGATCGTCACTTTTATATGGTGAGCCTTCACTGTGTGGTGATGGAATAACGGGAATTGGTGAAATGTCAGTTTGTGAAGTAGACATGACAAAGCTTATCGATTCTACTCCTGGGAATAATCCGGTGCAAATAGTAACTGCTGTTGGTTTATCTGAAGTACAATCAACCACACAAACAACAACAATTCATGCAAGTAAAGCAAATGTTCGAGATTCAAAGGTTGTTGAAAGTAACAAATCTGGAACTGCTCAATTTGCACTTGAATGTGGATATAAAGAGTTTGGTCAGAAAAAACCAATTACAAAAGATGGACAATTTTTAGAAGACGCCTTCGAAATGGCTCAAAGTGCACAAAATTTATTATCCAATTCTGGATTTGAAACAGAAATTCCCATAAATAATACAGGCTCAAGACCATGGTCTCAGTCAGAGAAAAAAATGAATCAAAATGATACTTCCTTTATACAATATATTTCTGGGAATTCAAATGAAGGCACAAAACATCTTTTTGTTCGTACAGATTTTGAGAACAATGGTAAAAAAATATGGGGAATTACTCAGATACTAGGGGCACAGAAAAAAGATTCAGAATTTTTGGTACGTTTTGCATATAAATTAGATGGCGAAATGCAAGTAAGATATGGAAATAATAAAGTTTATACAGTAATTCCTGAACTTACACAAAAAATACAAGGGAATTCTATTGATAGTGACTGGAAACTATTTGAACAAAGAGTGAAACTTCCTGTTGATACAGCAAACTTACGATTTGTTATTGTAACAAATAAAAAAATGATGTTGGATGAAATTTCTGTAATAGAAATTTCAGAACGAGATGCATATAATAATTGTCCTCTCAATAACAATAACTCCAATGGAGTAGGATATAATTCTTGTTGTTATCCTCGTACAACACGTGAGAGTTCTCTCCCAAGCGACGGTGCAGGTATTATAGATAATAATTTGGTTTGTCGAAATACTTTGATTGAAGTTTTGTTTAATGGGAAGATTGCTGAAGAGACATTGAAGAATAATGTCATTCTTGCACAAGGATACGAAGAGGCAGATTATGATTGTGCTTCTTCAGGAGAAATTAATGTTACACCTCTTGTTAAGGATACATTACAACTTGCTTTGGTGGATAATAGACAAGAATCAGGAATTCTAGAAAAAATTTGGATTGCTCTCAAGAATTTCATTAAAAGTATTTTTGTATCAGATACGTATGCCTCTGACGTACAAAATGGAAATATAAAAACATGGTGTGCAGGTTCAGTTGGTGTTGATGTTGAACTTGTTTATGAACCACAAGAAAACAGTGATGGAGAAAATACTCGCATTCTTGTCCGTCCAAAAGGAGTACTCAATGGTGGGGTAGTGTATTCACTTGTATTCCGTGGTGGTATTGAAGGAATTCGGGATATTCGTGGTGTGGGTATATTTAATTCAAATAATAAAACAAAAGATGATTCTATAATGTTTAAGACAGGAGAAGAAGTTTGTTTGTTAGATACACTTGTAGTAGAACCAGAAAGTTATGTATTTACAAAACCAGAAGAAGAAAAAGAATTTGTTGCTCGTGCATATTCAAAAACAAAACAGCCTATTGCCCCAGTCCCTGGATATGCTTGGGAATGGAATTGGGGACCAACAAAGAGTGAAATATTTACTATCCCAACCCCTACTTCTGCAACAAATACAGAATCTATCTTTATTGCTTCAAAGAATGTAGAAGGTGATGGTTTTGCTGTTGTGAATGCTATTATTACTGATGATAGTGCAACCGGTCTTGAACAAGTTGGGCTTGCTTATTCTGCATTTGCAGATTTAGAGTCTCGTTTCTGTGCAAATCCATGGCCAGGAAAAGAAGTCTATCCTTATGAGGATGATTATTATAATTTCCGTATGAGTTATTGTGCGGATGCTGGCCTTACAAGTATCGTGGATGATGATTTGCCACTCCTCCAAGAGCCATTGAATGCTGCTGGAACGTCTGGAATATATGGAGATGTAAACGCAGATGGTGTTATAAATCAAGGAGATATTGACTGTTATAAGAAAGGAAATGAATGTGTTAAAAATACTATTGAATACACAGATCTTGATTGTAATGGAGAAATAGGTGAAATAGATGGTGCAGCTATCTCAAATTTTGCAGAAGGAATGGGATTTGGAGATAATATCGATCGTAACAAGGATTTAATTCCAGATTGTAAAGCTGCAGCGAGAGAAGGAAAACTTGGACGTTGGATATTCTTTAATGATAAAAATGAAGATGTTCTTGGTTTACAAATATTTTCTAATTCAGAGAGACAGGGAATAACACAATGGTATCAGAGTCGTGGATATGAAAATGTTGGGGATTTTGATCGTATAAATATTGGAGGGTATGAAGCAATGACCAATGGTACAAATTATTATATTAATGTATTAAATTTGTTTGGAGAAAAAGATGTAAAAAATATTGTTTATCATTTCAGTGTAAATGAAAGACCAAATGCAACAACAAGACAAGTACTTGAGAAACTCCTTGCTTCACTCGAATTTAATACAAATTTAACAGATTTTGGTTATTGTTCAGCTTTGGAAATTCCAGTAGGAAAGAGCCCTCTTGCACAACCTTCTGTGAACCCGATGATACAGTGTGATACAGACTTTGATTGTATGAATGAATTTGGTTTCCCTGTGAATGAGAATTTGAGTGGTATTTGTGCGAATGAAAAAACAAAATTCCTTCGTGATTGGGATAGATTAGCAAGAATACAACGTGTACAAGATTCTTTGTCTATTAATCAAATGCTTCCAGATCTTCGTGCTGGTACATTTATTCCAGGGTATACGAATTCTCTCTGGCCATCATGGGTAGAAACATTAGCACAAAGTGTAAATGAGACAAGCTTGCCAAAAGATCCAATAAATATCTGGACAAAGTGTGGTATTTGTAAGAATAGTAATGTTGCATGTTATACAGATGATGAATGTGTGACTGGTGAGGGAGACGGTTGTATTATCCTAGACGGACAAACATGTTGGAGTGGAGAGAAGAGTGTGTTTGTTTGCCCAAAAGAAGCACAGACTTTTGAGTATAAATACGATTCACAAAAGAAATCATATATTCTTCATGCTCAATTAGAATTCTATTCTACAGAAGATAGTATTGTTGATGAGTTTGTCGATCTTGATAGATTCTCCACAACAAGAACTTGTGAACCAAAACAAGTTCAAAATCCATTTGCTCAAGTATGTGGAGATGGTATTGTAAATACAACTATCGGAGAACAGTGTGATCCTGTTGGATATGTTGGACAGTCTGAGATGGGACTTGTCTCTCAAGAATTGTTATCAGGACAATGTAGTATACAAAATACAAAGCAGTGTAAGGCAAATGTTGATTGTAGCTCTGTGACCAAAGATTCTTTGAATTTTGGACCAAAAGGAAACCTAAAATTAACAACAGATAGAATGGGCTATTGTGAGTACACACGAAATCTAACAACCAAAAAGTATGTTTTGATTGTTGGAAACACACTGCAACCTGGTATTTATCAAAATGTTGTTGGTTGTAATAATAATGGTGACTGTTTGAATCGTCCAGCAATAAATGATGCGTACGGACTGATGTTTACACTTTTGCAGAAGGACACAGGCAGTACAGGTACATATCGTACAGGTGCACCAATGTTGAATGGGTATACTGTCGAATGTAAAAAAATAAACATTGTATCACAGACTTGTTCGTTACCGTCAAATGAGAAACCTGTTTTATGTTCAAAGTATGATTTAGGACCTGCATTACATAAGTGTGGTTCAGATTGTCGTTGGGAAGATCCAGGTGAGTGTAAAGAATTAACAGATTGTGGAAATGGAACGGTTGAACAAGGTGAGGATTGTGATGATGGTGCCAAAAATGGAGAATATGGAAAATGTGGAACAGATTGTAAAGGGCCTTCAATGGTAGCTGGATATTGTGGAGATGGAAGAATTACTGTAGGGAAAGAATTTTGTGAGCCAAATGTATGTTCTCCAGATGAGTTAGTAGATTATGGGGATGGTAATTGGATATGTCCACGAAAAGGAAATTATAATGTATATAAAGATCTTTCTTGTTCTTTAGATTGTCAGACTTATGGTGGATATTGTGGAGATAATATACTTCAAGTTGGAAATGAAACTTGTGATGATGGAAATAGGGTTATGGGTGATGGATGTAATGATTCTTGTCAGTCAGAAAATTTGGCTTGTAAAGCGGATTTACCAATTAATTCCTGGAGAGTTAATGACTTGGGGAATACACAAATATATTTGGGCACAGTTGGTGTAGCACCAACAAGCTGTAAAGAAGGAGCGCCAGACAGTATTTGTAATGCCTATGGATTGAGGAGATGTCTTACTTTGTCTGTCTTAGGCCCTGAACAAAATGTAAACATATCGGAGAGAAATGAATTTTTATGTTCCACAGCGATTTCAGAAAATGCGTTTTTCAAAAAAGAAAATACACAATTACTTTTAACATGTCAAGGTGAATATCAAAGTGAACAACTTCAGGTGAGTGAAGGAAATGAAGAGTGTGGAAATGGTGTTGTAGAACAAGATGTGGGTGAGGTTTGTGATTTAGGATTAGATAATGGTATTGCATGTTCACCAGAATATGGACAACCTTGTTACTATTGTTCTGCTACTTGTGATCAGATTTTGACAGTTGATCCAAATACGTATTGTGGAAATGGAATTATTGACTATATTGGTGTCCCTGGTGGAAATGTAGATGATGCAAATAATTGGGAAGCCTGTGAATTTACGAGCAGTGGAGATGTAAAAAAGAGAAGTGACCTAAAAAATAGTGATCCAAAATATAGAGTGGATTCAGCCGTTTGTCAGGACAAAGGAGCCTATTCTTGTACCAATAATTGCAGAACACTAGTGGATGGTTGTGTGAACTGTAAATCGGCAGACGATGGTACCCTTCCAATTCCAAAAATTGCTGTACTCAATGTATTAACTCCGACTGGGGTGAATGATATATGGCGTATACAGACACAGAAGAGTCTATTTAGAAAAAATATACCAGCACCAATAAGTCGGTTACCAGCGAATGCAACAAATGATGCAACGAAAATTCTTTGGGGATCTCCTTCGTTCAGTGGTGAGTCAGTCTGGACGAGTGTAAATGGTGGAGTGGTTTCAAATAGTGATGGTATTTCTGTAAGAAATTACGTTACAAGAGATGTCGTAGGGAGACGTACTCTACTTGCATATAATTATTCCAATTATATGGAACAGCAATGGCTTTTTACGGATACACATGGTTATCCAATCATACCAGGAGTAGGATTTTATGGATACAGTCCGGCCGGCCAGCCGACAAATACTTATACTACTCGACTTGGGCGTGGTATCGAATCTAATATTCTTTGTAAAGATGAATATTATTTGAAGTTTCAAACCGAGAATGGACCAAGTACTCCAGATGGAGTAATAGTCCAAGGTTCAGAATTCCCATATCCTGTTGCTGGACAAAATAGAACTATAGAAAATGAATTAGTAATATCTCCGGCTGTTCCTCAAAATTCAATTCGTGCTGTTGTTCGTTGGACTGATCAAGAAAGTCAAAATGGTTCAAATAGTTTTGTCGGGAATTTCTTCAAAAGAAGGGGGAGTCTAACTCCAATTGCATATGAATTTTTGAACGCAAGAAAATCAAGTAATATGACATATTCTGGAGGGAGTTGGGGAGAAACAATATTTTCTGGTAGTGGTGATTTATTTGGATTTAGTTTAGTTGGACATTTAAGAAATAACTATGCTCAGGCAACATCGGTTTACACACAAAGAGGAGTTTCGGGTAATAACAGTAACAATACTACGTTTATATATGGATTCTATGTCCAAGCCATTACAAGAGACGCAGAACAACCAATACAAACTTTTGCAGGAACAGGAATTACTGTTGATGTTTACACCTATCATCCAGGACAAAATAATAAATACTCAATATATCTTCCAGAACATACTTTTGAGATTGTGAGAGCTGACAGATCTGTAAATGCACTTGCAAAATATTGGTATGTGTTTAATCTTCGTGTAACAACTGGTGCTAATGGAAATGTTACGAGTATCTCTATAGAACCTGTGAAAGATGAAAATGATCGTGTTCATGAAAATGGTATCATTGAATCATGCTGGTCAAATGTTTTGTGTAATATTACAAAACTTGGAAGACATTGTGATGCAGGGCTGTTGCCAGAAAATTGTCGGTAATTTGAGAAAAATGATATAATAATATATATGGGAAAGAAAATTGCAATTATTCTTGTTTTACTCGTTATTTTAGGTGGTGGATTTTATGTTATTGAAATGAGGAAAGGGAAAACTGAAATTGTAAATGTTCCTGTTGAAGAAAAGAAAATAGAAGAAATAAATGAAGAGGTAGTAACTTCTACTCCATTTGATAATGATAAAGATGGAGATACCATACTTGATGAAAAAGAAAAAGAACTTGGTACAAGTGATTTTGATTACGATACAGATGGCGATGGTTTGAGCGATTTGAGTGAAATTGAACAGTGGAAAACTGATCCAAAAAATGTGGATTCAGATGGAGATAGTTTTCCAGATGGATATGAGATCCTCAATGGATATAATCCAGCTGGTCCTGGAAAACTTCAATAAACAAAATTTTTTGCATAATAACCATTCTTATGTTTGAAGATCAAAATACAAGTAATTCAGGACAAATCCCAGGAAATCTTCCTGTTGGGGAACCTGTGGATATTTTTTCCGGAAATGAGCCTGTAGTAAATAATGAACAGGTACCTCCTCAGGACGAGGCTCCATCAGCGATGGAAGCTGGTATTCTTCGTCCAAAAGAAG
>Ga0209340_1002000_pt1 | contig 12718 bp, 9 predicted proteins | sample EPASupsiteSAE323_FD_187266 | JGI IMG/M metagenome (GOLD analysis project Ga0209340, IMG submission 187266) | Bioremediated contaminated groundwater from EPA Superfund site, New Mexico - Sample SAE3-23 (SPAdes) (version 2) | ecosystem: Environmental > Aquatic > Deep subsurface > Groundwater >... | reverse complement strand
TAAGAGGAATTTCAATTTCGCAGTTATGAAGACTTGTTGCAACTTCATATAAATTTGTATTTCCTGCTCTTTCTCCAAGTCCGTTAAGACTGCATTCGAGCTGATCAGCACCGGCAAAGAAACTTTCAACTGTTGTAGCTGTTGCCATGCCAAGATCATTATGACAGTGAACAGCAACAATAACATTTTTCGGAAGGGCTTCTCGAACCTCTCTAATCATATTAACAAATTCAAATGGGCGGGTACGTTCAACGGTATTAGGTAAGTTAAAAACTGTTGCTCCGGCTTCTGCAATTTCCTGAAGAGAATCAATAACAAAATTCAAGTTTTCTTTGCAATCACCGAAATGTTCAACAGAAAACTGCACTTCACCTTTTTCTCCCATAAGAGATTTAGCAAATTTTACAGCATTTACTGCAATTTTTCGTACATCTTTCGGGTCCTTTCTGAGTACATATTCCATATTAAAAGGACTCATTGCAATAAATGTATGAATTCTGGGTTTATTTGCACTTTTAATTGCTTCTGCAACCTTGACAATATCTCTTTCTACAGCTCTTGCAAGTCCTGATATTACTACATTATCAGGCGCAATATTTGCAAGATGCTGACAGGCTTCAAAGTCCATATCACTTGAACCGGAAAAACCCACTTCTATTCCCTGAACACCAAGTATTACAAGCTGATTAAAAATTATTTCCTTTTGCTTTGTATTCCATGGTTTTTTTAAAGCCTGGTTGCCGTCTCTCAGTGTTACGTCATAAAAAAAAGGTTTTCTGCTCATTTCTCTTTCTTTTTTCCTCAACTACTTCTTAGTAAAATTTTATATTTTTTTAGAAGTATATTTCCATTTCACAATTTTTGCAATTAAATTTAAGTAAATATTTTTTGTTTTGCTCATCCACAAGATAAAAAGGCTCTTTAAAATCTGACTTGGCCTTCTGTTTTTGACACAAATCAAATTGATATTTAAGACAATGCTTTGTTGTCATAATTTTTCTGTCCTTTATATCCAGCCCTGATTCTGCCGCAGGTTCAATTGTTTTTACTCCATGCCTTACATAAAACTTTTTAGCATAGCTGTTTAAAACATTACTTTCATAAGTCAAATCAGATACAGGATATGGACAATCATTCGGAATTATTTTTTTAACCTGTCTTTCATAGCTGTTTTCTCGATTTTGTTTAAGTTTTTCGATTACTGTCCTTCTTAACTCATTAAGATCTTTTACCTTCATAAAATAAATATTTTTAAGGTTAATCTCTATATCTGAGCAAACAAAGTCGGTTTCCCCAAGTTTTTGAAGCTGTTTTTTTATATTATCCAGTGCCATTTGTGGATCTTTGGCTATTTCTTTATCTGTATCAACTGATATATTTGCTTCAATGCCATCTTCATCTATAGTATGGAGTATCAAGCCCGTGGGAGTTTCTGAAAGCCAGAAATTTATCTGAATTTTTCTTTTAACTTCGGAACTTTTTACTTTTTTAATAAATTCATGATCAAGGTTTCTAAATAAGTAGGTATTAACCTGCAATGAATTCATATCATTAGGATAAATTCTGTTATCATCAGTATTATTTATCACTGTGCCGCACAGATTTCCTGTCTGGTCAAAAAAACTTATTCCATCACCGTTATTTATTTTTATTTCGGGTTTTTTATCCAGAATAAAGCTGTCTTTAAATATTTTTGTTATTTTTCCGATGCTTTCTCCCTTGAATTTTGGCGTATCAAATGAAGTTATTTCTTTTTTTCTTCCGTTTATAAAATAATCAGAATACCCTCTGTTAAAAGTTTTTACAGGAGCGGGAACAAAATCCAGTAAGATTTTACCGCTGGAACTTTTTTTATACTGGGATCCTTCTATAACTTCATCGATCTTAGTTCTATAAAAGGCAACGATGTTCTTTATATAATTAGCATCTTTTAGCCTGCCTTCAATCTTGAACGAAGTTATTCCGGCATCTATAAACTCTTTTATACGATTTGACAGGTTTAAATCTTTCAAAGAAAGTAAATGTTTTTTATCTGAAATAATCTTGTTATCAGAATCAATAAGTGAATATTGCTTGCGGCATGGCTGGGCACATTCTCCCTTGTTGCCTGATCTTCCTCCAATTGCATAGCTCATATAACACTGACCGCTGTAAGAAACGCAAAGAGCACCATGTATAAATGATTCAAGCTCAGTATTGGTTTGAGATTTAATTTCTTTTATCTGATCCAGAGAAAGTTCTCTCGCAAGGATTACCCTGCTAAAACCTACCTGCTCCAGAAATTTAACTCTTTCAGGAGTATTATTATGGCACTGTGTACTTGCAAATATTGGTATTGACGGCAAGTCTAATTCTAATAATCCCATATCCTGAATAATTATTGCGTCTGCACCACTTTCATAGAGTTTTTTTATAAGCTTTTGGGCGTGCTCAATTTCGCTTTCATTGAGAATTGTATTAACGGTAATGTAGACTTTTGCCCTATAAAAGTGGGCAAATTTAATAAGTTTTTCTATATCTTCAAGATTATTTCCGGCAGATACTCTGGCTCCAAATTTACCTGCCCCGATATAAACAGCATCAGCGCCATATTTTATTGCCGCAATTCCACATTCAAGATTTTTTGCCGGTGCAAGTAATTCTATTTGTTTCATCAGAAATTCAGCCTCCATTAATATTTTATACCACTCTGATTAAGTGTACAAAGGAATATATTACGAGTTCTTGATAAAAGACTGATAAAACAGCACTTCTTATTGAATTATTGTTTTTATATAAATAGAGATCAGTATATTTTTTGGAAAAGGAAAATATATGAAGGTAGGAGACGGGGTATCACAAACAATCTTAAATCCGCACATAAAACCGGCCATCGATAATGCAGTTACTTTTAAAGGTGGTATTCAAGCTGCCGCTGCTACAGAAGATGAGCTTGTTAAAACATTTCTCAAGAATAATTCCAAATTCGGGGCATTGGTAAACTGGTTTAACAAATGTGCGGGTGAAAAGACAAGTATTATTATAAATGCAATCGGGACAGGTCTTTTAGCTCCGCTTGTAATTGCAAATAATCCTCTTTCAAAAGAAGATAAGGATACCAAGAAATATTCGGCTATGAGACAGCCAATTTCTGCTGTAATCGCGATTATCACCCAGCTTGCAGTATGCATGAAAGCGGATAAGATTATTGATAAACTTGCATATAGCAACAGGCTTGGTACAAATGCACAAAAAGATGCTCACTTTTACGATTTAAGTACTATTAAAAATGCAAAAGAAAATAGTCCTTTAAAAGGTAAATTCAAAGGATTGAAAGGTTCTGAAATTCTTGAAGCTCTTCATAATGCAGGTGAAATTACAAAAGATCAGTTTAAAAATGCTTCGGTTGTCATGACAAGGCTCAAAGCATTCAAGAACTGGATCAGCATAGGGCTTTCATTAGTAACATTGCCTTTTGCCTGCTGTGCATTGAACTGGATTTATCCAAGATTCATGGAAAAATTCTTTCCCGAAATTAGTAATGCAAAGAAACTAAAGGAGGGATAGAGAGTTATGAGAATACCCGGAATAAGTATAATAAGTAACCAGGCAGAAAATTTAATTGAAAAAGTTTCCGGTACCGGCATTACTAAAGTATTCGTAAATAATCTTTGTAAGGCAGATGGTACTATTGATGAATATAAAATGGGCAAAGTTCTTGTCATTGCCAATGCTGCAAAAGATCTTGTTAACTGCGGATTCTATGTTAATCAGAGTTTAAACAATAAAAAGATTCCCGAAGAAAAACGGAAATTTGTAGCGGCTCTCGATTTAACAAATGGTGTATTTATGGTGACAAGCCAGCTTCTTCTTGGATTTACCATATTAAACAAAACGATACAGGACAAAATTACAGAAAAACTGTTTGGAGGATTAAGAGAAAAAGCAGCAAATTTTGCCAGACAAATGGGTAATATTGAAAATGCAGAGAAATTTGGCAGTAAAGTTTTTGGCAACTGTAAAAAAGGATTTACTCTTGCGTCAGGTTTAATTGTATCCACAATTATTGCTAAAAGACTTCTTGTTCCTTTCATTGCTACTCCTACAGCCGGATGGTTTAAAAATAAATATATGAATGATGATAAATTACAAAGCCAGGACAGTTTTTCCCGTAATAATAAAGATTAGAATTTTTTCGAATTTTTCAATGTTTTTAGAAAAAATGGGCTAATAGACCCGTTTTTTACTGCTTAATAAAAATTTATCCAATTTTTGCTTGTGATTTTAGGCTTTTATGTATAATCATGTATATATATAGAAATTAGCAGGGAAAGGTTTATATGGAAGTTAAAATTTCGCAAGAAGAGCTATCACTTGATAAAAAACAAAAACAAAAAGCAGGACTAGGCAATAAAATTATAGATTTCTTTAAAATTCCCCCTGATGTTTCAACGATTCAGGACAGGGAAGTAATTGCAAAAAGTTATCCTAAGTGGAGATTAAGGATTTTTCTATCCTGCTTTTTAGCTTATATTGTTTTTTATCTTTGCAGAAAGAATATTTCAGTAGCGCTTCCGGTCATGGGTACAGATCTTGGATATTCAAACACACAGCTTGGCCTTTTAGGCAGCACATTATATTTGACTTATTCTATAGGCAAATTTACAAATGGAGTTCTTGCTGACAGGTCAAACGTCAGGACATTTCTACCTATAGCTTTAATCGTATCTGCATTGGCAAATATTGCATTTGTTATCAGTGCTATTTTTATAACTCCCGGAAAAACATCATTTTTTGGGCTTCCTTCAGCAAGTGTATTGCTTTGGATTATGGCATTTTTCTGGGGATGCAACGGCTGGGTTCAGTCAATGGGATTTCCTCCGATTGCAAGAAGTTTAACGTACTGGTTTTCAAACGGAGAACGCGGTATAAAATGGTCATTATGGTCAACTTCTCACCAGATTGGAACATTTTTAAGCGTTATTATTTCCGGTTTTTTAATTGAAAGATTCGGCTGGAAATCAGTTTTTTATATGCCTGCTATATTAGCAGTATTTGCAAGTTTATTTTTGTTTGAAAGACTTAGAGACAGACCTACTAGTATAGGTTTGCCTGATATTGAGGAATATCGAGAACCAGAAGTGGTTGCAGCAGCTAAGGTTGAATGTGAAAATAAAGATGAAGAGCAGGAAACATACCTGTACATCTTTAAAAAACATATTCTTTGCAATAAAACATTATGGATGCTTGCAATTGCATATGTATTTGTATACTTTACATTAATGGGCACACTTGACTGGATGATTAAATATCTGGTTGAAGCTAAACACAATACTCTTTCAATGGCAGCCATGAAATTAAGCTTCCTGCCTTTGTTTGGGATCATGGGTACAATTGGAGCAGGATATATTTCAGACAAAGTATTTAACAGAAAACGTGCACCGGTTAACATTATTTACCTTGTTGGAATTGTAGGTGCAATATTGGCATTAAAATTCAATTCCAACGGTACAAATTTTATAGATTCAGCATTTCTTGCTTTAACCGGACATAATTTAGTAAACATTATTTCAATAAATGGCAGCGGAATACTTGATTTTGTATTTATTGCAATCATTGGCATCTGTGCATATGGTCCTCAAATGCTAATTGGAGGATTATGTGCAGTAGAATCAAGTTCCAAAAGAGTTGCTTCAGCTGCTACAGGATTTACCGGATCTTTTGGATACCTTGGATCAATTCTTTCAGGAGCGGGCACAGGTATTATTATTGACAAATTCGGCTGGAACGGAGCTGTTTATGCTTGGGTTGCTTCGGCAGTGATTTGTATAATGATATTAATTCCTATATTATTAGATGAAAATAAAAAATGCCGTACTGTCTAATATATTGAACGAAAAAAATAAAAGCGAAGATAATAAATTCTTCGCTTTTATTTTTTGTTAACTTTATCTGAAGGTTCTGCTTCAGGAAGAATAAACCAGAATTTTGAACCTTTTCCCGTTTCGGATTCAAAATCTATTTGTCCTTTATGGAGTTCAATAAATTTTTTTGTCAATGTCAGTCCAAGCCCAGTACCTTCCTGCTTTCTTGCGTAGGATGAATCAATCTGCATAAACTGAGAAAATATTTTATCCTTATCATGTTCTGAAATTCCAATTCCTGTGTCCTGCACTTCGACTTTTAATTCTTTATCTTTCAATATTGTAGATATATTTATCTTACCGCCATCATGGGTAAATTTTATTGAATTGCTGAGCAGATTGTACATTATTTGCTTAAACCGTCCTATATCAGCTCTCAGGCTTATATCTGATAGATTCAGCTCTATTGATATATTTTTCTCTTGAGCCATGGCAGATAACATACATACAGTTTCTTCTATAGCTTTGAGAGAAGAAAATTTCTCATATCTGAGCTCTATATTACCGGATTCGACTTTTGAAAGATCAAGTATGTCATTAACAAGCCTTAATAGATGTTTACCGCTAACAGAGATATTATTTAAGTATTCTTTTTGTTTTTTAGAGATATAGCCATAACCTGGGGTCAAAAGCATTTCTGAAAAGCCTATAATAGCATTTAAAGGAGTTCTGAATTCATGAGACATACTTGCCAGAAATTCACTTTTTAATCTGGTTGCTTCCTGTGCTTTTGAATATAGAAATGCCTGTCTGATAGCAACAGCAATCTGTCCCGCTATATCTTCAAGTATTTCTATATGGCTTGTTTTCCATTCTCTCTGATATTGTGTTTGATGGAGAGAAATAGTTCCCAGTATTTCCCCTTCATGAATGATTGGTGTAATTGCATAAGATTTTATATCATATTTTTTAAAATAATTTTTTAGATGTTCATCAGTTAATACTTTTTCAAAGTCATCTATTACAATAGTTTTTTTGTCTTCGGTCAAATATTTATACCATTCTTCTGCAGAGTTTAAAATACAAATCTTATTATTAATTGGAGAAATGTCTTCATTGGCTCTGTAAATATTTAATATGCCAAATTCGGCCATTTCCTTATTAAATAATGTAACCGCACATCTATCAACCTTTAAAAGCTTTCCGATTTCTTCTACTGCTGTTGAAAGAACTTTATCTAAATCCAGTGATTCCCTGATACTGTTAACAATCCATTTAACAATTCTTTCTCTTTCCTGCTGCTCAAAAATCTTGTTAATATATCCTGTTAACTCCTCTTCTTTGAGGAAAAGGATTTTTGTTTGTTTTTCAAAATCATCTTCCTTATCTTTTAACTTTTTGTGTAGTTTTTCCAGTTCAAAATCCCTATAGCTTAAAAGATTTTCAAGCTTTGCAATTTCACACCGGCATAATTTTTCATCAGTTTGTTTTTGATAAAAGATTTTGAAAAGTTTTATAAAATTATTGATTAATAGTTTTGTCATAATTTTCCGGAATTTTTTAATAATAACTATAAATTATAAATGCCCAATTTTTATTGTCAAAATAAATTAGAATAAGCCTTTAATGTTCTTAAGTTTATCTTTTAAAATTTTAACAAAAACAGTTCTTAATTTAGCTATTATAACATCTATTATATTATGATTTTCAGTTTTTTTATAAACAAAATTTAAATAAAACGCCTTTTATCAAGTTTAATAACGTCAAAGTCCACTTATAAGCTTATCCCGGGTTTTTAAAGTTAAGAATTGTATCAGATAAATATATAAAATAGCAAATTTATTTCTTTATCGACTTTATTAGATTAAATAGAAATATACATATAAAAATTTCACTAAAATAATCAAAGGTAGGTATATCAGACAAGGTTAAAATTATAGTTTTTTAGTTAATGAGTGGCAGATTGGCATAAGGAAGTTATTTATTAATGACTATTAATGAAATAAATATCGGAAATAAACTTCAACCAACCAGAAAAGTCTGGACGCATGAAAATAATATTGCACATGGAGCGTATTATAACTTTGATAAAAAAGCCCATATTACAGGTAATATTGGGCAACATGAATATAACTATATAAATAACAAGCCTTTAAAAGTTACATTTGTTCCAAAATTATCTTTTAAAGGCTTTTCTGTCTCTAATGTTGTAAAACAGGCTAAAAGAGAATTCTGTTCTACAAAACCAATATATGAGAAAACCTTTACAAATAACGCCGGTAATAATGATGTAAGCTTAAGTTACTGTCTTGATTTCGTCAGACAGATTGATCCCGTTCACATAGATGAATTTGCAGGTTATATTAAGGCATTTGCTAAAGAATTGATAGCTGATCCAAAAATTTCCAAATTCCATGAGCCAATGCCGCCTGAATGCAGGGAAAGATTTAAACAACTCGCAAATAATGACGTTCTAAAAGAGAATGACAATCTTAGAAAATTGGTTGAAAAAGCCCATAAAGGCGATAAAAATTCTAAAGATGCTATAGATAATATAGGAGAATTGCTGGTTGATCTGCCAAGAAAAACCAAGCTTAAAAGAACGTTTGATACTTTTACTGATTTGTTTGTAGATCCTGTCAAAAAATTATTAAAAATAGAAGATAAATTTGAACAATTTAATGACGTAAACGACAATTATTCAAGATTCCAGAGTATAATTGATTCAATTAAGGATATTAGAGAAGATACTAAAAACCCGGAAGAAATTTTAAATATTCTTCGCAATGATTTTTCTAAAACATTGGTTGCTGAAAAAGCCAATTTTAAGGCTTCCACGGCCAATTTTGGAAACAGGCTTGTTTCAGGTACAATAGCTGCTTTTTATCTTGCTATTGACCAGTATAACGGAACAAGACTACTTAATGATAACCCTAATATTTCAGAAAAAGAAAGAAATACAAGATTTAAGCAGGAAATGTTCAGGGTCTTGCTGGCAGGATATTTTACCTACGGAGTAATGGAAGTTTTCAAGGAATCCTGTAATAAATCAATGAAATTTGCCCTCGGATCCTCAATGGCAGTTGTTGCGTTCTGTGAAATTGTCGGAAGGACACTTGTTGGGAAGCCTATTCATCCTGTATCCAAGAAAAAAGCAAAGGAACTGCGTGAAGAAGACCAAAAACCCAAAAACGGGTTTGCAGCAAAACTCGGAGGACTATTATCAAAGAGTGCAGCAAAACCAACTGAAATAAAACCTGTAGTAGTTAGTAATCCTGAAAATAAACAGGCAGCCATAAGTTTTAATAATGTTCCTGCTCAATTTCCTACAGTAAAATCAAACCAGACAAGCTGGCAGGGCAATCACACAAAAGTTTCTTCTCAGGTATCTTTTGCAGGTGGAGCTTTCAACATGAGTCAATTTGCCAAAAAAGTATTCACTGAAGAAAACCCAAAGATAATAAAAGAATTTGATGTGCAAGAAGTTAGAAATGCTATAGAAATTCTTAAAAATACTTATGAAAAACAGGCAGAGTTCTGTGAAAGCGTTATTAATGAAAGCTTAAAAGATAAAAAGTTAAAAGATCTGGCTAATGATATGAAAATTCCTCTCGGAAAAATAGATGACAGAAAAGCTCTTATTGTAAGAGGCCTTTTAACTCCTGTTATCTGGATTAAAGACCTTTTCCTTAAAGTAATTCCGAAATTATTTAAACGTGCAGAAGAACTCTTGCAGATTGTAAAAAAAGAGACTCCTGAAAAATCTTCTTGTCCTGATAAAAATATTGATACAGTAAAAAATATACTTTCATTTATTATTGACCATAAAAACATGCCCAGAAATAATGGCAAAATCAAGTCTTTATCGGAAAAAGGTTTATCAGAACAAGAAAAGAAAGCTATCTTAAAAATTCAGGAAGAAATTAAACAGGGATTTGGAAAAGATGTGTCAAAAAGACTGCATTATGACCAGACAACATATTCCCTTTATAATCTAAATCTTGCTCGTATTATAACAAGTGCTTTCCTTATTACAGATGCTTATAACCTTGCAATGCAATACAGTGACGGAGATCAAAAATTATCCGGTAAAAGAGCTGTACAAAGATTTTTCCAGGAAATAAGCAGAATATTATTTTCAGCTTACATAATAAAAGTTACCAACAACATATTCAAGAGACAAGTTAATAAATATCTTTCCGGAGCACTTGGTGTAACTGCAATAAATGTTATGATAAACGAAAACATATCAAGATCTATTGTTGGACAGCCGTCAACACCGAAAACAAAAGCTCAGCTTGACGAAATACAGAAAAAAAATCAGGCCAGCAAGAGTGTTATTCGCCGATCTATAGCAAAAGCAATAGGAAAACGAAATGCTATTGGTTCAAATGATAATAACTTCGCTAATACCGGGCAAACACCAGTTCTGACAACTATACAGCCAGCACAAACAAATATAAAAATACCAGCAACGGCAAATGCAGCGGTTTTTACCCAATTTATTCAAAAACCCGGAATAACTAAAAAAACTCAAGTTAAAAATTAAATATAATCATTAAATAAAATAACTCTTTTTAAGATATTTTAAGTCTATATAATTACTGATATCATTGTCTTTTAGGTATATTGTCCATTATCTCTGCATAATAATTTTCATTAAAAGAAATTATTATGGTATATTTAGGTTAGAGAAATTGGATATTATGAGGGATGGTATCTATTTATGAATATAGAAGGAGCCAGGTTGCAAGGGGTACTCAATAACGAGAAAACTTTTTCTCCGGACGAAGTTAAAAGAATTTTAAACAGCGATCATCAGGAAATTCAGCGTCTTTGCAGAGAAGTTTGCATTTCTCCTAAAAAAGATAATTTAACAGGAAAAATGTTTTTTCTGAGAAATGATGTTGAAATTCTTAAAAAGATCAAGGAACTTCATAATAAAAGTCAACAAGTAATGGAAAGACAACCATCGGTCAGTTCCTCTACAATGATCGCACCAAGGCATGTTACTAGGCCAGACTTGCCAGAAAAAGCAGGATTGGAAGCTCTTATTGAAAGTGTTATTTCCTCAAATGATACAATCGTCGATAAAATATCCAGGGTTATTGATGAAAAGTTAGACGGTATTGATGAAGTAGTTGTTGAATTAATAAAATGCAAGTCAGAAAATGAAAGATTAAAAGAAAAAATTAATCAGCTTACTAAAGATAACTACAAACTTAAAAATGAAATCGAAGCTTATAAACCTTTAGGTTTTGGGGTTTTCTTAAGGAAATAAAATCTAATAGAAATAACTAAAAGGCAGAGATCAAATTCTCTGCCTTTTAAGTATCAAATTATCCATTATAAAGATGACAGTTAACAAAGTGATCTTTTTCTGTTTCGGTTTGAACAGGAGGAAGAGTTTTGCATATATCCATTATCTGTGGACATCTTGTGTGAAATTTACATCCGGATGGTGGATTTGCAGGACTTGGAAGGTCTCCATCAAGTAGAATTCTATTTTCTTTACCGGCATTTGGATCAGGCACAGGAATAGCACTTAATAATGCCTGAGTATATGGATGTTTTGGATTGTCGAATAAAAGATTAACTGGTGCAAGTTCAATAATTTCACCAAGGTACATTACAGCTACTCTATCACTTACAAACCTTACTACACTTAAGTCATGTGAAATAAATAAATATGTAAGGCCGAGCTGTTTTTTTAAATCTTCAAGAAGATTTATAATCTGTGCCTGTATACTTACGTCAAGAGAGCTGACAGGTTCATCAGCAACAATAAAATCTGGATTTAAGGCTAATGCTCTTGCTATAACAATTCTCTGTCTTTGTCCGCCGGAAAACTCATGCGGATATCTGCTCAAAATATTAGTACTTAGTCCTACCATCTCAAGAAGTTCTGATAATCTTTGATTTAATGCTTTGCCTTTCAGAGTTTTATGGACAATAAATGGTTCTTTAAGACTGTCCAGAATACTCATTCTGGGATTTAAGCTTGAATAAGGATTCTGGAAAATTATTTGCATTCTCTTTCTTAAATTTTTTAATGTTTTTGGATTTGTTTTATTAAGCTCAATTCCATCAATACTTATGTTGCCTCTGGTAATATCTGTTAAACCAAGAATGCATCTTCCGGCTGTAGATTTACCGCATCCTGATTCGCCAACAAGTCCTAGCGTTTCGCCTGAAAAAATATCAAGATTGACATTGTTTACAGCATGAACTGCTCCAACTTGCCTGTTGAAAAATCCTTTTTTTATGGGAAACTCTTTAGATAACCCTTTTATTTCAATTAATTTTTTCATGTTTAAATAATTATGTTTCTATACAAATTAATTGTAACATTACTAAAATTTTTTAAAAAAGAGGCAATTTAATTTTTTAGCGTTTTTTATTTATGTGTAACAAAAAACGAAAAAAGAGGACAAGTATGGCTAAAACCAGCTATCTTGCTTCGCATAAGAGATCACAAGGAGAAAAAATGAGCGCAGTAATTACAAAATCAATCATTAAAAATGCATATGAGAGAAATATTGACGAAAGAAGAGCAGTAGTTGCTCAGATTACAAGTGAATATTCCCGTAAGTATTTTAATCATTCAGAAGCTTCAATCAGGGAAATTCGTTTTGAAGCTGCCAGAAAAAATCTGGAATCAATTTTTTCACACAGTTAATTTATTTGAGTCAATAAGCAGCGGGTACACCACTCTTGTTTTTGCTTGCTTGCGATCTGGTTATAACCAAATCGCAACTTGGTATGATTAAATGATGTCAACTTCCGGCAATTTGGTGATAATTATTTTATGAATGAAAATACAGAAGATAAAATGATTTTAAAAGTACTTGGTTCCGGAAGCTGCGTTCCTAGAA
>Ga0209340_1001998_pt1 | contig 12727 bp, 6 predicted proteins | sample EPASupsiteSAE323_FD_187266 | JGI IMG/M metagenome (GOLD analysis project Ga0209340, IMG submission 187266) | Bioremediated contaminated groundwater from EPA Superfund site, New Mexico - Sample SAE3-23 (SPAdes) (version 2) | ecosystem: Environmental > Aquatic > Deep subsurface > Groundwater >... | reverse complement strand
CTGAATATAACGAATTAATATTATTGGATTTTAAAGCTAACTTACTTGCGCTTATCTTTACATTATCGCCAAGCTCAGTCAATGTATCAACATCTGCAGAAGATGAAGCTTCTGTATATCCTGCTGCTATAACACCTCCTTTAGTTGAAGATGCTTTTGTGTTTAAATTTGTGTTTGCTGTAGAAACTACTGATACAGTATTTGAACTATTAACCTGTGTTTCATCATCAATGTATGCATTGACATTTCCAGAAACAGAAGAATTCCCCTTACCTGCATCAACTCCTATCAGCGCTCCTGCAGCTGAATATACAGCTACCTCAGTATCTACTTTACTTTGAGAAGCTGATACATTAAGGTTTGCTGTATTAACAGTGTTATTTTTACCTATATAAGCATTATTGTTAAGTTCTACTGCACTTTTCGCAAGAGTTACGCCAACTGATATACCGCCTAAACTTATCGCATCAGTATCTATAGCTGTAGTGGCCATACCATCAGTAGTTACATTAAGGTTGTCTGATGCAGTTAAATGGTTTCTTTCTCCGGTATATGCTGAAATAGTATCTTTAACTGTTGTTTCAGGAGTTACACCAAAACCGCTTGCAACGCCGCCCTGCCCCAGACGAGTTCTTGCATTGGCAGTAGAATCACTTACTGCATTAATATCAAGTTTTTTAGCATTATTAATAGTAACATCATTTCCTAAATAAGATTTAACAGTATTTTTTACATTTGCCTTGGCAATTGTAGCGCCTACTGCAACCCCACCTGCTGCTAAAGCATCGGAATTAGCAGTAACATTTGTTTTGTTGTTTGCAGAAATATTAATACTATTAATATTTGAAAGCGTTGAATTATCATCCACATAAGTTTTAACAGTTTTATTTACATTAACTTCCGAGTATGAAGCATTAGCCGCAGCCAAACCACCTGATATGCCTATTGAATTCAAATCAATATCATCTTTTGAATCGGCTTTTATTTCAAGAGATTTGGAAGCACCAGTTGATGTATTAGTAGTATTTTTACCAACATAGGCCAGTGTTTCATCTTCAACATCCAATTTAACTACAGAAGCACCTAACCCTGCATATGCACCAAGTGCAAGCTGGCCTGAGTTAATTTTTACCTTTTCCAAATTAGAAGTAGCATTAATTTTTTCGTTACCACCGAAAGTAATTTGAGAATTATCACCAATATAGGAATGAGTTTTGCTTGCAAGCTGATTTACCGAAACAGCTCCTGCCACACCTACTACTCCACCAGCACCGCCAATCGAAATAGTTTCAAGAGTCTGATTGCTTGATGCATTTACTGTTAAATCTTTTCCGGTTTGTACTTTTGAATTAGCAATGTACGCTTTTATTTCATGAGAACCTTCGCTGTAATCTTCTTCATAATTATCTGAATCAGATTCTCTTTTTTTACCAATACTGTTTACTGCAACAGATCCTGCTACTCCTAGAGCACTACCTGCTACTCCGCCTGCCGTTGCTTTAATTGTAGATTCATCAGAAGCCTTTACTGATAATCCATCTGTTTTGATAGTTCTTAAATCGTTACTATTGACAATATAAGCATGAATTTTACTGTTAATCTGGTTAAGTGAAACAGCTCCTGCAGCACCTACCTGACTGGCTGCACTTAAACAGGCTGATAGCGATTCTATTGTACTTGTTGAAGTTGAATCCAATTCAATATCACCAGTAGCCGCGATTTTTGTACTATCAATATATGATTTTATTTCATTTTCGATAATATTTTTTACAACAGAAGCTCCAACTGCTACCTGACCTGCAATTGCTGCATTAGCAACACGAGATATAATAGTTGAGTCATCTTTTGCACTTATAGTTACCTTTGCTGAAGTTATATCTGAACCATTACTTATGTATGACTCAATATGATTAGAAATATCATTTAGGGATACAGCACCTGAAACTGATACAGTTCCTGAAACAGCACCGCCTGCTGATAATGTTTCAATATTTTGATTTGAGTGTGAAGTTAATGTTAAATCAGTAACTTTTTCAATTGTAGATTTATCAATATAACTCTTAATTTTATTAGAAATGTCGTTAGTTGCAGCAGAAGCTCCAACACCTAAATTTCCTCCTATAGCAAGTCCGCCTGCTAATGACTTTATTGAAGATTTATCTTCTGCTTTTAATGAAAGATTTTTATTCGTTTTAATACTGGTACTATTTGAAATATAAGCCGATGTTTCATTATTTATATCATTTAATGAAGCAGAACCGGCAAGTCCTACTTTGCCTGAAGCACTAAATGCAATAGAAGCTGTTTCAATAGTGCTTTGTGACAAAGCCTCTATAGAAATATCATTTGATACATCAGTAGTTGAATTATTGATATAAGATAAAACTTTATTTTCTACATTATTTTTAACTACAGCTGCACCAGCCGAAACTTTTCCTGACGCAGCTACAGAAGCAATCAGTGATTTTATTGTTGATGTGTCTTTTGAGTTAATATTCAATCCTGCAGAGGTTATCCCTGAATGTTCGATATAAGAAGAATTCTCATTCTTTATATCATTTAATGATACACTTGCCGCAATACCTGCTGTTTTTCCTACTCCTATAGAGCCAGAAACCGTTTGTATTTGGTTATTAGAAGTTGTATTAAGTTTTAAGTTTCCGGCTGTATTAATTGTTGAATCTTTAATATATGCGGAATTATCATTTTCGGTACTCTTAATAGTATTTAATGCTAATGCAGCTCCAACTCCTGCAGATTTACCGGCTGCCAGAACACCACCATAAGCCTGAATATCAGCATTATTATCAGCATTAATATTTATATCCTTAACATCCTGAGTTGAGCTGCCTTGTATATATGCAGAATTGTTAACATTTAATTCATTTATAGATACAGACCCGGCAACTGCAATGCCATCTTCTTTAGTTGCGCCTGAAGCACCAGCAGAAATAGCAAAAATATTCCCATCATAATCAGTATCCAAATTGATATTCCCACGGTTAGTTATTGTCTCATCTGCCTTAAAATTATCTATAGTGGAATTTAAAATAAATGCATTAACACTTGAGGTAATTTTATTTATTCCTGCAGAACCTGCTATACCTGTAGATGATCCGCTTCCTGTTGTTATTGCCGCAGAGCCTGAAACTGAATCAATATTGCTGTTTGATGTTGATTTTATATTCAGGCTGTTATCCTTTGTATCAAGGGTAGTACTGCTTAAATAGGCATCAACACTTTCACCTATAGTTGCCATTCCAACATCACCGGATACAGCAAGACCAAATTTCCCAGAACCTTCTGCTGCACCTTTTGAAGAAGCATCCGCAGATCCTACTCCGGAACTTTTACCGGTTGCCATAGCACCTGCCAGACCCCAGGTACTTATTAATCCGGTGTTCTTAGCCGTTATATCAACACCTGAAGTTTCTGTTGTTAATATAAGATTGCTTTTAGTTTCAGTATCATCAATCTTTTTACCAACTATAGCCTGAGTATCTCTGTTAATTTCAGAAACACTTAAAGAAACACCAATACCAGCATTACCGCCTTTCGCAATACCACCGGTTGTATTTATTAAAGTATCATCATCCAGTGCATTAACAAGAAAACTATCATCTTCATCGTCAGAAGTAATACCTTTATCACCTATTGCTATTGTTGATCCACTATCGATATGAGCCAGAGTCGAATTATTTACTCCAAGGAAAGCGAAACTTCCGCTAAATCCGTATTTTCCGGCTTTTGAAGCTGATACAGCAATTGATAAATCTCTTACAACATTTGATGCGTTGACTTTAAGGTTATTTGCAGTAATATTAGCTCCTGAGTTAATTTTTGCCTGAGTATCATTGTCATAATCAATATCAAGGTAGGAACCTCCGGCACCTGTTTTGCCAGCATCTGCCCCAAAGAATTTTAAACCTATTATACCCGAGAAGTTAACGGTCTGAATGTCATTAGTTGCATCTACATTAACTTTTTGGGTATTTGTTCTTAAAGCGGAATCCTGATTTATTGAAACATTTTTATCAACAATGGCTTTAGTAGTAGAATTAAAATCTGCGATATTGACTGAGCCAGCCAGACCTATTCCGTCTCCTTCTGCTCCATTTGTTCCGACTGACGATCTTGCCCATGTGGTAAATATTCCATTTTGAACACCTAAATCACCATTTAATTTGTTAAGAATATCGCTTACGCCATTAATTTCAAGCCAGGTAATGCGGTAAGGCATTTCAAATTTTGAAGTTATATCGATATTATTTGAAGCATTTAAATTAGCGCCTGAATTTATCTTTGTATTTGAATTATTGTCAAATTCTGATATTGCAACTGCTACGGATACGCCGTTTTTCTTTTCATGATCATCCTGAGGATTTACAGCACTTTTTGCTGCAACTTCCACTATTTCTTTGGTTTCTGAATTTATTTTTATATTGCCGGAACTGCCTCCAGAAGTGTCAATTGCAGTAATTTTTGTATCAGTTTTTATATTAGCGGTGGAATTATTTGTATGGTCTGCATAAGCAACTGCACCTGCTAAAGCTAACTTGGTTGAGCTGCTCTCAGACTTTGTCTCGGTTTTACTGTTGGATGAAAACCAGCTGCTTGCCTTATTTACTACTCCCCCACCAGCGCTTATAATTAATCCTGTTATAAGTCCGCTGCCTACATCAGTGGATGCCTTTATGACATTACCGGCTTTATCGTGTTCATCAACCACTTTCACATTGGAATTTATTTCAACATTTTTTGCACTTAAGTTTCCACCAACATCAATCGTATTATTAACCTGTGATGTAGATACAGCTAAAGCAATACCTGCCTTTCCATCTTCATAAGAATTTGCTTCCGCGGTAATACTCATATTTTTTGTTGTGTTTGCACTTATATCAATTTTATTACCCGCATTTAGAGTTGTCTTATTTGATGTTGTCCCACTTGCTATATCAACCTTTGTATCAGCGTTTAAATTACCGTAAGCTACACTTATATTTTCCTTTACACCTACACCTGAACCCAAATTATAGCATCTCGCAGCCATATTAACTTCTGATTCATTATTGGCGCTTATGTTTATGTTATTGCCAGCGGTAATTTTAACACCTGAACCTACATTAATATTAGAATCAGTATCAGCCAGTCCTACTGCAATATCAGCATAAACTCCTATTGATGTCATTTTAGCTTTAGCTTTAACCGTTGAGGTTGCTTTAAAATCATTCACGCTACTGATTTGTGTTCCATCACCAATATTAATTGAAGCTTCTGCATCAGCTTTTGCGAAAGCAGCAAAAGCTGAAAAATCATCAAGAAATCCTAAAGCTGTATCAAGTCCTTCTGATCCATCATCGAAATAATGTGTAGTATCCGCAGTTGAAGAAAGTGTAATATTTTTACCTTTTATTGTTACATTTTTTCCTATATCGATTTTTGAATCAATATCTGTATAAAACGGTGAATTCCTGGTACTGCTTGCAGTAATAGTAATATCTCCGGAACTGGAAAGATTATTCTCTGCCTGAGCGTTTAAAGTTACATTATCGCCTATAGATATATCGGGAGCTTCGATAACAATTTTGCCAGCTGAATTTTTACTTGAATTGGCTGTTAAAATAGATGCATCACTTAAAATATTTATATCTTTTAATGCATAAATTAGTTTATCACCACCAAAAGTGGATAAATTTCCCTCTATCTCCAATGAGTCTGGATCTAACAGGATATTTCCTGAAATTCCATTTATTGCAGTTGTATTAATTAACCCACCTTTTACGGATAATAATTTTTTTGCACTAAATTCAATATTGCCGCCATTACCTGATACGTTACCGCCTAGAGATTGAATTACAGAACTTGCATTCAGTTCTGCCGAGTTATCAGCAAAAATATAAATATCAGCTCCGCTTGAATTTTCACCATACCCGCTTGCCGATATTAAAGAATTATCTGCAAGTTTTATATTATTTCCCGCAGTAATGTTAATTTTGCCTGCATTAACATTGCTTGCTCCATCATTAACGATTTTACCGCTAACTTCAACATTATTTACTGCTTTAATAGTAATTTCACCGTTTTCAACAACTATGTCCATTTTTTCTGAACTATAATTGTTGGTATTTACAATGTCATTAAAATTAATGTTAGTTTGCTTAAAACTCGTACCGGATAAAATATTCCCGCTTATATTAATATTTCCTGCTTTAATATTGACATCTTTTTCAGTGTTAATTTTTCCTTCAACCGTAACCAAACCGCTTTGAGTAATTGCAATATCCCCTTTGAACATGTTATTAATTTCAACATCATTAATTACACCGTTTGAGTCAATATATTTTTCCATTTGTTGTTTTGTAGGCGTAAATACGTTTAAAGAACCTACATTTACGCTGCTATTTTTACCGAAAAGAACGCCATGCTGATTTAGAATAAATACTCTGCCTCCGATTTCTCCATTTTTAATCGAGTTTAAAATACCGTTAATATAACTTGTTTCATTATTGACAAAGTTAACAAGGTTTTCAGTGTTGTTTGGCAAAATCAGGTTTACTGTATTTCCCTCATAAACGTTAAATCTGTCAAATGAGTTAAAAGCATTAATACCTCTGACAGTTGAAGTATTTACATCGGTAGTAGTGCCATTAACGGTTAAAGTCGTATTTGTACGGCCATCTGTAATTATTTGCTGAGCTAACGCAAAAGGTTCAATTATAAATGAAGAATAAGAAATCAACAAAAACAATACGATAATTTTTTTCTGTTTTTGTTGATTGTATTGATATTTCTTTCTTATTTTTAACATTTTCTCCCCTTTTTGCTTGGTTCCTTATATTTATTAAAGCCGGTAAAAATAAAAATTGTTTTATAACAAATCACTTTTTAAGAATTGTAACGGATTGGCCTGCAAACTAAAATGGAATCTTGCTGTCGGCTGATCAGCTTCACGCCTGCCTAGTCCATATCCCCAACCAAGTACACCACTTACATAGTTTGAAAAATTTATTCTTAAGCCCATACCTACGCTTGTTAGATAATCATATTGGTTAGCACACCTTCCTTCTGATTTGTAAGGATAAGCAGCACCATGATCAATAAAAAAAGTACCCTTTATTAATTTTTTTAAAGGTAGTTTACATAAATTTTCAGGTAAAAAGGGGATGGGAACTATGAATTCCGCACTGCCAAAATAGCCGCTATTCCCTGCTAAAAGACCTTCCGAAAAACCTCTGACAGAAGTAGAACCACCTATCTGAAATTGTTCAAGTGAAGGTAAATCATCGTGCGGAGTAAGTTGTGTGCCGACTTTAAATAGACCTATAATATCTTTAGGTAGTTTTTGAACTCTATATATACTTCCTTCATATTTAAAAAAAGCTTTATTTGCATGCCCGTCTATGCCGTTAATAAAATTATGTTCTGTATGCCAAACGCCAAAGTTATCATTAATTTCTACATTAAAACCGGTATTGAGTGTTTTAACAGGTGTATCAAACGTAAGATGCTTGTCAAAATAGGTTTCGGATTCTTTAAAATTGACACCGATATTTCCGTATAACTTTACTATTTTGTTAGAAATAAAGGGATGAGATACATTAAGACCGTACACAAATGAATTACCTGTAACTTTTAAAGATTTAAATTCCCCATCGATAATTTTTATATGGTTATAAGAAAATAAACCGTTTAATCTTGTACCTTTATTTCCGACCGGAAAGCTATAACTTGTATAAGCTGCTGTTGTACCGTGAGCCAGATTTGTTCCTACCGTAAGCTGATCCCGATACCCAAATAAGCTGTCATGAGCTAAAGCGATACCACCTTTTAAAATACCAATGGTTTCTCTTCCAGTGTTATCAAAAATCGGTACTACATGAAACGGATTTGGCTCATATGCTTCGAGCAGAATGTCTGTTTTAGCATATGATTTACCTGCTTTAATTTTACCTTTCAGCTTAATGTCATTGTTATTGTTAAATTCAATAATATCCTTTTCAAGAGTTTCTATATTTAGAAAAGTGTCAGGCTCGTCAAATTTATCAAGTATATAAGAATCTCTCGTGTATTTGTTTCCTTTTACATCAATACTTCCGATTTTGCTTTCAACCAGCTCGATATTTAAAATCCCGCCTTTTATTGTTTGAGCAGGTAAAATAGCTTTTGCAGTTATATAATTTTTTTTCATGTAAATTCTATTAATGTCATTTAATAGATTGTTAATATCATCAATATTGATATTTTTATGAATATATTTAGCTTTTACATCATTAATTTCTTGTTCTGAAAGAATAGAAGTCGAACTGACATTTATCTCATTTATCCAAATAACCGGCTTATTTTTATTATCAGATTCATTCGAATCATTTTTATCTCTCAAATCTTCAATATGAACTTCTGTTTGAGGTTCTTTATTTTTTAATAAGAGATTTTGTTCTTTTTCTCTCTGATTTAGCAGGTTATCGTCATGCTGTTGAACAAATCCAGGAATTTCTTGCGGAGCAGGCGAACTGACAGCATAGGAAGTTGATAGCTGTAAAATTACTAACACCAGTAATATTTTTATTTGTTTTTTCATTTTTTTACTGCATAATTACTTTTTCATACTTTTTTAATTTAATTATAAAAAAGTAATTATATCAATCTTTCTTTAAGTTCAGTACATATGAACATTATGAAGAAAAAGAAGCTTTAAAAAATGAATTGATAAATATCTTAAATAATAATATTGCAGATATATAGTTTTTTAGAGAATCTATCTGATTGAAGTAATCAAATTGTTTATTTTGATAAATTTGATCGAACCTACGCTAGTAAATTAGAACTTTGACCATTTTAGTCTTATTCTTACAAGTTCTTTTTCAGTATCTTCCTGATTTAGTTTATGCAAAGAAACCAATTTGTCTTTATTATTAATAATCTGGCAAATGCTATTAACTTTATCCCCGTAATTAACATTAGATTTGAATGATATCTCAATTTCAGCAGGATAATATTGTGTAAATATATCAGGAGGAATGGTTTCCAGTGCCCATACAAAATAAATAGAATTGTTAACGTGTTTGTTTATGTCAATTTCACTGTATAAAACATCAAAGGATTTTTGGTTTGTTATGTCTGTAATATCCGAAATTTTTTCAAATTCAGATTCAAGTACTCTTTGTGAAAAAGTTTTGTATGATACTTTTTCAAGTTTAACAGGACGTTTGGTTTTTAAATCCACTAAGAGCCATGCGCTTGATGCCATTATGATTATTTCACCGTCAGAATTTGTAACCAGAAATTCTCTTACTGCTTTTAATCCTTTTATAGTTGTACATGGCCAGGTTTGAAAATGGATATTATCATTATATTTAGGATAATTATTGATTTTTATATGATAATTAAGCAAATACCAGCTTAATCCCTGTTCTTGCAACTTCTGTAAACCAAAATTTAAACTATTGGCACTTTTTTCTGCAATATCCTGAAATATATTCAGTATTATGTGTGGTTTTATAAAACCGCAACTTCCTGATTCCGATCCTGTAACACTATGTATATGAATTGTTTTGAAGTCTGTTATAAGCATTTTTGATCTCACAGTTAAAAATAATTATTTTTTATTTATTTTATCATAGAAGATTTTGCTCAAAGTGCTTATAAAAACAGCAATACCAATAAAAAACCATTATTTTTTAAACTGCCTGTCAAATAAATCGTATTTTAAATTGTACAATTTTGTAAAAGTTATTTTTATAAAGGTTGTAAAACAATAAAAATAACTTTAAACTAATTATATAAACAAAGAGGTATCAGTATTATAATGACAAATTCAATTGTTTCTTCTACAACCAGTTCAATTAATCAGTTAGTGATATCAAGTCTTCTAGGTACCAGTAGCAGTAGTAGTAGCTCTACAACGCTGGATGAAATAATAGATAAAATACTTTCTTCTGATGATGAAGAAAGTGATTCCAGCGATACAATTGATGATTATGCAGAATTAACACAAGATGCTCTTGATGCTTATCAGGAAGAAATAAATAAAGGCACAACTTACAATAAAGCCCTTCAATCTCTAATTTCTGAGTATAATTGTCTGATAAATAGAAATAACAGTAGTATTGGCGTTAGCTCCAGCTTGATACTTCAGGTTTGTCAGGCTGAAAGTATATCTTCTATAGATTTATCATCTTTTTATGAATCTGAAGATTCTACAGATTCATCGTCTTCTGAAGAATAGTATTCAATATTATTTAAAATAATTAATCTCATATATTAGGGGTCTGACAATTTGTCAGACCCCTGATTCTTATCCAATCTTATAACTGACTAAATTTCAAAATAAAAGGGACTTATAAAAGCAAGCAGATAATTTGTATAGAAATTTTTATTGTAAAAGTTTCTTAACATTTTATATACAAACTGTTCACAAAAATAGATTTGTTGATTTTATACATGCAGAAATAATCTTTAGGAGGCAGGTTGTTATGAAAACTATGGAAAAAGCTATTTCATTCAATTATGATGACTGTTTTAAAAACATCGAATATTTCTTTCGTTTCATGAAAAGAAAAAGCCCTCAAGAACTGGATAGGTCAGCTGAGATTATTAAAATTCAGATAAAAAATCTTAAATTTATGATAAAAATTCAAAATAAAGCTTTGGAAACTGCTAAAGAATTACTTATATATCAAGCAAATGGCTATGTGTCTTATCTGGAATATGAAGAAGAAGATAAAGACATTTTAGAAAAAAATGCAAGATTTATTCTTAAAAAAATTGAAGAAATTGAAAATAAAATAAACCCTTAATAAATCCTGTCTACTTTCCTGAATTATGTATGTTTTAATACACAAAAAATAGAGAATTAGATATTTAAAAGGTGATTTATAATGGCTAAAATTGTTATTGTTGATGGTTCGTCTGTTACAAGATTTTTTATGAGAAAATGGCTTGAAAAGAATGGTCATGAAGTTGTTGGTGAAGCAGTAAACGGTCATGATACACTAAAACTATACAGGAAATTAAGGCCGGATATAGTTCTGCTTGATATATATTTGCCTAATGACAATGGTCTTAGAATTTTAGAACAATTAATGAGCTGTGATAAATACGCCAACATTATAATGTGTTCCGCTGCTGCTCTGCAAAATATTATTATTGAGGCTCACCAGCTTGGTGCAAAACATTTCCTCGTAAAGCCTTTCGCCGATAAAACCTTAGAAGTATCCATTCAAAAAGTATTAGAAACTCGGAAGAATCTACAAAATTGTCTGGTTTAAAATACTTTAAAGCGTGAAATATAAGAAATAAGAGTTCTGGCAATTTACCAGAACTCTTATTTCTATTTTTTATCTAGCCCTTTTAAAGAGGATTTATTACAAGTCCACTGAGAAGTTTTGGATAAAAATAAGTGGTTTTCTGGGGCATTCTGTAGCCCTGTTTTGACACTTCTTTGATATCCTGAATCTTTGGTGACGCAACCAGAAATACAAGCTCGGCAGAATTTGAATCAACCGCTTCAAAAGCTTCCTCTTCTTTTTTAATGTATTTGATACCATTCTGGCTCATCTGGTCTTCTTCAGAAATTCCAAGAAAATCAGAAATGATAACTTTGTGAAGTATTGTTAAATCAAGTTTTCTTAGCACTTCAGGAACATTTTTCTCGGCCAGAATTTTATCTACAGTAGCTATCTCTTTTAATTTAAAGAGATAATATTTTTTCAGGTTTTTTTGATACATACCTAATGCTACGGTTGATTTAGAGGCTTTTTCAAGTTCTTCCAGAAATTTTTGTCTTGTTTGAAGTTTATTATCATCTTCAAAGGAAAATTCGATAACATCAAAGCAGCTTTTGATGTTATTTAAAAGTTTATCAGTATTTACTGATCTTGTAATAATTCTATGTGTTGGATAAACCTTGAGTCCTTCATCATCAATATTAGTGAAATAGCACATGATCCAGTTAAAAGGATCATTTTCATTATAATCAGGATTTAATGAACGCATGTAATCTCTGTATGCGATCGATGTTTCGTATCTGTGATGTCCGTCTGCAATCAGGAGAGTTTTATCCTTCATAATTTCAACGATTTTATTGATTGTTTCTTCATCATCAATTATATAAACAAGGTTTTGGATTCCCTGCTTGTCTGTAACATCGATAAACGGTTTTTCAGGCAGGTTTATTACTTTATCTATGCTGTGTTCAGGGTCAGAGTATGCCATGAAAATTTGACTAAAATTAGCCTTGCAGGCTTTCATGAGTTTTAATCTGTCCTCCTTAGGTCCGCCCATTGTGTATTCATGAGGAAGGATATTACCCTTTGAAAATTCTTCGATGAAACTTCTTGCAATAAATCCTTTTCTGGAAATTAAATTTCTATTTGATATATAATAGTTTTGTACATAATAATAAATACAGGGTTTTTTTGATTTTGTCAGTATATCTTCTTTAACCCAGTTATTGAAATATTCAGCAGCCTTTGTATATCTGTTATTTTCGTCAGTATCCTGAGATGTTAGTTTGCCCAAAATCAGTCTTACTATATTGTAAGGTGAAAGATTATACAGCTCTTCCTGTTCTGCCTCAGATATTACATCATATGGTGGAGCTGTAACTTTGTCCATAGCTACTTTTTGGGTGTTATAGGTAATGCCCTGCATGGGGGATATTTTAACCATTACTCCTCCTGTTTATTGAAATATTTTCTACATTTGTTATATAACATTAAAATGTTGT
>Ga0209340_1001997_pt1 | contig 12729 bp, 8 predicted proteins | sample EPASupsiteSAE323_FD_187266 | JGI IMG/M metagenome (GOLD analysis project Ga0209340, IMG submission 187266) | Bioremediated contaminated groundwater from EPA Superfund site, New Mexico - Sample SAE3-23 (SPAdes) (version 2) | ecosystem: Environmental > Aquatic > Deep subsurface > Groundwater >... | reverse complement strand
GCGTTTTGCATAAAAACTCCTTTTGCCTTTAAAAATTCAGGCGGTTAAAATTTATCACATATGTCTTTTTGAGTCAATGAATTATAATGATATTTAGAAACAATTCGCGTTATACTAACGCCGCTAGCGCTCACGGGGCGTTTTTTTAAAACATTCTGTCCATGCTGAAGAAAAATTTTCCTGAATTAGAACGGCCTATGGCATAATCGAATCTGATGGGAGCGATCGGAGTTATCATTAAAATTCCTGCTCCGTAACCTTTTTTAAGATCGAACTTTCCGTCTCTCATGGTAGCGCTCTGGGTTCCGCTTCCGCCCCATGCGTCGCCCATGTCATAAAAAAGATGGCCGTTGAAACTTTTATTGAATTTATGGCGGTATTCGATATTTGCGTAAGCCATTTTATCTCCGGCAAATTCGCGGAATTCATAGCCTCTTAGCGTATAAACTCCGCCAAGCCCGTATTCTTCGTATATCGGGAGAGTTCCGCTCGAAAGCGATATCGCGCCGGCCGAAAATCTTCCGGCGAGAACGTCGCGCTTATTTACGGCATGGTATTTTCTTAATGTCAGGCCGTATTTTATAAACGAGTCGGGCCCTTTTAAAAATCCTCCCGTAGAATCGAGGTTTATCGAATTAAATGAGCCTTTAGTAGGTTCCGCATAATTATTTCTGGTATCTTTCGATAATAAGGCGCTTAAAGTCTGGTATCCGCCTTCTCGTATATATAATCTATCGATCGAAGTTTTTATTTTTTCGGTGTCGTTTAATTTTATGAATTCGTCCTTGAAAGTGAGCGAACCGATTAACGAATCCGAGAAATTTTTAGAGCAGCTCAGTGAAAATCCTCTGCGATCTTCGCCGTATTCCAGGGCTTCGAGATTGGTCCTGTAGAGCTTTTGAGTTTGCTTCGAGTTATATATATTCATTCCCAGCGAGTAGTTTTTTCCGTTTACCTTCGGTTCGATAAAGCCTAATTCGTAGGCCCGCCTTCCGCCGAATTCAGTCATTATATTAACAGTCTGGCCCTTTCCTCTGTGATTTTTTTCGCTAACCTGAAATATTCCGCTTAGCCCGTTAGCCGAACTGTGACTTCCGCCTATCGTGTACATTCCGGTCTTGCTTTCAACCACTTCTATTATGAAATCTATTATTCCCGGTTTCGAACCAGCCTCGCACCGAGGCCTTATTTCAGAAAAATATCCCAGCGCAAATATTTTTTGAAGGCTTCTTTCGACTTTTTTTGCGTCGTACATTTCGCCTTCGCTGAATCTTAGCTCCCGCATTATTATTCTGTCGCGCGTTCTTATATTGCCTACCACCTTCACTTTTCCTATTTTATTTTCTTCTATGTAAATATATAAAGTTTTTGCATCGAATTGGACATTTTCGACCCTGTTCATAAGATATCCGGCGTTGTCGAAGAGATTTTGAATTGAGCGCACGTCGGATGGAATTATGCAATGATTGAAAACGTTTCCTACCCTGGTTTGCATCGAATTTAATATTTTTTTCTCGTCGAAAAGGCTGTTGCCTTTTATCACTATTTTTTGAACTATCGGGTTTTCATTAACTTTAAAAGTAACTTTTATGCCTGCCGGAGTATCAAGCGTGTCGGCGGTTATATTTTCGTTGAAATATCCTATGGAATAAATTCTTTTTAAATTTTCGTCTATAATCTTTTCATTTATGGCGGTCCCAGGTTTAATGGAAAGCGAAAGCAATACGACCGAAGGAGATATTTTTTGAAGGCCTGATATTAAAATTTGCGATATTTTAGTCTGATTTTGCGATTTTTTAGCCACGGCAGTTTTTATTTTAATGGTATTTTTTTTTTCGTCCGTTTTCGCGTCCGCTTCTGAAAAAGATAAAATTACCGTTAAAAAACATATAATTAGTCCTATAATTGCGTGAGTTTTCATAATTCACCTCTGTAAAAATCTTATAATTCGGTTTAAATTTTAAAAAATGTTATCACATTAATAATTGTTAGTCAAGTATATTTTATTAAAATGCGTTGTTTTTTTATCGAATAACAATAATTAATGATTGCGAAATAATTATCGGCGGCTTAATTTAAATATTTACCGCTTGCTTTAAAAAACATATTAATGCATTAAATTATTTTTATTTAATAAAAGCTTGCTTTTTAATATACCAATTGGTATAATGATAAAAAAGGGAGATTTACAAAATGTCTAAAAAAGATGAAATACTCGATCTCGCGCTGAACCTTTTCGCTGAAGAAGGATACGATAATACCGGCGTTCAAAAGATAGTCGATGAGGCGGCCGTAAAAAAACCTACTCTTTATCATTATTTCGGAAGCAAAGAAGGCCTTCTGGACGCCATGCTCGAATCATATTACGCCCCTTTTCTCGACGAACTCAAAGGCATCGGCGAATATAACGGCGATCTGGTGCTTACTCTTGAAAAAATAATATTTCATTATTTCGATTTCGCCAGAAAAAATTTGCAGCTTTATAAAATGATTTTAAATCTTTCTTTTTCTCCCGAGAAGAGCCTGAGTTATAAATCTATATTAAAACATGCAATCAAGCAGCATGTTTTAATAGAAAACATTTTCGTCGCGGCGGCGAATCATCATGGCAATTTAAAAGGCAAGAGCCAGATGCTCGCTTTTACGTTCATAGGAATAATAAATTCGAATATATCTTTTTACTTTTATAGTAAAAACGATGAAGATATGAATGCCGATAACGCGAGAAAATTATGTAAACAGTTTATGTATGGGATATTTTGCTAATTTTTTAAAAAATTGTTATGAATATCGTTTAATTTACATTTTCAAAATATAAGCCAAATTTTAAGATACTATGCGTGGTATCTTTTTATTTTAACATTTTAATTAATATACCTAATGGTAAGTATGAAAAATATGGAGGTAATTTTTATGAAAAAAGCTAATGAAAATGTGTTTTATCATATCTATCCGCTCGGGCTTTGCGGGGCGCCGGAAAAAAATCATGAAAATATCGAACCGGCGGAGCGTTTAAATAAAATATACGGCTGGATCGATCATATGAAGTATCTTGGGGTTAATGCGCTTTATCTTGGCCCGCTCTTCGAATCGCTTGAGCATGGCTACGATACGACAAATTACTTCGAAGTTGATAAAAGGCTCGGGCGAAACGATACGCTTAAATATCTTATTAAAAAGCTGCATGAAAACCAGATAGCGGTTATCGTCGATGGCGTATTCCATCATGTAGGCCGTGAATTTTTCGCGTTTCGCGACCTTAAATATTTCGGCAGGAATTCAAAATACGCCGGCTGGTTCGACGGCGTCGATTTCAGCCGGCGCAGCCCGTATAACGATGAATTTAGCTATAATACATGGGCCGGCCATTATAATCTCGTCAAATTAAACCATAATAATAGCGAAGTCGTAAATCATTTGCTTGGCGCCGCGAAATATTGGATCGATGAATTCGATATTGACGGAATTAGGCTCGATGCAGCCGATTCCCTCGATTTTCATTTTATGGAAAAATTATCATGGGCGGTTAAGGAAAAAAAGCCTGGATTCTGGCTTATGGGAGAAGTAGTTCACGGGAATTACGCGCGATGGGTCAACGAAGCTAAAATAGATTCCACGACTAATTACGAGTGTTATAAGGGCTTATATTCGTCGCATAACGATAAAAATTATTTCGAAATAGCCTATTCGCTAAAACGTCAATTTTCAGGCGCAGGCATATATAAAGATATCGCGCTATATAATTTCGCGGATAACCACGATGTAGAAAGAGTGGCTTCTACCATAAAAAACAGGCGCCATCTGTATCCGCTATATACGATTTTATTTACGATGCCTGGAATTCCTTCTATTTATTACGGCAGTGAATGGGAGTTCGAGGGCCGTAAAATAAATGGAAACGACAGGCAATTAAGGCCGTCAGTCGAAATTGGAGAGGTTAAAGCTGCCGTGAAAGAAGATATGGTAAGGCATATTTCGAATTTGTCGCGGATAAGGCGTCAGAATAAAGCCTTAAAATATGGAAATTACGAAGAATTATTCGTCAGATCTGAGCAATTCGGCTTTATGAGAGAATGCGAAGGTGAAAAAATAGCCGTGTTGCTTAATTCTTCGAATGACGAAGTTGAAGTGAATAACTTAAATATTCCTGGCGGTAAATATTTTGATATTTTAAACGGCGGTGAAATCGATATGGCCGAAAACGGGCGTATAAATATTTATCCGTGCTGGGCGCGCATATTAAAGAAGATATAAAGCGATAATTAATTCGAAAAATACATTTCAGACGTTCCGGGGCGGACCCCTGTGTCCGCCCTGAAATCAACGGTAAACGCTTTATTTCATTAAAACCGGAATTTTTAATAAAACGATATCTTTTATGGCATCGGCGCCATCGTCTTTATAATCATTTCCGTTAGAATAAAGCGTGAAATTTTCGTTCGTCTTTTTATATTTGAGCGGCTTTCGATTCTTATCGAAAACATCCGGCGGCAATTTTATGCCGCAAAGTTTTTCAAGCGCTTCGAGAGAAACGGGCGGGGTTGCGCCTTTTTTTATTTCGGCGAGCGTTCTGGCGCAAATTGCGGCGCCGTATGAGTAATATTTCGCCCGGAGAAACTGCTCATGCGATCTGCTGAAATTAGGCGCCGCGATAGACAGTAAAATGTCGCCCACGGCTTTTACTGGATTGAGAAGCTGTCCCAGGGACGGTTCGCCGTTTTTCGTAATTTCGCGCATCATGGCTGTAAAGCGATCTTTTACTATATAAGGTTCGTTTTTATATTTCGTCAAAAATACCGATACGCTGTCGTAATATGCGTTAAAAATGCCGACAGTGTATTTTTTCCCTTCTTCAAGATAGCCGTCGGGTATTTTTTTAACTATTTCGCTATATTCGTTTTTTATGTTGTTTTTAACATAAACTTCGTATTCGAGAACATTGATAAATGTTCGGCGTTCGCATTCAATTACAGCGGCCATATCCATTTCGTCTTCGTTTAATTCGAAAAGCCGCTTTGAATATTTTTGATAAAATTCCGCCTTAAAATCGCCGGCGTTTAATATTGCGCATAAATGGTTTTGCGCGGGGATATTTTTAATGGCGATACCGATCATGGCCATTATGAGAGAACTTACGCCGCCGTCGCCGTTTAGTATAATTTGTCCGAATCTCCATGAGAGCGTAGATAATTTTAATGAGTCATCGAAACGTTTTTCAGATTCGAGCCAGCGTGAAACGGCTGCAAGCGCGCGTGCAAGAGATCGCGTGTACCTGAAATCGATAATCGCGCTGGAACTTCGCGCCGCCAGATACTGTTTATCGGACGGCATGGGATTTTTTTCGTCGATTAACCGGTCATAATTTTTTATAAGCGAGTCGATATCGGTTTTGTATTTTTCATAAATCATCCGGCCGCAGACGGTTACCTGCTCGAGCTCTTCTTTTTTCAGCTCGCTTTTTTCGAGTAATTGCGAAATTTTATCGACGCACTCGAAATCTTTTTTAGTCAATTGCTGCATGCATTTCATGAAGTTATTATACGGCTGTCGTTTGGAGTTATAGGCTTTTTCATTATCTTCGCATAAGCCGGCCGCGGGAAATAAAATCGATAAAAATAAAACCAGAATCAAAAAAAATTCGGTTAATATTTTTGAAATTGAAAGTGCTTTGAGCTTGGAGACAGAAACGTAACGGCGTTTTAAAAAAAGCTTTTTACTAAAAAGGTTTTTAAAATTAAACATCATAAAATCTCCTTATTTATTTCTCAAATTTATACTATCCTTTAAACTAACAAAACAGGCTTGCTGCTCGGAACGGTTTTGTCCGCGACTTTATTCAAAAATTTAAAGATCCTTGATCTTAAATTTTCTATTTCAACGAGCTCATCGAGTATTCCCATTTCAAGCAATTTGTGAGTATCATCAGCGCCGCTTATCATTTCTTTTCTGGCGGCGTTAAACGATTCATCCCGTTCTTCCGCTGAAAGTTTTTCCGCTACGGATTTTCCATAAATGGATATGACCGCTTCGGGAAGCGCTATGAAACTTTCCGGATCAAAGCCCGGGCCGGCCATGGCGTAAACTCCGGCGGTATAATCGCGTCTGAGAACCACCGACAGCCTTGGAACCGAAGAATTGGCGATAGCCGAAAAAAGGTGTGATCCTTCTTTTATGATGCCGGCTTTTTCGACATCGGGGCCGACCATGAATCCTGCGTCATCGGCAAGAAAAACTAATGGAATTCCAAAAGAATCGCAAATCGAAATAAAACGTGAAGATTTTTTGCATGTTTCAGGAAAAAATAAACCGCCGCGTGCGCAAGAGTTATTTGCGATAATTCCAACCAGGCGGCCTTCGACACGGCCAAAACCGGTAATGAGTTCGGCGGCGAAGCCTTTTCTTAACTCAAAAAAAGACCCTGAATCTACGATCCCCTTAATTACTTCTTGCACGTCAAAAGCGAAATTTGAATTGTGTGGAATAACGTTTTTTATTTTGTTTTCGTCATATTCGGCGGAAGATGGATTTTTTTTAAAAGCGCCAGGCATATTGTCGAGATATTTTCGAGTCCATTCAAATGCTTCGCTTTCGTTTTTGGCCAGATAATCGATAGACCCGGAAACGTTATAGTGCATTTCCGGCCCTCCAAGTTCGCTGTAATCGACTTTTCTGCCAAGCATTTTCTCCACTATATCCGGCCTGCCGACGCTCATTCCGGCTTCCGGCGTCATTACGGCCGCGTCGCAGAGGGTTACCATAAAAGTCAAAGACGCGCCCAGCTTGTTTAAAACTACGGCTATTTGAGGAATTTTCCCCGAAAGCTTGGAATGCAGGAAATATGAGCGCCCCACGCCGCGTTTATCCGCCAGCAATTTTATAGGGTCTTTTGGAAATGGGCTTTTATCGACATTCTTATGCTGCGCAGGCATGTCCATTATTAAAATCACCGGCGTTTTTCTTTCAAGCGCCTTTTCGAGCAGATCGAGATGATCGGACATTCCCTTAAATAAGCTTTCAGACTGATTAACCGGATCGATAAAAGATGCCATAACTTCGCGGCCATTAATAAGTCCTGCGCCGGTAATGAAACCGTTCGATTTCGCCGGCGTGAATTTTTTAAAAGAACCGCCGTCAAAAAGTTTTGCGATCCTTTCGTCTATTATATTTTCATTCATCGATAATTCCCCTTATTTATACGGATTGAAAATCGAATAATTTCGATTAAAAAGATTAATACGTTTCGGAATTTACATTAAAAGATTTTGCATAATTTAAAATTTCAAGCGCGTTTTGAGAATATGGTTTTATTATATCATAGTTAACGTTGAGATTATTCATATATTGAAGAATGAATTTATGATTATTATTCAATCCGAAAGGAAGAACGCCGGAAAAGAAAAATCCTGAACGTTCGCATTCATCGGCGAGTTGTGAAAAACTTGGGTCTTGCATGTCCAGATGAAGAAAAATAGCGTCGACGCGTTTCAGGCAAAGATCGTGGCGGATCGATTTCAACTCATGCACGATATCGGCGCCGATATATTCGACTTCGATATCGGCGATATTAAGAGCGGGCACTATGTTAACGTTTATTTTACTATTTCCGGATTCCGGTTTCGCATCCGTTTCGCAAATATCTACGGGTATATTAAAAGACGCGAATATATCGGCTAATTTTTTTTTGTGTTTTGAAGGCGCATATATTTTTCTTTTGCCGTCATTGAGCATCGGGCGGTAAAAAAGCAGCCCGCTTTCTTTTTGCTTTATTTTTCCGATGATCGCTTTAAAATCGACATCGTCCGGAAAAAGTCCGAAGAATATTCCGCAGGCGATATATCCCATGGGTTCGAGTATTTTTTGAGAGCCGATATGGCTTGTCACCGCTCTTCCGAACAATCCGAACAATTTTAATTCAGCCGCCTTTAAATGGCTGTAATCCATCATGGATTTATAAACTCCCGATTTTCTATATTCGGGTTTAACGAAAGCGACGCCTATTTCGGCGATACAGTCTTGCGGGTTTTTATATTTAAAGGCTATATGGCCCATTATTTCACCGTCATTTTTGCCGGCGGCCACAAAAGAGCGCAAATTGCCCGATTGGTTCATTTCTATGATTTTTTCCGGGTAATAGATGTAAGGCTCGTATGTGTAACCATATGATTTATAAGCGCATCGGGATATTTCTAACGCGTCTTCGGGCTTGAAAATCCGTATTTCGTATTGAATATCTGAAACCGCGCGGCCTGTGCTATTGTTAATTAATACTTTATTTTTATATCCTTCGACCGGCCGCTTGATATGCCCGTCTTTTAAACGCTTGATCAGTGTGAGAGATTTTCCGTCACGGCCGAGGTTTTCGAATTTAACTTCATCCATCATTTTTTTCATCATAAAAAAACCCAGGCCGTCCGTATTTAAGTTGCTCTCAAGTTTTTCTGGTTCATATTTGCTGACGCCGTCGGGACTGAACGGCATTCCTTTTTCATGGATGATTATTATGAAGTCCGATTCGTTAAAACAGACCGATAATTTGAAGGTTTCGTCAGAATGCCCTTCGAAAGCATGTTTTATGACATTCGTCAGCGCCTCTTCGGATGCGGTCTCGATCTGGTTGAGCGCCGTTTCTGAAAAACCGCAGTTAATCGCCGTCGAGCGAATGAAAGCCAGTGCCGGATTCACGAATAATTCCAGCGAAGGCAGGATAATTACGGATTCGACAGGTTTCATTTTTCTCCTCCGGCCAATAAATCTTTTGCAATTTTTCTTAGTTTCTGGCGATCGACCTTGTCGCCTTCGGTTATTGGAACGCTATCGACAAATGTGTAACCGGCGGGAACTTTATGGGCCGCGAGTTTTTTCATGGCGAATTCCGTTATATCGCCGGTATCCGGAATATGATTTTTTTCTTTTAAAACTATGAAAGCATGTACTTTTTCGCCGTAATTTCCGTCGGGCAGGCCTACGACGCCGCTAAAACTGACCATGGGGTGCTGGTTTAAAACCTCTTCGACCTCTCCGGGCGAAATATTCATGCCTTTTCGTATTATCAGAAATTTTTTCCTGCCCATAAAATAATAAAAACCGTCGTCATCGCGCCGCGCCAGATCGCCCGTATATATCCAGCCATCTTTTATTACGGCCGCGGTGTTTTGTTCATCGTTCCAGTAACCGCGCATGAGAGCTTTCGTTTTAATGACGAGTTCTCCGGTTTCGCCGGGAGCGAGTTGCGAACCGTCATCGCTTATTATTTTAGCTTCGGCGCCGCATACTGGCTTTCCGAGAGTGCCGGGCCGGTGCTTTTCAAAGGGCGGGCTGATGATGCAGCCGCCGCATTCGGTCATGCCGAAGCCTACCTTCAATTCTATTGCGGTTTTTTCATAAAAAAGCTTTTCCAGATGCGCCGGAACGAAATCGGCGCCTGAAAAAAAATACTTGATATTTTTAAAATTAGTTTGGGCTATCAGCGGGTTTTCTATTATTTCCCATAATTGCGAAGGCATGGCGGCCGTATGGGTTGGTTTAAAATCATTTATGGCCTTAAGAAATTTTTCTCCGGAATATTTTTTTAGAAAAACCGAAGTTCCGCCGGCAAATAGCATCGGCAAAAGGGCATTTGTAAGCCCCGCGCCGCGGGCTATAGGAACAGGCAGAAAATATATGTCCGCGGCGGTATGTTTGAGCGTTTCGCAGCGGTTCAAAGTAGAATGATAAAGAGAATAATGAGTATGTGTAACGCCTTTCGGCCTTCCGGTGCTTCCGGAAGTATACATTATAACGGCCGGGTCCGACATTTCAAAACTTTGGCGGGCTTTACCGCGATCGTCAACGATGGCGGGTTTGAGGCGGACAAGCGAGCGTTCCGGGTCCGTTTCGTCGATGACATATATGAATTCAAGTCCGGGAATATCAGGCGCCGCTTGATTTATAACGGAATTCAAGTTATGGCTGGTGATTATCGCACTTACCAGACAGTGATTGCAGTTATATACCACGTCGTCGGATTTGCAAAATTCAACGACCGGAACTGCTATCGCGCCTATTCGAAAAAGCGCCATATAAATTGAAGCCATTTCGAGCCTGTTTTCAAGGAACAAAAGAACTCGGTCGCCTCTTTTGACGCCAATTTTTTCAAATTTATCAACGCGCATTTTAACGTCTTTGTCGAACTCTCTGAAAGTCCACATGTTGTTTTCAAAAGCTATAGCCGTTTTATCGGGATAGTTTTCAAGAGATTTTAAATAAATTTCACTGATATTCATATCATGCCTCCACTAGTTTTTATGAGCGTTGCGAGCCGGCCGCTTCGACGGCCGGCAGGGAAGGAAGCCGCGAAAAATAAAGAACGATAAAAGAAATCACCGGCAAAAATATCGAGTACATGTAAATATTAAAAAACAAAGGCGCCATTGCCGAAGGAGTAACGTGATCGGAAAGCGAGCCATAGATAGCAAGTCCGATCAGCGAAGCAAGAAAAACGGAGGTCCGGTAAATTCCGTTTGAAACGCCCTGCTTGTTTTTAGGAACGTAACTTATGAGAAGCTTATTCGAAGGAGAAACAAAAAACGCAAACGCCGACCCATATAAAAATAAGAAAATTGCCGTTTGATAAACCGATCTGTTGCCTATGACAAAAACAAAAAATGCAAAAGAAACAGCCGTCATGAGCATTCCAAAACTTCCTAGAATTTTAGGATCGGTTTTGTCGGCGATCTTTCCGGCTACAGCGCTGAAAAAAGAAAAACTCAGCGAAAAAACCATGATCATAAATCCCGATTGAGAAGGTGTAAGCCCGAGCGACGACATTAAATAAAACGGCATCATGAAACTATTTCCGCTCATGAGAATATATCCGATGAATGTCGAAAAAATTAGCAGAATAAAAGGCTTTGAAAATAGCGAAGAATCTATAAGAGGTTCCGTGCATTTTTTTTCAAGCCTTAAAAAAAGAACCATAAATATTAAACTTAAAGCCGTAAATAAAAAAATTTGCGCAAAGCCCGTTTTTAGTTTAGAAATAAGACTCAAAGCTACCGTAATAAAAACCAGGCATGAATATAAATAAAGTCCGGCGGCGGTATCGAATTTTTTAAAAAAGTTTTTCATGCGCTCAATGTGAATTTCCGGCGGAATATATTTTATAGCCATAATAATACCGAGAGCGGCCACCGGAACATTTATATAAAAAATGTATCTCCAGGATAACATCTCAGTCAGAATTCCGCCCAGCGGCGCTCCGAGCGATATGCCAAGCCCCGCCGCCATGGCCTGAAGCCCAAAAGCAAAGCCTCTTTTATCTGCAGGAATATATTCAGGTATCATCGATGGGCCTGAAGAAATGATCATGGCCCCTCCGAGGCCCTGTATGAAGCGCGAAATTACAAGAAAATAATAAGACGGGCTTATAGCGCAAAAAATTGAACCGGTTATAAAAATAAAATATCCGGTTATAAAAATCTTTCTGGCGCCGATTATATCTGAAATTTTTCCAAACACAGGCAATCCGGGCGTTACGACAAGAAGGTAGGCAAGATTAATCCATGCGGCCTGAGCTGAAGATATTTTAAAATCTCCGGATATTACCGGCAGGCAAATGCGAACGATGTGGCTGTCTAAAAGGCACATGAATACGGCGATGGTAATAGCGAATAGTATGGGGCGGTAATTTGCGTTTACACTCAATTGGTCTGTCATGATTTATCTTCTCAGTTAAAAAATTTTTATAAATATGGCATCCGAAACGGCCGCAAAATCTATCCGGCGAATTCACATATAAGCGCCGTCAACACTCTTGTTCCGTTCAAAATATCATGATCTTCGACATTAAATTTAGGATGGTGCAGCGGGTAATTTTCTTTTTCGCGGCCGACTCCCAGAAAAGCGAAAGCGCCGTGGCATATTTGCGCATATCTTGCAAAATCGTCGCCGCCCATTACTGGCTTTTCAGGGTATATAACATGTTTTTCGCCGAGCGCCCGGCGGGCGGCGGTAAGGTATTTGCGAACAGCTTCGTAATCGTTGATCATAGGCGGATATCCTTTGGTCCGTACGATTCGGCATGTCGCGCCAAATTCCTCGCATCTTGATTTTATTATTTTTTCGATGTAAACGTTGATCTTTTCTAGAGAACTCAGATCCAGGCTTCTTAAAGAAACGCTAAAAGTGAGTGAGGACGGCAGTATATTGCCGGCGGAGCCGGCATTTATCTCGCAGAAACTCACAACGGCCGAATCAAGCGGGTTTATCTTGCGTGAAACTATTTTCTGGGCCGATGTTATTATTTCTCCGGCAAGCAATATAAGATCGCATGCTTCATCCGGCATGGCCGCATGACCGCCGTTGCCGGTTAATGTGACGTTTAGCCTGTCGCCGCCCGCCATTATGCCGCCGTCGCGAATGCCCAGAAAGCCCGATTTGATATGCGTCATAACGTGCATACCGAATATCATATCGATGTTTCTCATAACGCCTTTTTCAATAAGTGTCAAAGCTCCGCCCGGCGGTTTTTCTTCAGACGCCTGAAATATGAAACGCAAAGTCCCAGTTTTTATGTTTTTTTTCAAAATATCGTAATTTTTAACGACCGCGCATAATACGCCGAGCGTTATGGCGGTATGTACGTCATGGCCGCAGGCATGCATAATTTCGGTGTTTTTAGATGAAAAAGAAAGTCCGGTTTGCTCCTGGATCGGCAGGGCGTCTATATCGGCTCGAAAAGCTATGCCGCCC
>Ga0209340_1001994_pt1 | contig 12733 bp, 16 predicted proteins | sample EPASupsiteSAE323_FD_187266 | JGI IMG/M metagenome (GOLD analysis project Ga0209340, IMG submission 187266) | Bioremediated contaminated groundwater from EPA Superfund site, New Mexico - Sample SAE3-23 (SPAdes) (version 2) | ecosystem: Environmental > Aquatic > Deep subsurface > Groundwater >... | reverse complement strand
CCATAGAAGACAGCCTTAAACGCCTAGATCCCGAGATGAGCGAGGCCGATAGGAAGACAGCAGTGTCCACAATCAAAGAAGAAAATCCAACTCTAATGTAGAAGTATGTACAACTTGCGAGAATCCATCTCCTTTTTGACAGCTCCTTAATAGGCCCTATTTTCGCTTCTGCCTAACTGCCCATTCCATACACTATGAAATCATTTATCGACAATTGCCCGTTATCGATTAATCAGCATCGGCTAAACTGAAATTACGCTGTACAACCCAGAGCGCAAAGGCAGACCTTATGAGGGCAGAAAGGTATTTATAAAAATATTATGGGCCTCCGATTCTGTTCGTGTGGTCCTATATCCAGCTATGAACAACTTTCAGGCCGTTTCCTTATTGTGATAATTTCATTTAAAATTGTCCTTTAAGGATACATTTATATATTATCAGATACATGATATATCTAGGTTAACGAGATCCGTAAAATTTCGGGGTAAGCATGGCAGAAGATGAAAAGACATTCACTCAGGCCGATGTCAATCGGATTGTATCGGATAGACTCAGAGAAGAGAAGGAAAGGCATGGAGACAACGAGGCCCTACGGGCCGAAAATGCAACCCTTAAAGCATCTCTCTTATCCGAGCAAACCACCAGACAGGCATTAGAGGTTAAAGTGTCACTGAAGGAAGAGACCGAACTCAGGCAAAGAATAGCCAAAGAGGTAAGCCTTCCTGAGGGATTAATTCCACTCATAACGGGCAAAACTGAGGATGAGATCAGATCAAACATGAAGATCATGGTTGCATCCATAGGACCAGGCCCGGCAATTGGAGCCGCAACAACGCCGGCTACTCCTGCCCCAACGCGCTATACTAGGGCGCAAATTGACCAGATGGCACCGGAGGACATTGAAAAGAATTGGGCAACCATCGAGAAGCAAATTGCTGATGGCTCCCTAAATCGGTGATTCGATGACGGTAAACAACTTTATTCCCTCGATATGGAGCGCAAAGCTCCTGGCGAGCCTGAAGAAGGATCAGGTCTTTACTCAGGCCGGCGTAATGAATCGTGACTACACGGGCGAGATTAGCGGGCAAGGTTCCGTGGTCAAGATCAATGGAATAGGCCCCGTGACTATCAGGCCCTATGTCAAGAACATGCCCATAGTGCCCCCGGAACCCCTGTCCGATGCTCAGACCAGCCTTACCATAGACCAGGGCAATTACTTCAACTTCGAGGTTGACGACATTGACGTAGCTCAACAGACTCCTAAGATCATGACCGGCGCAATGGCTCAGGCATCTTACGACCTGACCGACGTGGCAGAGATGTACCTGGCGGATCTGCTCTATGATGGTGTGCCCGCTGGAAACAAGATAGGCACTGACAGTGATGCTGGTGCTATCATTCCCAACAGCACCGTGGGAACTACTGCCTATGACTATCTGGTAGATCTCAGCACAAAGCTGAGTGAGGCCAAGTGCCCCAAAGCAGGAAGATGGGTTATCATCCCTCCCTGGTTCACCGGAGAGCTTGCCAAAGATGACAGGTTCACCAACATAAGCTCCTCTGGCAGCCCTGAAGCACTCAGAAACGGCATAGTTTCCAGGGTGGCTGGCTTCGATGTGCTGGAGTCCCTGAACGTCCCGGTCGTCACCTCCGAGGGCAAGGCTAACAGCGAGATCATAGCCGGACACGGCATGGCCGCGTCCTATGCCGAGCAGATCAAGAAGGTGGTGGGCTACAGGCCGGAAGACTCTTTCAGCGATGCTGTGAAGGGCTTGCATGTCTTTGGCGCAAAGGTGGTTCGTCCTACCTGCCTGGCTCTCCTGACTGCAAGGGCGGTGGCTTAAGATGAAAGCCATTACCTTTTTGCTGGTCCTGGTCGTGGCAATTTTTGCCACCACCTCTGGGGCATTAGCAGTGCGGGCAGTAATCGAGCCAACCGTAGGCGTGGCCAACGGGCAGGCGGGAGTTGGGTGGTATGCCATCGGCACGGGCGGCCATTACTACAATGCATCCATAGACGGCTCTCAGCTCCTCATAGTCAATACTTCCACCATAACCACAACTGCCGGTATTAACCTAACTGTGGTTGCTGGTGAGTATTGGAGAGAGGCCCTAGGGGATGCACTCTTTCAACTGCCTGCGAACCATACCTATGTTCTCGGACCTTTTGAGAGTTCTAGGTTTAAGCAATACAACGAGACGGTGCTTATCAACAGCAATGCCACGCGCGGGTCTATTGCCCTTGTTCAACTGCCCTGAGGAGTCAGGGCTATTAATTTTTAAGAGGTGATACATATGGCAGATTACATAGATCATACCGGCGCAGATACCTATTTCGGCACAAGGCTCTATGCTGCATTGTTCACAGCGGCTACCGATGGAGACAAAGAGAGTGCTCTGCACATGGCAACCCAGGCTATCAATTGCCTGCCGCTCAAGGGGTGGAAGGCTGACCCAGCTACCCAGGTCAATGCATTCCCTCGATACATCCCGCTGGCGAGAGGCGGCTTTATGGGCGATGGTGTCACAGTGCCGCAGGCCGTGATTGATAGTTGCTGCGAAGAAGCATTAGAGATTATCACGACCGGCAATAATTCCCGCAGATCCCTACAGGACCAGAACGTAGAGTCTTTTAGAATGCTTGATCTATCAGAAACCTTTGCTAAACCAAGTGGGCAACCCACCCTCACCTCTCGTATCGCACGGCAGATGATGAGGCCCTACATGGCCGCAGGAGTGCCGATAGTATGATGATCGATGACTACCTTAACCAGGTAGGGGAAAAGAAAACTTCGGTGCTATGGACTCTCTACAACAACCTAAGCGCACCGTCTCCTCTGGTCCTAACCAATACTGCCCCAACAGTGACATTCAGATGCAAGATTACCTTATCGGTTAGCGGTGCGCATAATGATGTTACTGGTAGTGTCACCGTCAATGCTGAAGTAATCTCGTTTACATCGGCTACCACCAAGATCACCACCACTAACTTAACAGCATTGCCTACCGTGACTTGCCAGAACCTCGACTGCAACGTTAAGATATGGTGCATCGATACGGGCGGCGCGGACATTATGCAAGTCTCTTATGCAGACTTCTTTTGCAGATGGGAAGATGTCAATGTGCTGTTCATGAACAATCTAGGTGCATGGACTCAGAGTAATGCTAAGGTGGTATGCAAAGAGGCTTATGCGGTTGGTGATTATCTCAGGAAGAAGAATACAACCACAGAATACCCTATTAGGCAGACTGGAAACGTATTAGACTTGGATGCTGTAGAGCAGTTTAGAAAGTACATGCTTTGAACGGCGGCAGTATTTCTTATGTAACTAAGTACACAAGAAAGGATCAGGCCCGTTACATAAGAAAATGCGAGAGGACTGACATCAGCCAATTTTTTCAAGCGTTAGAAATATATGCTCATCCCGTGTTTTATATATACTATTCACGACACTTCTAGGCCACTGAGTAAGGGAGGCTTACGGCGTGGCTAGCGTGTATAAACCGGACGAGGTGATATCCATGATGGTTGTTGCAGAAGAGACGACAAAGAGAGATGATTTAATCGCGGGTATCGCAGAAGGACTAGAGGACTTCATAGAGGGCCGGTTCAAGCACTTCAAAACCGATGAAGAGATGGAAGCCTACCTAATGAGCCTTTGATCTTGGATCAATATGGCCGAATCCATCATTACAGAACATTTTAGCAGAAATTTTCATGATTTAACAGATAAAAATCTTGTTTTTAAGAGACAAATTGTAAAGAAAATGGCTGGTATCCGACAAAATCCAGAAATCGGAGAGCCAAAGAGTGGGAACCTAAGAGGACTCAGAGGCCTACACATCTCGGAGCACTTCGTTATCATCTATTTTATCTATAAAAATTATGTGATATTTATAGAATTAGAACATCATGATAAAGCCTACGACACATCCGAAGGCTTGATGGATCGTATATTGGAAGACGTACGGTTGCTTTCCTCCTTAAACACGCTAGAAATTCCAACTGAAGAGTTTGCCTTTTTTGTAAGATCCCTTCGCAAGCGTACATGATGTTATGCACCCATTATGCAAACCTTGATTACTTAGCATAACCTATGCATAACCTATGCCTCGCGTGACGGTCTCCCTTGCCGATTCAATCCTGATTAAAGCAGATGATGAGGCGCATAAAAGCGGCTTATCGCGATCTGAGTATGTGGCTAAGGCTATTGAATCATTTGTCACAGGCAGTAATCAGGCCAATTTAGAACTGCATAACGCGCAATTGGAGCTGAATAAAAGTCAAACTGAAGTTATGCAACTGAAGCGGCAAATAACGAAATCAGAGAATCAGCTAGCAGAGAAAGATAGGATTATAGAATCGAAAGCTAAAGACGTTATGCAGGCTGAAGAAAAACTTAATCAGGCTTATGCAGAGAGTAATCAGGCCCGCCAGGAAATAGCAAAATTCGAATCCGCTCTGAAGGCCAAAGAGGATGAGGTATCTTTCCTTCGCGGCCATGTGGCGCAGCTCACCCAAAGCATAAGCCAGCTTGCCTTACCACCAAGCCAGGAAGAGGCCAAGAAGAAGGGATGGTGGATATTCTGGAAGTAAGGGTGATGATATGGACATCAATTTAACAGGCCAGATTGCAGCAAATTTGGCGGATAACCTTAAACAACCTCCGTATTCTGCATGGATATCTATTATTTCGGCCACAGTAGGCGGTACTGCTGTTTTTATTATAGATATGATAAATAACCATTATTCCTCAAAAAGAGAAGAAACTAAAAAATGGATTAAATCGAGAAGAGATGCCTATATTGACTTTCTGCTTATATTTTCTGCCCCATTTTCAGGCAATAGTGAAATCTATTTAAGAACAGTAATAAAAGCATCTGAATTTGGGGATTTAACCATTCAAAAACCGATTGCTTTTAAAAACGAATCAATTGAATCACTAAAAGATCTAACACGGGTTATTTTAACCCTACGTAAAACTATAAAATATTCTAGATATACACAAACAAAAGATTTACCAACCGATCAGTTTACGCCTTCGGACAATGAATGGGATATGATAAAATGGAGAGTTGAAGAGGTGGGAAGACAGGTGGAAGAATTGGCCCATGGGCGATTTGATGAAAATTTTGAAGAACTTAGAACCAAAGCGGCAGAAGCGTTTAGTTCCCCGATAATGGATGCACTCAAATCATCAGGAATGCAACAATCCAAGGCAAAGCATTGGTGGTAACTCTGAAAATAGGAGAAGATTAAAATGGATTGACGATTGCTTAGTACTCCAGATGATTTGAAATGAAGTACGATACTCATAACACATACGAACGGCTACGCCTAGCAGTTGAAAGCCTGGCAACTGGGAGGGGAAGCTTACAGGACAGGCTCTATTATGCACTTTTGAATATATACGTCTTCAGAGTTGAGGATTTTCCTGTGAAAATAAGGGATGAATTCAGAGAGATTATTGAAGAGACGACCAAAGTTAAGCCTATTGGTGACGAAGGCTCTATCAAAGCCACATGCAGAATTATGAGCGATGAAGAAGCCGAAAAGATAGCTCAAAGGATATTTGATCTCTTCACTACAATTGCTAGAAGCTACTGTGAGACCATTCCGCCAGATTGACGGGGCTATATTGTGACACAACAATTTTACTTGACGGACACTTGATAGAGCTGGAGATCAGGACTCTTGCCCAAGATGAAATGTTGTTACACGTAACCTGTAACAAGATTTATCTTATCTCTCTATTGGTACTATTTTTAATATAAAGCTTCATATTTATCTCTATCTCAAACTAATCACTATCTATCAACCCAGTAAAATCCTACCGGATTGTTCAAAGTTTGGAAGGACAAAGAGACTCTTCTAATTTAGTTACAAGTTACGCGTAACTACTTTAGAACTAGCACCTTCTGATTCTTCCTGAGATGGTACGGCCTGATCTCAATATCATCTTTCATTGTGGCCAGAAGCTCTGAGAATCGAGGTTTGATAAGGTGCATCTTCTGCCTGGCATCCTTGGCCAACATTTTGCCGCCGTTGGCCGCGATCAGAGCTCTAAGGATCTCACCTCTATCCTTCTGCATAGGCTGTGGCTCGCTCTGCTCAAGCTTACTGATCCTTTGGCGATCATAAGCGATGTCCAAGGCCAAACGCTCTATATCCTCTTCCTGGCGGTCTCTGAGGCCCTGCAGTTCTTGGAGAAGGGGCGCGGTGGCCTGCCGGATGATCTCCTGGAGCTGGCTGGAGGTAAGCACAAAAACAGATTCTTCTGAAGGCGATTCAAAATTAGTTTGCGCCGCGATGGGTGCAAAGCTATTTATTCTGGCATTGGCTACGTTATCCATACGCATACGCTCCTTCTCGGAGTTCTCCTGTCAGGGTGGCTAGACCCTGGCGGGAACCTGTTCTTTTTATACTACTATTATTGATCTCAGATTATTTGGAATAATTATAAAGTTATGCCTCATCAACAATACTATATCTCATGATGGCCGGATATTTCTTGGCATTGTACTTCACCAAAGCGCAATGCTCAGGTGAGGGACGGGGATAACTTCCCCATCTTCTCATCATATCCTTGTTTTAAGCGGCGTACAGCGTCCCCATAAGTAGCGCCTTTCATACCGGCTTTCCGCATCTCTTCTTTTATACCTTTTAAAATCTGCAATGACTCTTCATCGAGGTATGTTTGAGGCATAGATACTAGATGTATATGCACACTTTATATAGCTTACTACGATAAGTATTATATACGTATATGACATGTATATGAGTGGTGAAGTACATGTCTGGAAAGAATCTATTAGAAGGCCGATTCGGCCCGGTAACGCAATCAGTAGACGCGATCAAGAGCTTGTTAGCGTATGTGGGAAGGGCAAGCAATCCACTACCAAGTGATGTGAGCCTTGATAACGGTCGCTTAGTGCTGGTTTTGAATAATAAGAAGGATGCTTATTACACTTGCACGGCGCGCGCGTGCTCCTGCCCGAGTGCTATCTATCGCCACAATGGGCCTTGCAAGCATCAACGAAAATACTTCCCTGAGACCGCGAAGCCCGCCGCGACAGTGACAGAGATGGGAAGCATCAAGCCCACCGGGAAGTGGCCGGGTGACATGAATGGACCTGTGGATGAGTGCAAGGGGATGGCCTAAATGGCTATCTCTGCTATTTCTCGGTCAGTCGGTAAGCGTATATCTTGCGAGCACTTCTCTGAATCTATGAAATTGATTTTGATAGCATTCATTCTTTTGATGCTTATGGGGCCGGCATATGGCCAGCAGACGGCAGTCGATTGGTACAAACGGGGTGTTGATCTTGCTGCACAAGGACAATATGATGCAGCTATAAGAGCATTTGATGAATCTATCAAGCTAGATCCTGATGATGCAAGTGTTTGGACTGACAAAGGCTTTGTTATAAGTGAATTGGGAGATTATGATGGTGCTATCAAGGCGTTTGAAGAAGTCATTAGAATAGATCCAACTAATGCTCAGGCTTGGACTAACAAGGGCGGAGCGCTCATAGCCCTGGGTAAATACGATGAGGCCATGAAGTGCGTGGACGAGGCCATTCGGCTAGATCCAAACTTTGCGCCAACATGGTATAATAAGGGCGAAATTTTTAGGCTGCAGGATAAGGACTATGAGGCAATCAGTGCATATAATGAAGTCGTCAGGTTAGATCCAGATTATGTGGCTGCCTGGGTCAATAAAGGCAGTACTCTCCTTTACCAGAGCAAGTATGATGATGCCATAAAGGCTTATGACGAGGTAATAAGGATAGATCCCACTGATGCCATTGCATGGGTTGGCAAAGGCTTGGCGTTCTCTGGTCAGGAAAAACGTGATGAGGCAGTTGAGGCTTTTGACGAAGCTATCAAGCTTGATCCCACCAATGTATTAGCATTGCAGGGTAAAGGTAGGATTCTTAGTGAGCAGGGTAAATACGCTGAAGCAAATGATGCTTTCGAGAAGGCTATTGGATTAGATCCCAGAAATGCAGATCTCTGGAATAGTGACGGTGTTGCGTACTATGGCCAGGGCATGTACAATAAAGCTCTCCTCGCTTTCGATCAGGGTATTAAGATCGATCCTAAAAATGCCTTGCTCCAGTTCAATAAAGGCAATGCACTCTATGCATTGGGCAACTACACGGATGGCATCGAATGCTGGGAGGAGGCTATCACGATAGGTTTTCCAGATGAGAGCCAGCCCAGATATCGTATAGGCAATGCTCTTAGGATGCTACACCGCGATTCTGAGGCAGAAGCAGCCTACACCAAAGCACGCGAATTGGGCTATAATGGACCTATGACGCAAATGGAAATGACAACGACATGAATGTAAACTGCTAGCCGGCATCTCTTTTTTCAGGGAGAAGGACAGGCTGCTATTGACTGAAAATCAAATTCTTTTTGTGGATTGCTTTTGTGCGCGACGGACTGCTCTCGTGCAGACCCCGTGCGCGAGCGGAGAGTCTCCTGGGCGAAGAGCAGCTCTCCTTCAGCTCCATGCAGGTGCTGGGCGGCTCTTCTCGTGCTCTCCCTGCAGGAGCTGGGCATCTCTTGGGCGAGTAGGCTCTTTTCGCGCAGGAAAGCACGCCAAAATATGTCCAAATATGTACAGAAACCCCCAAACTGCAATCAAAAACGACTTAACAACAAAAGCTATATATGCTAAGCAACCAATCGCTATGCGTAGAATGGAAAGAGAATAGCCGCAGCCGGTCCCCTCTGTGACCAAACTTTGAGAACCGGCCTGAGCATATGATTAATAGGAGTACGTTACGTTACGTATAAATACGTATCGTGACTCCTGAAATCATGCCCACCAAAACAGGCTAAACTCTTTTCAGAAGGTGGGAAATGATCGATACAATCGATGAACTGGATAAAGCCTTACTGGATCGCATAAATGCGACTCCATGCGCCTCAATACGTGACGTGATCAGACCATTCCTTTTAGAAAAATCCGAATCTGTTCTGCGAACCCGCGTGAGATACCTAGAACTTCATAAACTTATTAAAACCGAAAAAACCCGACATGGGAGGATCAAATGTCTCCCAGTGTTGGACAAGTTCGCGGTAGTGGATGGGGCGGTTTGAATGATTCTGCAGTTTGGAAAGCACAAGGGGCGCGACATCCGGGACGTTCCCGAAGATTACCTACGCTGGATCATTCAGCAGCAGGAAAAAACATTGGCCGAATACCATGACGAGCTGGCAAGGCGCAATGCGCTACAGGACGCTAGATTATCATGGGCAGAGCGTCTGGTTCAGGCAGGATTCAGGGCTCTTGCATCTCAGCATCACCCAGACCACGGCGGCGACAATGAATCTATGCGGCAGGTCATGGCGGCTCATGAGAAGCTGAAAGAGATGCTAAAAAGGTCGGGACTGGCATGAGACAGGCGAGGCTAAATGATCTCGCCTGTGATCAGAGACTAATCAATGCTGCCGACGCGATCATAGAGCGGGGATCCTGCGCTGTTTCCAAGCCTGTTCGGGCAGGCATGACGACATCAACCATAATGGCATGCGAACGCCGAGGGCAGAGGGTCCTGGCCCTGGCACCTACTAGGCGAATCCTCCAGGAGACTGTGGACAACGCTGCAGCGGGGCAGGCGGTGAGGATTCCAGGGAATTCCGAATGCCCACTGATCGAACCGGACCTGCAGAAGAATCCTATCCTCCGGCAACTGCCACTGACTCTCCCAAACTGCCAGAAATGTAGCGATTCCGACTGGTGCGAGGTGCTGGCCATCCTGCGAGCAAAGGACCTGCAGGTCATGGCTTTGACCTATCCCAAGCTGGAAGCACTGATGTTATCTCGAGGCAAGATCGCCAAAGAGATCCGGCAGAAGATTGGCCGGGCAGAAGTAGTTCTTCTGGATGAATGCCACGAATTAGCATTACCCAAAAGCGTATCTGTGAAAGTTTTTGCTCCGCTGGCGATTCCAGATAAGTATGGGGCATTGGCACTGATCTATCATCAGTGGCTGGTGTTCTGCCAGAACCACGCTAGGACCATCCAGGAGCTAATGGAGCTGGCAGATAAAGGCCATTCAAGTCAGCATCTCAGCAGAGGCGCTGCAAACACCCAGTTCATCCCCTGGAAGGAGCTTAAGGTTGCGTGGTCACAACTCCGAAAGCTGGCAGTGGCCCATGACATGTCAGATGAAGAGGTCCTGCAGATCCGGGACATCATCACCATAATGTCCAGCAGCCAGACGGCATTATGCTACATCTCTGAGGACGAGGGCGAGAGTGGATCCGTCTATGTGACTGCAGGCCAGATCAGGCAGTTCCGGGCGCTGAATGAATTCCTTACCCAGCATGTAGACCGAGCAAAACTGCTGTTCGTCAGTGGGACCAATTTTGAACCTCATCCTGGATACTTCTCGGAGCTGGCGGGCAGAGAGATCAAGCCTGTAATATTTCCAGACATACGACATGCCACGGAAAAAATGACCCTTCTCCCGGATCGATGGAAGCTCACGGGCAGGAACTTTGCAGAGAAGCTGCCAGACATCCTGCAGACCATCAAGGCCATCGCAGAACGAGAGAAGCAACCAATCTATCTATTGGCTCCTAATGGCCGGAAAGCACGTTGGCTGCAGCAAGAGGTCACCAAGCTTGGACTAATGAATATTTTTGTTGATTATTACCGCAGCGATCATTCTCTTGGAGTAGCACGCTCCGAACGAGTCTGCATTACGGTAGGCATGGCCGAGATTCCCGCCAATGCCTGTGACGCCCTGGCCCACGGCAAGGACTCAGATGATAGATGGCTGGATTCCAGACGCCTGCGGCTCCACGGAGTTGATGCCGCAACCTGGCAGGCGGTCAACAGAGTAAGGGATCCTGCCGGCATAGTGGAGTCCAGGATCTATTTCATTGGCTGCAGGTTGGATCAGGTTCGCAGGGTGGCAACGTGGGGCAAGAATCGGCAGGCAATCTGTAGGGGGATCAAGCAGACTAACGGTAGTAGGGGTGAGATCATTAGAAAACCCATCTTCGAGGTCACGGTTGATGAAGAGATCGAACTTCCTAAAATATACGGAGATTACAAGGGCAACACACATTCCAACAGGCGAACATTGAGTGACTTTATCGAGGAAATAGAATTATATAACGATAATTCTATAAATTCTGAAAACCACTCCATTTCCTCTATTAACATTAATAGAGAGAATGGCGCGAAACTCAGAATTTATAATATTCCAAGAAATGAAAGTGAGATTGGTTTAACATCAACTGCACTTTACTCTATGTTTGTCAATAGGACCGACTGCTATGCAAAACAGTATAAAAATTATGATACAGGTCGATATGAGTTCTACAAAGTGATTGGTTCACCAACTATCGAAAAGATCAAGCAGCATGTGACAGGCACAGAGACCATTGGAGTCTATGAGATCGGCCTGGACGACACTGTGACCTGGTGTTGTGATGACATCGACTCACACAATGGTGAAACCGATTCCCGCGAGAAGGTGGGGCGATTGGTTGATACCTGCAGACGCTATTCCGTCCCGCACTTGCTGGAAGCTTCCGGCAGCACAGATTCCTATCATCTCTGGATCCCACTAAGCAAAACCCGGACCTATAACGCCTATAGGTTCATAAGGCAACTCAATGCCGAAGCAAAGGTCGACTGTGAGTGTTGGCCGAAGCAGAAGAGTCTGCGGGACAAGAACGGCAAATATGGCAATCTGATCAAACTGCCGGTGTGCTTTCATCAGAAGAGTGGCGGATGGTCAGCGTTCATTGATGCTGACACATTCGAACCTCTGGAAGGTCCCATACCTCACCCCGGCCTGGTGCATCTCCTGGAGATCCCTGATTTATCGGAGTCCAGCTCTGAGGGAATGCCTAAGGTATCTAGTCGGCATGAAGGCAAGAGAAAGCCATGCTCCAGCAAAGCCCTTGATTACTGTATGCAAAGAGCCTTGGAAGATAAGATCCCCCTGGAAGGCTCTGAAGGTCACTACCTTAGGCTGGCGATTGCTGTAAAAGCTCAGCCTATTGGACTGACTGCAGAAGCTACAGCTCAGCTATTCCAGAGCCAAAAGGACTATGATCATGATTTCAGCCTGAGCAAAGTGCTGGAAACATGGAGTTATGCTTACTCTCCTATGTCCTGTGAGACCCTTCGGGATAAGTGCGGAAAGCTGGTCAAAACATACTGCCAGAGCTGTCCATTCTATCGAACAACTGGGGAGAGGGTAGCAGCCTAATTTCCTCTTCTGTTTTCCTATTTAGGAAAACATCTCTTTCTTTTTGTCCTTAAAGGATACATTTATATACTTTCAATTCAATATATGAATCAATCTATGAAGAGATGTGCGGTTTGTGGTCATAAAAAGAGAGCTGAAATCGAGGTAGATGTTATCAGAGGAGTAACCTACTCCGCCATATCCCGCCAGTATGGGGTAAAGGTGGACTGCCTGAAAGACCATAAGCGATTCGGCCACATTCCAACTGATGCGATCAAGGCGGCCCAGGAAGAGAAGCACAGTCTTGATGTAAACGAGCTGTTGGCGGAATGTCTGGAGATCAGCCTTGGCAGTGCCAGAGAGGCCAGGGCGGCTAAGGCCTATGGTGCAATCGGCTCAATTATGGCCGGTCCCTACAAGGCGGCTCAGGTCTTATCCGGGGCCTCTCCTGGCAATGAGGAATCAGGATTGGCGGCAATGAGAAAAGAACTCAAGGAGCGGCGAG
>Ga0209340_1001990_pt1 | contig 12744 bp, 13 predicted proteins | sample EPASupsiteSAE323_FD_187266 | JGI IMG/M metagenome (GOLD analysis project Ga0209340, IMG submission 187266) | Bioremediated contaminated groundwater from EPA Superfund site, New Mexico - Sample SAE3-23 (SPAdes) (version 2) | ecosystem: Environmental > Aquatic > Deep subsurface > Groundwater >... | reverse complement strand
GCATATTTAAGTATCTCGGATAATATAAATTCCCTGTCTCTCCGTTAAAACCGTTCGAAGTAGACGTATAAACAGGAGTATTTGCGCCTTTTGTAAAATTATCCTGAAATGTTCCAACATGAACACATTTAGTATTTTTTCCACAATTGTTTTCACTCATGATTCCCACCTGTCTTTATTTAAAACAATTTTAAATTCAACATATTAAACAAGTTTTAATATACTATTGTCAGAATTATTTTACCAGTTATAAAAGTATCCATTTTTATAACTTTAATAGTAAAAAAGAATTAATTAACTTAAAAAAAATTATAATTACAGCCTTATTAATGCTATGATAAATAATTGACCTGAGCCGAAAAAAAGACAAAATTTATATATTTTTGCCGGAAAACTGTTTAATTAATATGAAAAATTTCAACTTTCAATATCATAGCGAAAAACTGGGACATATCTGGATAAACTACATAAGACAGCTTTATCTGAATAAGGGCATAACTCTTTTAGACTTTTCGTCAGGAGATGCCAGAATGGTTAAAAATTTTAAAATTTCAGAACAAGAAATAAACGCTGACATTAAAGGAACAAACTCCTCTTTATATAAAGTTAAAATAAATTTTAAAAAAACTGCCGAAAATACTAAAGAACAGTTAAAAACTATTATATCTTCGCATCCGTCAATAGCTATGGATATTAATCTGGGGTATTTTTCCGAACAATTTATGGATTTGCTTAAAAGCGAAGATTTAAGTTTCTTTTCGCAAAACATTGACGAAATAAAAACATCTTGTACTTGCGGAGAAAAAACTTTTTGTCAGCATCTCTCTTCTGTTTATAAAGCCGTTGAAAAAGAAATCAATAAAAATCCTTTTTTAATTTTAAATTTAAAAGGATTATCCACTGCCGAATTAATTGAATCAACCGGTTTTCAAAATACTTGCGTTGATAAGCTCAACCGAAATATTCATAGCAAATTTATATCGACAGAAAAATTTATATTTACTCCCGAAATAGAAAATTCTGTCCTTAAAGATTTTTCGGATTTTTCTTTCCCTAAAACAGATGTCCAATCTATGTTTTTTATGCTTCCAAATGATCCTTTGTTTTTTGAGAAGAAAGATTTTAAGTCAAAATTATTAAATCTTTACGACACTGTTGATACTGATTTAGAAAATATTCTTATAGCAGAAAGAATCCCACCTGTTAGAGATGCGGAGTTTTTTCTTTATTATACGGATGATAATGCACTTAAAGCTTTTATTACACCGGAAAACAGCTTTATGTATTATTTAAAGTCAAAAGGCTCTCGGGTAAAATATTCGTCAAAAACTCTAACAATACCGGTATTTGACGAAAACGAGCAAAAATTTTCACTACAAGAAAAAGACGGAGTAAGTGTACTTGCGGATATAGTCTTTGAATATTTTTTGTTTCTTTCGCTTGTAGATGATAATGCACAAATCACGCCATCATCACATTTTTTAAAGGAAACAGCTTCTCTGGCAATTGAACTTGTAAAATCGCTTTCTTTTATTCCTGAAATTGTAATGAATGACCGTTTTACTTTCAGCTTAAGATATGTGCCTGTCTCCAATAAAGCCAATATTGAAGAACTTCTCAAATACTATAAATCCATCATGCCGGTAAATTTCATGTTCAAAGAAGAAGGACGCAAAATTCTTGACAGAGAGGCTTCTTATGATTTTCTTTCAATGTTTTTAACACATATAATACACAAAGTAATGTTTTTAAGAGCCTCTAAATTAAAAAGTGACGGTTTTAATGATATTTTTGCAAAAACCCGTCCTTATAACGCAATTACTCCAGAAGGAAAAAATATTGCATTAAGCCTTTCTTACTGGCTAGACGTTATTTCCGGCAAAAATAAAAGCATCAGACCTGTTATAAGAATCGAAAAACTTGAAAAAATTCAAGACTTCGGAATTTATATTGATATAATTAATACCGAAAACAATGATATAATACCATTCTCCAGCCTTTTTGAAAACAACGGGCAAATTTTTTCTAATTCTATCGAAGTAGAAAAAATTAAATCTGACATAATGTGGCAAATTATGGTTGCATCAAACTATATGCCGGAATTAAAAGACATTCTCGACTCAAAAGGTTTGACAGCTCCTGTTATTAATTTGGAAGAAATTTTAGAAATAATATCCAAAACTTCTGTATTTTTAAATGCGCTGGAAATTAAAATTGTAATTCCAAAAGAACTAAAAAAATTGATTTCGCCCCGTATTTTATTAAAAGCACGATTTAAAAATACAAAAAACTTTGATGTAAGCTCTTTATTTGAAGAAAAATCTAATAAGTTTTCATATGAAAACTTATTAGATTTTTCATACGAAATTGCAATAGGAGATGAAAAAATTTCCAGAGAAGAATTTTTAGAACTGGTAAAAACGGCCGACGGCATAGTTAAATACAAAGAAAATTATATTCTCTTAAAACCCGATGAAATAAACTCAATCCTTGAAAAATTAAACAAACCTCTGCCTGAGTTTTCTAATTCAATGGAACTTCTTCACTCAACTTTCTCGGGGTTTTATAACAACATAGATTTTGATACTGATGATGCTTTTAAACGAGCTGTTGATGATTTTCTTAAAATCGAGGAAATCACTATTCCTGAAGGATTACACGGAACACTTCGCCCTTATCAGGAAAGAGGTTTTAAGTGGCTTTATTCAAATACACTTAGAGGTTTTGGCTCCTGTATGGCTGATGATATGGGACTTGGAAAAACAATACAGGTTATAAGTCTTCTTTTGAAACTAAAAGAAGAAAAAAAACTTGGCAAGCCCGCACTTGTAATTTGTCCAACAACGCTTGTAGGAAACTGGTACAAAGAATGTGCAAGATTTGCACCGTCTTTAAAGGTTTTTATCTATCACGGGCTTGACAGGCATATGGATTTTGGGAGTTCTGATGTTGTTATAACCACTTACGGACTTCTTAGAAATGATGTGGAAAAATTCAAAGAAAAAAAATGGGATTTTGTAATTATTGACGAAGCCCAAAATATAAAAAACCCCGATGCAGCTCAGACTATTGCCGTAAAATCAATTCAAACCAAAACATACATCGCAATGACGGGAACTCCTGTGGAAAACCGTTTAAGCGAGCTCTGGAGCATTTTTGACTTTACTAATAAAGGATACCTTGGCAATTTAAGAAAATTTCAACAAAATTATGCACTGCCTATAGAAAAATTCAGGGATGAAGAAAGAGTGGAAAAACTTAAACTTGCAACTTCGCCTTTTACTTTGAGAAGACTAAAAAATGACAAAACAATTATAAACGACCTGCCTGAAAAGATTGTTTTTGACGAATATTGCTACCTTACAAAAGAACAGGCGGCTCTTTATGAAAAAGTGCTGGAAAATTCTTTTAAAACTCTTGAAGGCAAAACAGGAATTGTAAGAAGAGGGCATATTTTCAAACTTATTACTTCACTTAAACAAATTTGCAACCACCCCTGTCATTATACAAAAATAGACAAACCAGTAAAAACTTTGTCGGGAAAAACAGAAAAAACTTTCTCAATAATCGAACAAATACAAGAACAGAACGAGAAAGCGATAATTTTCACTCAATATAAAGAAATGGGCGATTTGCTCGTAAAAATGATAAAAGACGAGTTTAATATTAATGTTCCGTTTTTTCACGGCAGTGTTACCCGCAAAGCAAGAGATGAAATGGTTGAAGCTTTTCAAACTAAAGATGATATAAAACTTATGGTTATTTCTTTAAAAGCGGGAGGAACGGGGCTTAATTTAACTGCGGCGACAAACGTGATTCATTATGATCTCTGGTGGAACCCCGCTGTTGAAGATCAGGCGACAGACAGAACTTACAGAATAGGGCAAACTCATAACGTAATTGTTCATAGATTAGTTACACTGGAAACTTTCGAAGAAAAAATTGATGAGATGATTAAATCAAAAAAAGAGCTGGCTGATTTAACACTTTCTTCAAGCGAAAAATTAATAACCGAATTTTCTAATCAAGAACTAAAAGAAATATTCAGTTTAACGAAAAATTAATTAATTTTTTTATTTTTATTTTCATTGCCGTTTCTGTAACCTATTCCTGCCCTGTATGCTGAAATAGAATACATTATCGGCAATAATGGACCTATAAATTTTAAACCGGAAATAAATCCCGCAGAAGCCATATCATCAAGATGAAGCCCTAAATCAAGAAGCTCTGGATGTCTGTCATTATTTACTTTTTCGGGTTTAGCAGGTTTGTTAATTTTATTATCTAATAAAGGATTAATGCATTTTTTCCCAATATAATTGGCTATTGTGCTTCCTGCCGCCAGTCCTACCAAAACAACACCGGATAATATACCTGCAAGTTTGGCGGCTCTTGATTTTACGTTCATTTTATTCATAAGGATTAAAGCAGAGCCAGCTCCGACATTGCACAGGAAAATATTTGCAAGGTACTGGTAAGAACCTTCCTTAAGTTTATCAGGAAGATTTTTTTTCCAGTCTTTTTGGGTTAATTTATCTCCCGTTATTCCGCCTGCAATCCCGCCTGTTACGGGAATTAATCCTAATAAAGATAACTTTCCCAATTCTTCAAAAGGGTTGTGATTGTGCGGTTCAGGAATTATTTTGTTTATAAGATTTTTTTCGGGTGCTATTTTTTCTAACTCATTATTTAAACTTTTAACTTCTGATAATTTTAATACTTCTCCGCCTTTAACTTTATTTATTAAATTTGTTGCCGAATTATTATCTTTTGCGATGTTCAGTGCATCTTCAATATCGTGTTTGTGCAGATGAGGAAGTTCTATCAGCCCTTCAAATATCTGTTTTCCTTTTATTTTTAAGCCTCTTGTGGAAATAAGAGCAGAAGCAACCGTAAAAGAAAGTACGGAAAAGTTTTTAATAAATTTGTTTTTTCGCTCTTTTTCCGGTGTTTTATAAGTATCATAAATCCCATATCCCGCAGCACCTGCCGTCAAAGTGTATGGAAGCGCATTATGCAGCTTTTTTACCAGTGCAGGTTGGTCAAGATATTTTCCGAGTAAGCTGAAATTATTTGAAGCATTCATTTTTAATTAACCTGTAAGTATAATTGTTATAAAATAACTATTTTAATTATAATAAGGTTAACAAAAAAATTATGCAATTGCAAACCATTCCCATTTACATTCTATAATTTTTCTGTTAATATTTTAGAGTTTAAAAAAGGGAGAGATTTTAAATGATTTCTTTAAATTGTAAAAATGATGGCAAACCGCTATTTAAAACAAAATTATTAAAATGCAACGATGGTTCTTTGCATCCTTCTTCACATAATTTTGAAAAACAAAAAAATAACATGAAAAACGCACTAAACTGCACAGGATGTCCTCCAAAAAATGGCATAGGAACTAAGCTTAATAAAATTGTTTAAGTGTCCATTTTTTTAAAAATTTAAAGTTATTATATTGAGTTAGTATTCTCTTTCCTTGTTAATTAAGGGTTTGCATGCTATTATCCATAATTGTTTACAAGAACAATTATGGATTTTTTAGAGGAGAGTTGAAAATATGTCTTATGACGTAATTATTAAAAATGCTGGAATTCCTCAAGGAGAGCAAATTATTAATGCGGATATTCTTGTTAAAGACGGCGTTATTGCAGGAATCACTTCGGGTGGAGATTTTGATGCAGCTGAAATAATTGATGCAAAGGGATATTTAGTTCTTCCAGGGTGTATAGATGCGCATACTCATATAAATGATCCCGGTTTTGAGCATAGAGAAAGTTTTTTGACAGGGACAAGCTCAGCGGCGGCAGGAGGAATTACAACAGTTATTGATATGCCCTGTTGCAGCGTTCCTTCAGTGCGGTCTGTCGAAAATTTGAATTATAAAATTTCTAAAATTAAAGATAAAGCTATAATTGATTATGCAATGTGGGGTGGAGTTACGGGTGAAGACGTCCGCAACGGGAATTTAAATATAGTAAAAGAACAAGCAGAGCAGGGTGTTGTTGCATTTAAAGTGTATATGACTCCATCAATTCCCACTTATCCAAATGTTTCAGATGCGGAAATGCTCGAATGTTTTTATGCAGTGGCGGAAACAGGTCTTCCTATCGGAATCCATGCGGAAAATTTTTCAATATGTGATTTTTATGTTCAGAAATTCCAAAAAGAAGGAAGAACAGATGCTCTGGCATGGGCTGAAGCAAGAAGAAGCCTTGCCGAAAAAGTTGCTATAGAACTGGGTATAAGTTTTGCTGAAGAAACGGGAGTACGGCTTCATATTGTTCATATTAGTACAGGAGCCGGTGCAAAGCTTGTAAGAGAGGCAAAAAAGCGGGGGCTTAATGTCACTACAGAAGTCTGTCCTCATTATCTTACAATCAACGCAATTGATGCCCTGACGGAATTTGAGCAGCTTGCTAAAATGGCACCCCCTCTCAGAACAAAAGAAGATAATGAAGAACTCTGGGAAGCTTTGGCAAACAGGGCTATTGACTTTGTAACAACAGATCATGCTCCATACGAAATTGAGTTAGAAAAAACAGCACCCGGCATGAATATCTGGAGTGCTTTGCCGGGAATCCCCGGACTTGATACAATGGTTCCGATAATAGTAAGCGAAGGTTACAATAAAGGTCGTATTTCACTTTCAAGACTCGTTGAAGTGCTTTCAAAAAACCCTGCCGTTCATTATGGTCTTTATCCCAAAAAAGGAGCTATTGAAATTGGCTGTGATGCCGATTTTACTGTTATAGATTTGAACAAAGAATGGACTATAGACCAAAATCAAGTACACACAAAAGCAAAATTCACGCCTATGCACGGAATGAAGTTAAAAGGCAAAGTCGTAAAAACAATAGTAAGAGGCAAAACAGTATTTGAAGACGATAAAATAATCGGAACTCCGGGATATGGAAGTTATATAAAAAGACAGACTATAAGCAAACTACCGAGAGTTTTATCGTTCTAATAATCTAAAACCAAACCCACGCCAGCTTCTTTAGTGTTTAAATGTCGAGAGAGGGCTAATTTTGCATTAAAATTCGTACAATGACAGGGGTAAATCTGTTTCAGGCAAAGCTTTGACAAATGACAAATTGTTTTATCCATTTTTTCTTTAGACGGATTTATTAAGTGAAAACCGCCGATAATTTCTGAAATATTGCTTTGTGCGCAAATAATTTTTGCATAATCAACTATATTACAGATTCCCGAGTGAGAACATCCTGTAATAACAACCAAACCTTTGTTTGATTTGTATGCTAAAGCCGAATCTTCGGTTATATAATCATCTTCATAGGCGTTATTTTTATAAACTTTGCCCAGTGGCTCTGTAGCTTCAAAATCATTGTTTCTGGGGATTTCGCCGAGAAATATAAGATTCTCGCTTAACTTAAAAGGTTCTTTGGTCAACTTTAAATCAAAATTTTTGTTTAATTTTTCTTTTGATAATAAACTTCCGGTTTCACCCAATTTCTCGTCAAATTTTTCGTTAAAAGTATCGGGATGGGTTAATATAGTCGGCTTTTTGACTTTTTGTCCCTGCTTTAAAGCAGAAGCATAAAAAGTCAAATAATGCGCCAATCCCCAGGTGTGGTCATAATGTCCATGCGAAAGTACGATATAATCAAGCTCAAGAAGATTTATACCCATTTTAGAAGCGTTTCTCAGGAAAACATCAGAATATCCCGTGTCAAAAAGAATTTTTTTGTCTTCATCTTCAATATAGAAACTCAGACCGTGTTCTCCGAGAAAATTTTTGCTTTGGAGTAAGTTATTATCAGTTAAAACAGTAAGTTTCATATTATTTATTCGCTTTAAATTGAATTAAGTAACAACTTTCAAGGTCAGTGACCGAGATTTTTTCAAAGGAATAGTTTTTTAAATAATTTTCAAAATCATCTGCGGATAAACGAATATTTAACGGAGGACCAAAAGAGGTTTCTTCTTTTTTTATTTCAATTATTGCCAATCGCCCTGATGGCTTAAGAATGCGATGTATTTCATTAAATAAAGCTTCGCCATGAACGGATAAATCAATGCCATGCAGCACCATAACAATTAAACAGACATCACAGCTATCGCTTTCAACAGGTAAGACTTCAATAATATTTGAGGTTAAGGTTTTTATGTTTTTAATGCCGAGAGAAGCTGCTTTTTCATTTAGTTTTAAAGCAATTTCTTCCCATTGATCTAAAGCATATACAAACCCTGAATCCCCGACGAGTTCAGCGGCTTTAATTGAATAATCACCCGCACCGCAGCCAATATCAAACAAAACCTCACCTTTTTTAAGGTCAAGTTCCTTAAAAACGATTTTTGTGTCGATTCTATCAAAGCTGGATATACCTTGTTTTTGGCGTTCAGTGCCTTCGTGATTAGCTCTTTCGCTCATGTCTTATCCTTAATGAGAACCGCAATGACTGTGGTCGCAGCCATTTACTCCTGTTGTTAAAGTTCCGTTGAGATAATCCATAACAATTTTTTCCGGCGCTTCTGAAGGACAGCCTGATATGACTTTAACTCCTTGCTGCGCAAAAAGTTCCTGTGCTCTTCCGCCCATACCGCCTGCAAGAATAACTGTTGCGCCTTGCTGTGCTACCCATGGAGGAAGTATTCCCGGAACGTGATCAGGTCCTACAACTGCCTCGTTGCTAATTATTGTTTTTGAAGCTTCATCAACTTCTATAAATACAAACTTTTCGCAGTGCCCAAAATGCTGACATAGTTTACCTTCTGCTGTTGGAATTGCAAATTTCATTTCCCGTTCTCCTTTTTTAGTTTTTTAATTTATTTTCTATTATATTCCAAATACGTTTTATTTCATCCGAAACTTCATTGTCGCAATACTCGATTAGAGTCAATTCTTTAATCATAGCTTCAGTAAAAGCTTTGCTGTATGGTATTTTTCCGACAAGTTCAATATTATTTTTATCACAAAAATCCTCGATTTCTTTTGTTAAATCAAGATTAATATCAAATTTGTTAATACAGATACATGCCGGAATTTTAAAATGTTTTGTAAGCTCAAGCACCCTTTTGGAGTCATGCATTCCTGATAAAGTAGGTTCGGTAACGATTAAAACAAGACTCGCTCCTGATATTGAGGCGATAACAGGACATCCGATGCCTGGTGAACCGTCAACGATTATTAAATCACAGTTGTTTTTGTGTGCTACAAGTCTTGCGTGGTTTCGGATTTTTGTGACGAGTTTGCCTGAATTTTCTTCGGCAACACCGAGTTTTGCATGGATAAGCTTGCCGAATCTTGTATTTGACTCGTACCATTCACCCGAAAATTTTTCTTCAAACTTAATTGCGTTGCTCGGGCAAAAATAATGGCAAACGCCGCAGCCTTCGCATTTTATTTCGTCAATTATAAATTTTGTATCTTCGTTTTTAACCGCATCAAATTTGCATATTTCTTTGCACTTTCCACACTTAACACAAAGTTCCTGATTTATTTCAGCGCCTTTGCCTCCGTAAAAATCGTTCAAGATTTCTATTTGCGGTTTTAAAATCAAGTGCATGTCGGCAGCATCAACATCGCAGTCAACCATGACTTTGTTTTTAGCGAGTGCTGCAAGTGAAACAGTAATACTTGTTTTGCCCGTTCCGCCTTTTCCGCTTATTATAACTAACTCTTTCATTTTTTTATCCCCCTTGCTATATGTATTAAGGGGTTAAAAACCTCTTTATATTCAGGTAAAGCTTTAACTATAAGATCTCCTCTGGAATAACATTCGGCTATTCTTCTGTCATCAGGGATTTTAGTAATTATAGATATATTTTCAAGTGCCGCAAAATCTTCGATTAAATAATCGTTTTCGTCTGACCTGTTGATTACAATTCCAAAATTTTTGCCGAGTTTTTTCATAACATCAACGGCAAGTTTTAAATCGTAAAGCCCGAAAGGAGTAGGTTCTGTTACCATAACCACATAATCAGCGCCGTCAACAGCGGCAATAACAGGACAAGAAGTCCCAGGAGGGCAATCAAGTATTTGAATTTGATGATTTTGTCCTGCTTTTTTAGTGTCTTTTATTAAAGGAGGTGACATTGCTTCGCCTATTCTGGATTTACCTTGAATAAAATTTAATTTGCCGGACTTGCCGATTTCAACGATGCCAACTTCTCTTTTTCCTTGAGAAATAGCATTAACAGGGCAAATAAGCCAACAACCTCCGCAGCTGTGGCATAATTCAGGGAAAACTATTACTTTTCCTTTAACGAGAGCAAGCGAATTAAACTGGCAAATAGCTGCACATTTTCCGCAGCCGATACAAAGTTCTTTATCAATTTCGGGAACAGATAAACAGCTTTTTTCCGAAATTTTTATTTCGGGGTTTAAAAATATATGACAATTAGGCTCTTCTACATCGCAGTCAATAATTGCCACATCTTCATATAATTCAGAAAGAAGATATGCAAAGTTTGTTGCTACAGTGCTTTTACCTGTTCCGCCTTTTCCGCTTGCGATTGCTATTTTAATCATTTATGACTGTGGACCTTGCCCGAATCCTTGACCAAAACCGCGCCCTTGTCCACGCCCCTGTCCACGCCCCTGTCCACGACCGTTCCCGAAACCACGACCTTGTCCACACCCGAATCTTCTGGCAAACCCCATGCAGATTCCTGCTACAGCACCTGCTACAAACGGGGTGGCTGCTCCTACGCAATTTCCCAGGACTCTTCCTGTTTTTGTACCTTGTCCCATTGGACCTGTTCCGTCTCTTCTTGGCATAATTTGCTCCTTTCTTGTAAGAATTTTAAAAAAGGTCTACCTTTTTAGTTCTTTACTAAACCCAATGTCCTTCAACATCAGCTGATAAAGCTTCCTCTAATTCTTTGTTTTTAAATTTTTCAATAATTTCTTTGATTGAGCCTTCGGCTCCGACATAAATTTTTATCTCCGCCGCTTCTAAAACCTTGAAGGCTTTAGGACCGCAGTGTCCTGATATTACAACATCTGCATTTTGATTCACTACCGTTTGAGCGGCTTGAATACCCGCGCCTTGTGATGCTTCAAGATTCTGAGTATTATTTACAAATTCATATTCGTTTGTTTCTAAATCATAAATTATAAACCCAAATGCTCTTCCAAATCTTAAATCAAGTTGGCTATCAAGGTCTTGTCCTTTTGAACTGATTGCTATTTTCATAATTAACCCCTATTGTAAACTTCTCTTATAATATCACTTAACAATTGTAATTGTCAAGTGACTTTAAAATTTAATAATCTTCTGGTATAATTTTAAGGAGAGAATTATATTATAGGAAAAAAATGGAAGTTAACGATAATTTACCTGTGTATCCAATGGGAGTAGCGGCTCGAATTCTTAATCTTCACCCGAGGACGTTAAGGATTTATGAAGCCGAAGGATTGATAACGCCTTACAGACATGGCGGAAAAAGAATGTTTTCGAAAAATGATCTTGTCCGCATAGAATGTTTAAGAAAACTTATTCATGAAGAAAATATCAGCATTCCGGGAATTAAAAAGCTTCTTGATTTTACTCCTTGCTGGAAATTAAAAGATTGCCCTAATGAAATACGTTCAAAATGTTGTGAGCTTAGCGGTCAAAAGAAAAAGTGTTGGGAGTTTTCCCAAAAAACCTGTGAAAAATCCTGTAAAAAATGCGATGTTTATTTAAAAGAAAATAATAAATGAAACTTTAAAAAAGCATAAGGCTTATTGCCATAACAAGCATGCCAAGGGTAACTCCCAGTATTTCAACATGTCCGTTTCCATATTCTCTCGCCATAGGTAAAAGTTCGTCAAATGCAATATATACCATAATTCCTGCAACTGCGGACAAAAGAACCCCGAAAGTAAAGTCATTCAATATAGATTTTAAACAAAAATATCCGATTATTGCGCCAAGCGGTTCCGCCATTCCTGAGAGTATAGTAAAGGCAAAGGCTTTTCTCTTGCTTTTTGTAGCGTGATAAATAGGCAAAGCAACAGCAATTCCTTCCGGAATATTATGGATTGCAATAGCAACGGCAATAGAAATCCCGAGAGTTATATTAGTTAAACCCGCCATAAAGGTTGCGAGTCCTTCAGGGAAATTATGTATGGCTATTACAAGTGCCATAAACAAGCCCGTTCTGCACAATTTGCGTTTTGAATGACTTTCTCCGCATTCTGAATCTGATGAATCAAACACATGGTGGCTTATATCTTCGGGAAGAAGATTATCAATCATTGCCGCAATTAGTATTCCTACGAAAAAAAGTATAATACTGAGCCATTCTCCTGTATTACTTCCGAAATAAGCGATTAAATAATGTTTGGATTCCTGCAAAAGCTCTGTAAATGACACATAAATCATTACACCTGCTGAAAAGCCCAATCCTAAAGATAAAGCAAGGATATTATCACGTTTTATAAAAAAGGCTAAAATCCCGCCAATACCTGTTGAAATTCCCGCCAGAAACGTTAATAAAAAAGCATATATTAAATTCGATTCCATTTTTTACCTTTTTAAATTGACTATTTGGTACCAAAAACATAATTTTTCACAAGCAATTATATATTTGCATAAACAATTATACAGAGAAATAAAATTAATAAAAAAATTCTATTTTTTGATTTATTCTAATGTTTTAAGTAGAATCATTTTAATGAGTGCAGGCAGACAGCAAATTTTTTTAATTTGCCATAATTTTTTGATAAGCCGAATTTAATGAAGAGTCGAAATAATTTTAAACTTTTAAATGATGCTGAAACATTTC
>Ga0209340_1001988_pt1 | contig 12781 bp, 25 predicted proteins | sample EPASupsiteSAE323_FD_187266 | JGI IMG/M metagenome (GOLD analysis project Ga0209340, IMG submission 187266) | Bioremediated contaminated groundwater from EPA Superfund site, New Mexico - Sample SAE3-23 (SPAdes) (version 2) | ecosystem: Environmental > Aquatic > Deep subsurface > Groundwater >... | reverse complement strand
TTCATAAGTTCCCTTGGGGTTGATTAAAAGGCAGTCTGAGTGATGGCACAAGGGACAATAATCATAGTATGTGTAATATCCACTATGTCCTCCGTACATTCCTCCGGGGTGGAAGTATCCTTCTATGGTGTCCACACCATGTGAGTGGGGTAGAATAACCATAAACAAAAGTAGTAGTAAAGTTTTATAATTTCTCTTAATTTAATCAGCTCCTATGGTTTTAACAACTCATAGGCATTGCTCTGTATGAGTTGAAAGCCACATTAGCCACCTTCATCTTTCAAAAACATTTTAACACCATCCTACTATTTTTAAACGACACTGACCAGATTTGAACCGGCACACCCCATAAGAGATGAAAGTGGTCTCAAGCCACCCGCCTTACCTGGTTGGGCTCACAGTGCCAAAAGAACGCCATGGCTCGGATTTGAACCGAGGAACTCCGTTAGAAGCATGGATTAGCAGTCCATCACAATAACCACTCTGTCACCATGGCATGATTAAATGAATAAATAACTTGTTCAATCGTAAACAAAAAGTATACAAATAAAAACATTTTAAGTACACGGGAGGAAATAATATTCGTATAACCCATCCGCACTCATCTGTGGGCTTCTAACCCAACACGTTTCCAATAACCCATTCCTTAAAAGGATTTCAGTTCTATGGTTGACAATCAACACAGTCATCACATTCCCATAAATGTTTATTATCCTCTTTAAACCGGTATAAACGTTTAAACGCTTTCAAAACATTAGGCAACTTTAACACATCATTGTTAAACTGCAAATAGTAAACATAAGCTTCCATACTACTTTTAAATAATTTATCATCAACTGGTTTCAACACAAACCCCACTTCATTATGAGTGTGGAACTCATGAATCCGTAGTTTACTACCAGACAACTTAAAAAGGTAATTGAGTATCGTGCAAACCTCAGTATCATCCTTAAACTTAAAACCATGATTATAATCATTAACAGTCCGAGATACCTCAGATAGGAATGTTTCCACATGTTGCTGGGTTTCTTCCTCTGAAATTTCCAAGATAATCATAATATAACCCTCGGTTTAGCCGTGCTCCTCTTCAATTAAGGAATCTATCTCATTATTAAAATATTGTTCATACGTCTGAAAAACAGGGCTCTTATGATGATCACCCTTAAAATTAGGATTATCCTTCATAAACAAATGATGAGCCTTTTCATGACCAATCAACACACATAAAGCATACCTTATCAATGCTGGTTTATTCCCAGTGATAACAATCAAAGTAGAACCGGGTTTGCTTTCAACTTCTTTATCCGGATATATTTCAGCGGTGGGTAGTTTGCACTTCTTGTTTTTGAATATGAACTTATAATCATCTTCCTTGTCAATGATGTCAATTATCATATCCAACTGGCTTTTCATATTCTAGACCTCGGCCGATGCAAACATCTTATTCAACAAATCAGGTCGCCTCTGATCCAGTCGATAAGGAATATCCCATAAATTCAAATTCTTATCAATAGTTATAAACTGAAAAGCAGGGGGTAGAACTGGTAAAAACATCTGATTAGGATAGCCACCATAGTTTAAAAAGCTCCCTGTAAAACCGTAATACTTCCTATCCAACCCATTAACAGTCCGTATAGGAACACTAAAGAAGTCAAGCCTGTGATTATGCCCTTGAAGGTACAATGACGCTTGAATGTTAGCAGTTTCCCTTTGAATCTTTCCTTGAGCTAAATGAGCATAAGCATTACTGCCTTTACCATGGTTCGCATAAACTGTGAACGGTTTATCGTTCACCGTAAAGGTTTCCATGTACTGGTTTCCAGATTCACATCCAAGGTAATCTGCAATGAGCTTACTGATGTTTAAATCAAACTCTTTAGATACTCGGAGGTAATCATGGTTTCCATGGCACGAAAAGACAATATCATCTTTTAAGGGTTTAAGGAACTTAACAATCCTGTCAATCTGTTCATTAACATTCAATTCCTGTTTAAACGCACTGTTCCCTATCCGTTTACTGGCAGTTTCAATAAGGTCACCCATAAGGATTATCCTTTTGGGGTTTTTGATACGTGACACCATATCACGCCAGTAATCCAAATACTCGAGGTTACATTCAGGGGAACCTAAATGCAAATCACCAAGGGGGAGTAAATATAAAAGCTCTTTTTCTCTGAGTTTATACGAGTTTTGGAGCAAGTGTTCACCTCACAAAAGTATAATGTGTATTGCAAAAATACAAAATAATTATAGTAAAAATAGTATAATGTTATAGTAAAACTACTACTCTTCTTCCTCATCCTTAATTGGTGCAAAGTTCCGGTGATCGGTTTCCCGGCTGAAATAATCCTTATAGGGATGTCCACCTAATAACTCCGTCCACGAACGCATAATAACTCATCCCCTAATCGGATCATAATCTAAATGTTGCCTGTCTGGAAGATTCCTGCCAGACTTATACAAACTCCCATAAGTAGCATAATATTGAAATAAATTGCCAACAGCATGACAATAACGATTCTCAAAAGGATAACTAATCTGTTCCCTGCCAGCCACATAAGCTGGAGGTCCTGACAATACAAGTCCACATCCTTTGCAGACTATTTCATCCCTTATAATGTCATGTTCAAAGTTAGAATGGTGCATATTGCACTCTGGACATTGACTATGCGAAATTAGTACAATACTTTCATTTACAGTTTTTAAGCCTTCATCAACAACTATATCTGTTTCTTCAAGTGCTACTGTAATATTTTAACCCCCAAAAGTGTAAAAGAGTTTAAAACCGGTTTTTGGGGGGTGAGTGGAGAATTTCACTTGACAATTTCCATTCACTCCCTTCAATAATACTGTGTTACGAATAAATTTTACAATCCCCTCTAAACTTTTTAGAAACTAATCCCAACCTTACCTTTTCTTCATATACTGTGGCACTTTCAATTGCCCAATGTGATTCCGGTATTGCCCCAATATTGCCACTCCCCAACCATTTCTTCTTGTTTTTCACCCCATATTTATCACGATATTTTTGCATTCTTTGTCTTGCGTTTTCTTTTTCTGCAATTTTAGAACATTCTTCTCCACAATATTTTTGATTCCCATGTTTTGGATGAAATTCTGTTCCACAAATTTCACAAATCTTCAAATTTACAAGCCTCCTAAAAACTCATCCAATTGGGTTTTATTATTTTTTACAACCCCATATGCTGTATGGAAATTGTCATGACAGGTTTTACAAAAAAGGATGCCATTATTCACATCAAACCTTAAAGTAGGATGGCTTTTATAGTTAAATACATGATGACAATGGTTAGCATTAGATTTACCACACTTCTGGCATTGATGAGTATCTCTAATCATAACCTGCATACGCCATTTGATGTATTTTGGATTATTAAATCTTTTATTATGCCATTTGGGGCGTTTCTTACCCCAACACCATCCTTTAGGAGTATGGGGATATTTCATATTCTTAATGTCATTACTAGGCGTGTTGATGGTCGTTACATCTAACATATAGGGATCTAAAAAAAGCCATGGGTGGATTATTTCATTTAAATCATTAAAAATATAATCACTGTCGTTTATATAATGTGTATCTTGGTTAAAATATCTAATTTCTTCTATTAATGGGCACGCTTCGTTTATTTCCCCAATATCTTCTTTATATAATTCTTCAATCATTTCATCTGTTAGTTCAAAGTCCTTTTCTTCATCTTCCCTAACCAATACAAACGACTTAATCATATCATCCCCATTCTTGTTGTACCAATAACACAAATAATGATCAATTATTTAAACCATGACTTTTAATAAATTAAACCCCCGGATTATTTTCACCACCAAAGAATAAAAAAAATTATTTGTCTTTAAAACACCATCCATCGTCTTGTAATTCTTTTAATCGTCTTTCAAGCCCACGATAAATTAGTAATTCTCCATCAATTCTCGTAAATCCATTCCTTCTTTTGATATTAATGTTTATACATCCGTGTTTAATCATGAGTTTAATTGATGCAAATAATGTTGATTCATGACCATGCTCGGCTCTCAGTCCAATTCTTGTATGATTTCTCCCCTCTTGTAAAAATTGTATCCACATATTTTGAAATTTCATCACTTTATCATTCCCCCTATGTTTCCACACCCAACGTTCGTAATGTTTCCCGTCTCCAATTATATAAATAACCAAGCCACCAATTAAGGAATGGTGACTGGTAACGTCCTAATTGTTTATAATACTGTTCCCAGACCCTTATCTCCCAAGCTATGGCTTTAATGTTTTGCTCAAGTTCATTGTACGGCATGCTTTACCCCCTAAATACTAATCTCAACCACCCCATTAATCCAAACATCCTCACTATCAACTTCTAACTCTTCCATCAACCTCTCCAGACTATTCAATGGTGCCATGTCGCTTAGTTTGAATTGTAAATAATCATAGCCATCCTTTTGTATGATTTTAAAATCACCATACATGGCTATTTCATTATCCAAACTCCCTTCTACAATTCTTTTAAGTTTATTAAAAAATGATGCTGTTCCTCCGATGTTGAATTTAGTTAATATGAAGTCTGCCAATTCATAAACATCTTCATCGTCTTTGATTTCGTTCTGTAATAATACGTTTACGAGTTCATCCCTGTAACTGCCCACCTTAAATCACTTCCCATTTTCCAGTTTCACCATTCCATTGTTTGTTATAACAAGTTCCCATAACAAACGACAACCAAGTGATGGTTATTGTTGGAAATAATTTTTGAATAATTGCCTTTAAGGAATTTTCCCATTGTTTAAAATGATATAATACAACCATTTCATCATGTAAATTAAAGTGTTGAAAATATATTTTTTGAAGGTCTTCTTGTCGAGGTAGCCAAACCACGTTCCCGCAGTTTTTAATAGGATGTCCAATGTCATCAATAATAACGCCATCATAGTCTTTTTGCAAATATTCAAAAGCACTGGGAACTCTTTTATTTGCAAATTCCTGCCAGTAAGTTACATAATCTCCATCTTTGGGTTTCCATTGGTCTTGAATCTCCTTAGCTTCCCTACACATCAGTATAAATGTTTCATCCATCCTTTATTCCCCCTCTACAGTAAACGCTTCTTTATACGTCCTGTTTGCCATTTCAATTACTTCTTCAAGTGATTCCATTATATCACCCAAATTAAATCCAGAACATTAATTAAATCACCATTAACATTTATTTTTGTAAACCCAGACATTATTGCATCTTTTATGTTTAATTTATCTTTTTTTATGCTTCTTTCAAATTCAGAATACGCCTTATCCCAACTTTCTTGAGATATATTATTTCGGCATTCTATTCTCCACCCCTTAATCATTTTAAAATCCCTCCTTACTCCAGTATATGTTTAACGAACTAATCAAACAGTTTCATGTGATTAGGCTTAAATTTGATTTCTTTAACTGTTAAAAAACCATCACAATTATCACAATCAGGATTCCCTTTATTTTCAAGGTAATGGATTATGTCTGACTTTATGTGTGTGTAATTGGTTCCGTAAACGCCATAACGTTCCTTTTCACTTTTACATTCAGTGCATATCAATATTGCATGAAACTGCATTCTTATCCCTTCCTAACATTCCTCTTCAACTTCATCCAGGAACTCATCCATTATAACCTCATCTTCAATCAAACAATCCTCTGGTTTCATTAAATATTTCCCTTCTTTGCATTTAGCACTGCAAACAACCATTCCAGTTGTTTTGAGATTCCATGAGCTTTGGACGGGTGCATGGCAGTAGGGGCAACGGTGGTTCTGGAGGCGGATTTCATCTTCTTTGTTAGTCATTTCCATCATTTCCTGTTTCTTAAAAAATCCTCCAAAGTATAGCGTCTACCCCTTTTTTTAACTCCATACATCGTTAGAAATGGAGGATCAGTTCTATATTTTTTATTCTTTTCTTTCATTTCTTCAATGCTTATTTCATCGAACAATGGACAAAAATTAGCCATTGTAATTAAAACTTGGCTGTTGTATTCTTTATCTAAAAACATGTCATCACATTGTGTGAATTCTGACATTATCGCATATATCGCCCTCTGAACTAATCTTGAATATCCTACTTCATTTGAAGAATAACCGTGCACCTCTCCTAGTTCACAGTAATGTCCATCCCCCTCTTCTATGCCTTCAAAATCAGTTGTAATGTGTGAAGGAACCCAGTTTTTACACTTATCACACCGCCTTGTATAATCCAATGGTTTTTTCAATAAAGACATGTTCATTCACTCTCCAGTAATTCCAGGTTCTCAAACACATTTCCAATAACTTCCGGTTTATCAATAGCGAATAAATTAACATGGAAAAAATAATTCTTCATTTCTTCTTGACCAATATTATCTAAGAAATCGCTTGTTTCTTTGTCTAATTCCCGTTTATTTCTTTTAACAGTAGCCCAAAATCCTTTAGACATTATAACTTGACCTTCAAGGATTTTAGTACCAAAAATAATATCTGTTCCTTCAATGATGTCGCCTTCATAAATCTCCACATTATTTTTATCCTTCAACCCCGTGAATTGAATTAAATTAAGCTCTTCGGGTATGAACCAATTATAACAAGATTCTATTCCAGTCAGTTTTCCATATTCAAATTCAAGAGAGGTAACTACTCTCATTTTCTTTGCTTTCTTATCCCATGCTTTAAACTTGATTTCACGATTCATACAATCCCCTCCTTCATACTTAACACTCGTATAATACCCTACAATCCTTAAACGCTTGAAATCACAATGTTCATACTTGTTACGTTTAATCATCGCCTCCACACCATCCATTGGTAATTTAAATTCAATAAATCCGGGCGTTTCTTTAACTTGCATGATTTCCATCTCTTATTTTTTACCTTCCCAACAATCCAAACAATAATCCTCATTACCAATCTTAAACAACCTCATACCACTCTTTATTTCTTTTTGACATCCATCACAGAATGTTGTATTTAAAACAAAAGACCATGTCATGGTTTCACCCCTCAATAATCTTGTAACACCTTCTCACAATTCTTTTCATACTTTTTCAAATCGTCGGAGTATCTTTCAATCCACCTAAGCAAAGATTCCTCTTTTGCAGGTGTAATGCATTCAGAAAATGGCAATTTATTTTTAACCAATCTTTGAGCGTTCCTTTTTAAATCATCAATAATCGGGAACTGTTTTTTTATTATTTCCAAGTGTTCTCTGGCTTCCTGCCTTTGTGCTTTTTTATACAATTCCTTACTATTTCCAATCATATTTTTCCCTCCTTAATATCCCCTATAAATCCTCAATTTCCAAAAACCAATCGTAACATACGGCCCCTTACCAAAATGCCATGTAGGAGTCCACCATTGACACCACCAATCACTATCTTTAGACACTTCTGCCTTGAAATTAACCCCGTTTCTTTTAAAAACCCTCCACAAATCCCCTAATAGTGGATGTATTGATATGTTCTCCCTATTAATTTCAAATAAGTGTAAATCAAACCATTTTCTTTTATAGGTTCGATCACATTCAGGACACCATATGTGCATCATTTTCCCATTTACTTCGCTTATTTTCAGTTTACCCCCACACTCACAACTAACCATTTTCACCCTCCTTTAATTCACCTTAAATAAACCATCCATCCTCTTTAATCTGGCAACGGTTAATATAAAGACAATCACCACAGCCTTCACTTGGATGGAACGCACAATGCACTAATTTAGATGATTCGGAATCGTTAGCTCTTTTATTGGTTCTCGAAAACGGCCTGATCATCATCATTAACCCCTTTTAACCCTCTATCTTTAGGGGCCAAAACCCCATCAAAACCCCCTGAATTAAACCACGGAGGAATCTCTAAATCACTAAAGGAGTTGGGAATGCCCTTAATTGCCTTTTCTTGATCCATCATCTGGAGAAGGTGGGGGGTCAAACCATCACCATAGATCCGACCCAAATGTTTTTTCATATATTCTTGGATCAATTTTTTATCGAAATTAATTTCATTGTCATCCACTGGCACTTTACGATCCAAACAATACAAATTAGTATTTCCCCTCAATTCTTTACCCACCTTAACAAGCAAACCGGCCTGATCCAGATTATACAAAATATCAGCATAAGGCAACCCACGGAATTTATGATTATTTCTCAACTTCTTCCTGGCACTGCCAACACTGAAAAATGATTCGCAGTTTTCCAGTCGACGATCCTTATTTTCATACTCCACGTACTCATCATAATCAAACTCTTTATAATACTTCAATAATTGGTTGAAAACATCCACCGCAACCTCACTTAAACTATTATCGGGGCGAATAAGCCGTGTTAAAATCACATTGTCATCTTTAGTGGCAACGTAATATCGGCGGTTTTCTACTTGGATGGTTTCACGCTCAGCACTATTCATGTAAGTAATCAAATGCACCAATTCAGGGTATTTCCCCAACCCTCTTTTGAAATATTCATCTTCTTCAAACCACTTAACCAGGCACAAATAGTATGGGTTAATGACTCCCACTTCTTCATAATCCAATGATTCAACATAGCTGTGAAATAATTTGAGAGTTGTCTCACATATTTTGCTAGTCTTGGATTCCCAGATGCTCCCTCGTTGATTATACATTGTATAAATTGATGCATCCAGGTTAGAAGCATGAGGACTTACACTTATTCCACGGCTGGCAAATTGAGGATCAATATTTTCACTGTCAACTGTGGTGAACATCACCGAAGGATAGCCGACAAGTTCCATTAAAATAATTTCCCGTTCCTTTGTTTCAGGGTCTGCATTGTCAGATACGGCCTCAAATTCATCATGCCCTTCCGTGGTCATCTTCTTATATTTATGCATGACAAGTTTGTGCTCTTCAAAATCTTTAGGCCCCCCCAAATCCCCCATAGTTAAAATCTTTCGGTTTAAATAATCAGTTCCACAAATACGGCCTTTACGGACCGTTGCCTTTTCGGTTTTAAGACCGTTTTCTTTAAATTTATCTGGAGTTAATTTTAAAACCCCGTTTTCAATAAAAGATTTCCCTTCCCCTGCTTTACCAACTGCCATAAACCAGAGAGGCTTAACTCCGCTGAATGTTCCAAAGTTGCATAAAAAACCAATAATCACGTTTTCAGATTCAGCCCCGGAAAACCATTTAGACAAGTAGGTTAAGTATTGGAAGAATGATAAATCATGTTCTCCTAAGAACTGTTGGAACTTAACAGATTTTTGATATAATTCCTCTTCTTCTAATATCCTTGCCTGTTCTTCTTCTAATTGTCTTCTTTCGCTTGCACCATCTAACCATTCTTCGTATTGGTCTTGTAAGCTTTCTAATGATTCCCCCACTCTTATTAAGAATTTTTCTTTGCTTTTATCATTATCTTCAATATATTTCGTAATCATTCCATGAGTTTTTATTTTCTTTTTTAAGATGTTAAAGGAATGGGAACTTAATTTAAGAGTTCTAAAATCATTCCTTGACATTCTTTTACTTGCTAATAATGCTCCCGTACTATTTTCTTTTGATATGAATACTTTGCAGGTTAATTCGGATTGAGTGAATGTTAAACAGAACTCGGTGTCTCCTATTCTACTGATAAACTCCGTTGGCTCACCTCCATACAATTAATAAAAATAAGTGTATTGGAAGGAGAAAGGAGTCTTATTTGGTGATAAACTCTCATGGAAAAGTGGTCTCCTTCCATGTCAATGGATTTAATGGTCTTCTTTGTCTTCAAGGAATTTGATGAGGGCACCACGTTCAGCACTGTCTAACCCTTCAGGAAGTAAATCAGCACTGCCTTCCAGGATGTTGATTTTGCAGAGGTCGAAGCCTTCTTTTTTCAAGTAGTCAATGACTTTTTTCAGGGTTTCGTTTGTGGTTGCCAGGTCCTCCCAGTATGCATCACCTGTTAATTGAGGTTCCGGTTCACTGGCAGATTTAGGAGCGACCTTACCTGCTGATTTAGGCCCGGGTTTACTAGATTGTGGTTTTGGTTTACCTGCTGATTTTGGGGCTACTTTCTTCTGATTAGATGGTGCGGGTTCATCTACTCTTTTAGGACCTGTTGATGCTGAATTACCATCGTCATCATCCTCTCCCATGATACCAAAAAAAGTAGTGAGTTGATATCTTCGGGCATAGGTAATTGCAGATCCTCCACCTTGGGGGTTGAGTTTTTGAGGTTTCATCCAAAGTTTATTCAAAGTGAGAATTTCCCCACTGGCAACATGGATAAAACTACTTTGAACGAATACTTTCCCGTTTTCTCCACCTGTATCTTGAATTAACAGAATGCCTTTTTCATTGAGCATGGGTTTAAGGAGTTTAAGGAGTTCTGGCAGTGGTGTATAGTTGCTTTCAAAGTATGGATTGTATGCTGTGTTTTTAGGGTTCTGGATTTCTTTCTGGATTTCAAAAAGGGCAGTGTATAAAACACTATCCGCATCTTTTTTCTCCAGGGACATGTTAGGGAAACTATGCGGGAATGTGTTGTTATCACTAAGGGCTGCTGCCATTAGCTAGCCCCCTGTATTCCTGTGATTCGGATGACTTGATAGACATTTCCCTTAAAGGTTCTGTCAAATATGGTCACTGTCACTATTCCCAACCCATTGATATAATCCTGCAATTCTTTGAAACTCATTGAATATTTATTCAATTTTTTATCTTTAGGATCCGTATGGAATCCAAGGCCACTGCCAGGTTGGTGTAATTCTTCCAGGCTGTCAATGATGTCATAGGCTGCACTTTTTTCCCAGGCAATCAGTTTATCGGACATGTCTTTGGCTTTTATAACTGCCCTTAATGTTTCCTGATTTTCGTCATTAAAGATAGCTAAATCGGCTTTGTACTCATTACCCTTTTCTCCTTTCCCATATTTTTCTTTATCGAATGCGTATATACTCCCTAAGAATATTTTACCGCTGAATGTCATTTCAGCCTCTAAATCACCAGGTTTGTAATCCTGGTATTCTGTTCTGTCAATCCCATCTTCTGGGCCGTATTGTCCCATTGTCACGGTTTCCTTTTTTCCTGAGTTAAATAAACTTGATTGGCTCATTATTCTGCCTCCTTGGCTTCGTTTTGTAAGAATTTAGGTGTTCCCTGTACTTTTTCAGGTACAATCTCAGATGCTTTTTCATCCTCTAATCGTGCTTTTTCCTCTTTTAATCGTGCCTTTTTATCCCATGGACTTTCACGGTCTGGGAGTTGGTGTTTTTTGGCCCGGGCTTCCACGTAATCCTTCCAACGTTTGGCCTGTTCCATTTCATGGACCCGTTCACTTACCATTAATTCAGCCCACGCCTTTTTTTGAGGTTGAGCACTTAGAGCAGGTAACGGTGGGTCCATTTGACCTCTTTCAGCGTTTACAATGTCATAATCTGTGTCTATGAGTAAACGGTTCTTTTCATCCGTTAATGACCGGCTGGTTTGTAAGAAGTATTCAAGTGCCATGTCCTGGGCTGTTATGATTTCCAGTTCCACGGGGTCTACTTCTCTGATGGTTTTTGGCAGGATGTCATGGTTGTAGATTGGTATCCTGAATCCTTCTGTCTCGCATTCTTCTAATTTATCCCATATTGGCCTGTAACCGTCCACGGCTCTTTTATTTAATTTATCAATAAGTTCACCGTGTGTTTTTGCAGTTACAAAGCCGTATACAGGGGGTATTATGTATTCTTCCTGGTTTTCCAATGTTGCTTGATTTCCTTCCATTTTCTCACCCCTTCAATCTAGCTCAAATCTGCTTTTTATATCGTCTAATTCTTCTTCTAATTCCTCAATTCTTTGATTTAAATCGTTGTTAGTCTCAATTTTCATTTCGATCTCTTTTTCTAAATCGTCGATAATTCCACTTATAATATCAATTGCGTGTTCTGCATCCTTGTTTTCCATTTATCTCACCTCTTCTTTTACAATCCTTTCCGTATTTTCAATCAAAACCTTATTCTTCAAGTCCCGTTTAGTCCTCACACCCTGGTAAGGTGGATTTTCTACATTTCGCCTGTACTGGGCTAATTGTCGTTTCTCCTTTTCATCCATTCTTTTAACCCCGTTCTCACGTCCCACGTGCCAACAATTACATTCCTGACATTGGTACACGTTAAAAGGCTCATGGTGTTTATCTTCCATCTCCTCGGCTATTCTTATAGCTTCGTTTTCTGTTTCATATTGTTTCTTCGGTTTTCCGTAACGAGTTAAACATTCCATTTTCTCCCTCCCCTTTTTGTGTTAAAAAAATATAGGATGTTTAGAAAGGCGGTAAACATCTAAAACGGAATGGTATAAATGCCTGCCCTTCTTCATCTTCTTCACTATCCTCTCCGATGTTTCCAAAGCGGATTAATGATCCCGTTTCCGTAACTTTCGTCTTTAGCTCCGAAAAAGTATCGTTTTCACTTTTAAGTCGGCTTCTTTAATCCATTCTCCATCTTCAAAGCGTATTAGGTCACCTCTGACTTCATCTATCACGACTTCTTCTAAATCCCCGTTTTTGTCTTCTACTAACAATCTGGCACCAATTAGGTCTTTTATTTCAAATTCTAGTTTTATTGACATACTTTTTTCACTCTCCTTTTTTTGTTTAATGGAATGGGCACGACGGGAATTGAACCCGCCAGCTTCCCGGTTTCTCCGGTTTTACAAGGTCTTTCCGGTAGATTTAAACACTCACTGTCCGGGGGGTAGGGGAGTATTTGATATTGCCTTGTAAAACTTCTGGAGCCGGGGGAATCTCCATTGATTCTTCGCACCCAAATAGGGATGACTGGAAT
>Ga0209340_1001985_pt1 | contig 12790 bp, 13 predicted proteins | sample EPASupsiteSAE323_FD_187266 | JGI IMG/M metagenome (GOLD analysis project Ga0209340, IMG submission 187266) | Bioremediated contaminated groundwater from EPA Superfund site, New Mexico - Sample SAE3-23 (SPAdes) (version 2) | ecosystem: Environmental > Aquatic > Deep subsurface > Groundwater >... | reverse complement strand
TAGTAGTCCTTAAGTTCATATTTTCAACTATCCCAACATGGCTATCAACCTGAATAACATCACCCATTCCATACTGATCTTCAAATAGTATAAAAAAACCTGTAATAACATCTTTAACAAGATTTTGGGCACCAAAACTTACTGCCAAACCTAGTACACCTGCACCTGCTAATATTGGAGCAATATTAATTCCAAGTTCTTCAAGAATTAACATTATTGATATAATACTGACAAAAACTATTATGCAGTTGTTAATAATTCCACAAATAGTCGCAGATCTAAGTTTCATCCTTTCATCATTTACAAGGGAAGTTTTTTCAAGAATTTTTCTTAATTTATGAACAAAAAATGAAGCAATATTAACAATTATTAGTGATACAGCGATAATTATAATAATTTTGATTGAAGCCTCTGCCATACCATGCGCACTTAATTTACGGGTTAGAAGATTCAGATTATTCAGGTTAAACTGATTTAACATTTATTTTTCCTTTTTATTAAATGAAAATTTTTTATGAGGAGCCTTAATAAATATTCTCTCTAATTTTCTTAAAAATTTCACTATGGCAATTTCCTGATGTTTCATTAGAGGATCAACAAGAATTGTTGTAAGCCCAAGTCTGACTCCAACAAGAATATCTGTAAGTGGCCGGTCTCCTACCATTGCTACTTGATTTGGCAGTAAGTCCATTTCTTTTAATGCTTTAACAGTGATAGATCTTCGCGGTTTTTTTGCTTTACCGTAAACCGGACAATTTAATTCATTTCGACAGATTTCTAGATAATGTTCACGAGGATTATTGCTAACAATAGCAATTTTAAAATCACCTTTTGTCTCATCCAGCCAACTTTTGATATCTGCTGGCAGAGAGGCTGTTTTTGGCGGAATTAAAGTATTATCAAGATCAAATATTAGCCCCTTAATTCCTTCATCTTTAAGATCACTGAGATTTATGTCAGTTACACGCTCAACTATGTAAGTTGGTTTCATCCTAAACATTGTTAATTTGTTCCTTGCGTCTGAGTATTCCCCATTGCCAGTCCTCCAGATTTTTGTTATTTTCCAGATTGAGATAAATTATCTCATTTGTATTGGCAACGTCAACACTCTCATCATAAGAATTAATAATATTTGAAACTCTGGAACTAATCAAGCTATTTGGAGTCAGCCATTCTATATTGTCTCCAACTTTTATCTGGTTTTTGGCTGTTATTTTATAAGTATTTGGAGCTGTTTTATCAGTTATTGTTCCAACAAAAGTCGCGCCTGCTGTTCCTTTACTGGTATTATAATCATAATGAGTATTATCAGGTATATCAGTAAGAAATCCGCTTGTAAATCCTCTATTTCCTGCCTGAGAAAGTTCAAACATCAGTTCATCAGCATCTATAATTTTTCCACTATAATGTGCATCTATAGCATTCTTATAGGCTTTTGCAACAATTGACGCATAAAAGACACTTTTTGTCCTGCCTTCGACTTTAAATGAACTAATTCCTGCATTTATAAGGTCGGATATATATTTAATAAGAGCAATATCTTTAGGATTTAAAATATAAGTTCCTCTATCATCTTCTACTATATTGAAATATTGGCCGGGACGCTTTTCTTCTACGAGTTTATAACTCCATCTACATGGCTGGGCGCAATTTCCATGGTTCGACTGCCTTTCATTGTCAGTCATGTAGTTACTTAGAAGACATCTTCCTGAATATGACACACATAATGAGCCATGTACAAATGTTTCCAGCTCAATATCAGGTACTTTCGAAGAAATCTTCTCTATATCACTCAAAGACAATTCTCTGGACAAAATTACTCTTTTTGCCCCTAAATCTCTCCAGAATTTGACTGCTTCATAGTTTAATGTATTTGCCTGAGTGCTAACATGAAGGGGTATACCAGGAACTACTTTTTTCAGGACAGAATAAATTCCAAAATCACTGAATATCAGACCATCAGGCTTTGCATCTTTTATAATTTCCAAAAAAGCAGGCAGTTTTTTAATATCATCATTATAGGCAAAAATATTTATTGTAATATAAGCTTTTGCCCCCATTTTATGAGCTGTTTCAACTGCATCTTTAATATTGTCCGAATTTATTATATTACCTGACTTCATGCTTCTCAGGCTAAAGTCAGCAACACCTAGATATACAGCATTAGCACCATACGCTATAGCATAGCGCATTTTTTCAATATTGCCAGCCGGCAGTAATAGCTCCACTCTTTTCATTATGATTAAATCCTGAATAAGATACTGGTATACTAATATCTTATCAAAAATATTATTTTAATCAGATTTTACTGATATAAAATTTTTTGGATTTAAAAGATTGAGATATAGAGGCTAGTAACAAGTAATAAACAAATTTAACAGATTTGCTATAGCTTACAATTTAAGAAGAATGGGTTATCTTCTTTTAAAGAAGATCCATATTACTGGTTATTTATGTCTAAATAAAAATCAAAACACACTACCAAAGAGGATAAAAACGATATATTAAGGATTATAAAAATTTGTTTTCACACCTGTATTACCCATCAATCCTCAGACTTAACCCTAAATTACAAAATTTTTCCACATCTTATATAGCAATATTACTTATTAAATTACGTTTTATAATATATAGACTTTAATTCATGTAAACAATTAAATCTGAATTACTGATTAATGAAAAATTTTAATTTTACTGTTTTCCAAGCTATATAAAAACTGGAGAGATCATAAAGGAGGTAGAAATGGATAGTATATCATTGCAAAATCATGGTAGAGAACTTGTTGTAAACACTCCACAAGGACAATTTACTGCATATGGACCTTTAGATCCTAAAAATAAAGGTCATATTGACGTCGAAACTCCAAGTGGTCAAGTTGTAAAGATGAATGAAGAACAATTATTGAGAGTAATAGTTAAAAATGCTTCATCATTAGAACGAACACCTGAGAATGATTCATTTTCTCGCAATAATTAGTACGAGGAATTACGAAAATAGGATAATAGATACCCCCGGTTAAAGTCGGGGGTTCTTTAGTACAATTTTATGCTGAACATTAAACCAAACCTTCTTTAATAGCTTTTACTGCTGCCTGTGTTCTGTCATCAACAACTAATTTTTGAATTATATTGCACACATGAGCTTTTGCGGTATGTTCGCTTATGTTTAGATTCTGCGCAATTTCACTATTTGACTTCCCCTCTACAACCAGCTTTAGAACCTCATATTCCCTCTCTGTTAAATTAGAATGTTCAGCCTTAAATGTAGCTCTGGACAGAGGTTTTCCCTGAATTAAAGACGGATTTTTCTCCATTACAATTTTTGCTATTGCAGGATCAAGCCATACTGCACCATCATTTACAGATTGAATAACCATTATTAAATATTCAGTTTTAATATCTTTCATTGCATAGGCTGTTGCACCAGCAGTAAGTGCCTGCATTACCTCATTTTCATCAGAATGAGATGTTAAAACAATAACCTTGATTGCAGGATCAAATTCCTTTATTCGCTTCGTGGCTTCTATTCCATCCATAACTGGAAGACCAATATCCATTAAAACAACATCCGGCTTAAGTTCCTTTGCCAGTTTTACAGCTGTTTCGCCATCTTCTGCCTCCCCTACAACGTCCAGTATCGGGTATTCTTCAAAAATAGCTTTTAATCCTACTCTCAACAATTTATGATCTTCAACCATAAGTAATTTAATTTTTTCAGGCATACAAAGTCCTCTTATTTTATTGAATATTATTATCTCATTAGTTAAAACATAATCATCGGTCATTTATCTAAGCCAACTAATATTATTTCCAATAGCAATTAACAAAAAGTCTACCTTTTGAAATAAATCTCGATAAAAATTTAAGCTGACAAAATATTTTATTTATATCAAAATGAATCTGGTATTAGTAAAAAATACAGGGAAATTATATATATGAGCGGACTTGATGCAGTACTGGTTCCAATAATTAAATTTATCGAAACAACTATAAGTAATATGGGACCTTCCGGAATTGTTCTTTTAATGGCTATTGAATCAGCAAATATACCTCTTCCAAGCGAGGCCATATTACCATTTGCAGGATATTTAGTAAGTATTGGTTCATTAAATTTTCATGTAGCTGCATTTGCAGGTGCGTTTGGCTGTGTAGTCGGTTCAACTCCATCTTATTATCTGGGATATTTTGGCGGCAGACCTTTTGTTGAAAAATATGGAAAATGGTTTTTGATTAGTAAAAAAGACCTTGATACAGCTGACAGATGGACTGAAAAATACGGAGACGGGGCATTCTTTATATGCAGAATGCTGCCGGTTGTAAGAACATTTATTTCTCTTCCTGCTGGAATATTAAAAGCAAATTTCCCAAGATTTATAACTTATACATTTATTGGCTCATTAATCTGGAGTTATGTTCTTGTATTTGTCGGGCTTAAACTTGGCGAACACAGAGAACAGCTTAAAGCTATATGGCATGAGTTTGATATTTTGATAGTAAGCATTCTTTTCATCCTGTTCGCAATTTATGTTTATAAACATGTAAAACATTTGAAAGAAAGTTAGTTTTTTAAACAAAAAAAAAGCCACCTAAGTGGCTTACATATGCTCTGCTTTCTTATGTTCTCTTCTTCCATTTTCCAGTGCCTGATTTTACAGGCTACCTCTAATGGAATTTCGGGGGATAACTGAGAAATTAGAGGTTTCTTTTTTGGGGTTAGGGTATGGTGATATGAATTAAAGTGTTCAAATTACACTTCATTTAATAATTATATTAAAATCTAAAATTAGTGTTCTGTCAACACTAAATTGTTTTAAATATTAAGAAATATAAAGATGAATTTATTATTTTTGCTATACTTGAATAACAGCAGTTAGTTATAAATCTTATATCGTCTGCAAGGTAAAAGGTTTTTATGATAAACTTTAAAACATAACTTTGATAATTAAATAGCTGAACAGGAAGGTAACAATAATGTCAGGTCTTAAGATAGCTATTCCAAATAAAGGCAGATTGTCTGAAGATGTTTTTGATCTTCTTCAAAGAGCAGGTTTAAGCATCTCTAAACAGGAAAAGAGAAAATTATATACAAGTACTCAAGATGGCAATTACAGCATAATTTTTGTCAGAACTCAGGATATACCAAGCTTCGTCAGTGACGGTGTAACTGATCTGGGAATTACAGGTTATGATGTAGTGCAGGAAACCGAAGCAGAAGCTGAAATGATATATAAACTCAACTTTGGTGGATGCAAGATGATTATAGCAGCAAAAGAAGAATCTCCTTTTAATGATGTTGAGAATATTCCTGAAAATATTAAAATAGCTACTTCTTTTCCTAATATTACAAAGAAATACTTTGAAAAACTCGGTAAAAAAGTTCATGTTATTGAAGTCTCAGGAGCAACAGAAGTTACTCCACAGCTAGGACTTGCAGATATTATTGTCGACATAACTTCAACCGGCTCCACATTAAAATCAAATAAACTTAAAATTATTGGAGAAATCCTGGATTCTACGGCCGTTGTGATAGGAAGGCCAGGCATTTTAAAAACCGAAGAAAATAAAATTAATGCTTTTGTCAGAGCAATAAAATCTGCAATGGACGCAGAAGAAAAAAAATATCTAATGGCAAATGTTCCAAAAGCAACATTGCCTGAAATAAAGAAATTTCTACCCGGATTATCTTCGCCAACGGTTATTGGCCTATTAGATGAGTCAGATAATGTCGCAATTCATGTGGTTGTAGAAAAGAAACATATTTACGAAAGTATTGATAAATTAAAACAACTGGGAGCTACTGGAATTTTAATCATGACGGTTGACCAGATGATACCGTAGCGAAGCTGGGAGTGTAATAAAATCGATGGCGGGGACGGATGAGTCCTCGCTTTTCGATTTTATGTAACTCGTTCATAAGCGAAGCTGGGAGTGTAATACTAAAAAGAGGAGCTAAAATGCTCCTCTTTTCTAAATATTGTTTTATGCAAATATATTAGCAACAATTGGTTTGCTTTCCATTGGTTTGCTGAGTTTAGACTTACATAACACCCCCCTAACAGCAAGCATTGCCTTTTGCACCTGCGCGTAGTCTCTCATTACTTCCCAGTACCTGTCAGCAGACATTGTTAATTTGGCAATATCACTGTCAATATTATTAACCTGCTTTTCTGCATACTTTTCGACTAGCAATTCATCGATATAATCCTGTGGTCCGATAGCCATCCCTATCTCCTTTTTTTATCCATAACCCCCAATTAATATATTTGTTTATATATACATAAAGTATTTTTAGTTTAAAAAATTGCTAAATTTCATATAATTGTTAAGAGGTGTTAAAATTTTTAAAAAAGGACTCAATATGTATAAAAATCAGGTAAGTTATACTTTTTGTGAAAGTTACGATAATAATGCAGTTAAAGAATCAATAGAAAAAATTCTGTCATCTTTTCCGGATCTTAACGAAAAACTGCAGTCAAAAAAATTAAATATTCTTATAAAACCTAATCTCCTTGCACCAAGACATCCTGACAAGGCAGTTACAACACATCCTGCTGTTTTAAAAGCGATTATTGAATATTTAAAACAGTTTGACTGTAATATAACTATTGCTGACAGTCCTGCGGGTGCATATAGTACAAAAATTCTGGATAAATTATACAAAACCTGCGAAATAGAAAAAGTTGCACAGGAAACAGTCTGCAATCTTAACTATGATTTGTCTGATACAGTTGTAGAATTCCCTGAAGGCAAGGTTTTAAAAAAATCACTTATAATAAAGCCTGCTGTTGAAGCGGATTTTATTATAAGTGTATCGAAATTAAAGACACATACTTTAACAAGACTTACCTGCGCCACGAAAAATCTTTTTGGACTCATGCCCGGAATTTTGAAGTACCGTCAGCATCTTGCCATGCCTGATATAAGAATATTTTCACAGATGATAATTGATATAAATAAATACTTTGAGGGCAAAGTTTTTCATGTTGTAGACGGAATAATTGGCATGGAAGGAGAAGGCCCGAGCGGAGGAGAACCAAAGTTTGCAGGATCTCTGTTTGGAGGATGGAATCCTCTGAGCGTAGATGTTCTTGCCTGCAATATCATGGGTATGCAACCTGATACAGTACCTACTTTAATAGGATATAAAAGACTTAAAGATATTAAAATTGTAAAATTCGATGAAATCAGGACATATAACTTTAAACTTCCACCTGAAAGATACAGAAGTTTGCCTGATTATATCCCGAATTTTGTACAAAATATTTTAACAGATATAATCGTTGCTAAACCCGTTATAAACAATAAAACCTGCCAGAAATGCAATATTTGCGTAAAATCCTGCCCTGCTGAAATTATTTCAATGAACGAAAAAGGGGCATATATAACAAGCTACAAAACTTGCATTAAGTGTTACTGCTGTCAGGAAGCATGTCCTCATAAATCTATTCACCTGTCAAAGCCATTAATAGAGAAAATTTACAGAATTATCAGAAAACTTAAAACAAAAAAATCCTGAACAAAGCGTGAACTCTTCACTTAGATTAGCTCATTTATGTATAATAAATAACAAATCTAAATGCGGCATTTAAAAGTAAGAAGGATTAATATGAAAATACTTGTATTACATGGACCCAATCTTAATATGCTGGGAGCAAGAGAAATCGACAAATACGGCACAATGACACTTGACGATATAAATAAAGAACTAAAAACTCTTGCTGACACCATTAAAGTTGATTTGGAAATATTCCAGTCAAATAACGAATCTGATCTGGTAGACAAAATTCAGGGATCACTTGGCAATTTCGAAGGTATATTGATCAATCCGGCAGCATTTACCCACACCAGTGTCGCAATAAGAGATGCTATTCTGGCAGTAAATATGCCTACCGTTGAAATTCATCTCTCGAATGTTTATTCCAGAGAAGAATTTAGACATCATTCATACATTGCACCTGTTTGTATAGGCCAAATATGCGGATTTAAAGATGATAGTTACCTTGCAGGGCTTAGAGTTCTTGTAAACTATATTCAAAAAGTAAATAAAAGTTAAGCTTATCTTTATTTATAAATTCATCTATATTAACGGATATTAAGTCTGATGCTGCTTAAACTGCTGTAATTTAATAATAAAAGACATACAATGATTTTTAATTATACTAATTATGTAATATACTATATTGTCTTGCATGTAGATAAATGATTATTTTTTGTTTATATTTATCAAAGTTTATATTTAACGGGTAGAGAAAATATGATATCAACAAACGAATTTAAAACCGGTATGACTGTTGAAATGGATAATGGACTATGGTCTATCGTTGAATTTTTGCACGTAAAACCTGGTAAAGGTTCTGCTTTTGTAAGAACAAAATTAAAAAATGTTGAAACCGGAAATGTAATGGAAAAAACATTCAGAGCCGGTGAAAAACTCCCTCGAGCAATTCTTGATAAAAGAGATATGCAGTATCTTTATCGCAGTGATGAGGAATTTGTATTTATGGATACTGAGTCATACGATCAGATTCATATTACAAAAGAACAAATTGGCGACGGTGTTAAATATCTCAAGGAAAGTATGATGGTTAATGTACTCAGGCACGGTAACCGTATAATCGGTATCGATATGCCAAATTTTGTTGAACTTGAGGTAGTTGATACTCCTCCGGGAGAAAAAGGCAACACAGCAACTGGTGGTACAAAGCCTGCAACTCTGGAAACAGGTGCTGTAGTTAACGTACCTTTCTTTGTTAACAACGGAGACAGAATCAGAGTGGATACCAGAACCAATTCCTATCTAGATAGAGCTTGATCAGCGACATTTCAATGAAGCTATGAAATATAAAAAGAAATATTGAGTCACTATCAAGGAAAATCTAAAAGTATAAACCTGGATAAAAATAACATAGGATTAAAATATGAAGATTGAACTCGATTACATTGAAAAATTGGTAAAACTACTTTCAGACAACGAACTGACAGAGCTTACTCTGGAAGACGGTGAAAAAGCAGTAATTATTAAAAAAGAAAAAGAGGTTATTGCAACTCAGGTAACTCCAATTGCTGCACCTGCTCAGACAGCAGCTTCTGCTACTCAAGCAGCAGAAGCACCTAAACCTGAAGCTGTTAAAGAAGTATCAAAAGGTATGCCTATAACATCACCAATGGTTGGAACATTCTACAGGGCACCTTCACCAGGTGCGCCACCATTCACCGATACAGGTAAAACAGTCAGCGTTGGACAGATAGTATGCATAATCGAAGCTATGAAACTGATGAATGAAATTGAATCTGATGTATCCGGCAAAGTAGTTGAAATTTGTGTTCAGGACGGTCAACCTGTTGAATATGGCCAGGTTTTAATGATTGTTGAGCCATAATAAAATATTGACAGACTTGGGAAATATTAGCTGGAGAACATAAATGATAAAAAAAGTCTTAATAGCCAACCGTGGCGAAATTGCAGTCAGAATAATCAGAGCCTGTAAGGAACTGGGTATTAGTACAGTTGCAGTATATTCACAGGCTGATGAAGATTCACTGCACGTTATTTTAGCTGATGAAGCATATTGTATTGGACCTGCTCCTTCAGCTAAAAGCTACTTAAATATTCCTAATATTATTAGTACAGCTCTTATGGCAGGTGTAGACGCTATTCACCCCGGATATGGCTTTCTTGCAGAAAATGCAGACTTTGCAGAAATCTGCAAAGATCATAATATTAAGTTTATCGGACCTTCCCCTGAAAGTATAAGATCTATGGGTGATAAAGCTTCCGCAAAGAAAACCATGATTGACAATGATGTCCCAACAGTACCCGGTACAGGTCTTGTTACTGACATAAATCTGGTAAGACCGTGGATTAACAAAGTAGGTTTTCCTATTATTATCAAAGCTACCGCAGGCGGCGGCGGCAGAGGCATGAGAATTGTCAGAAAAGAATCTGAAATCGAAGAGATGATCGCAATGGCTCAGGCAGAAGCCAGTACTGCTTTTGGTAACAATGCTGTTTATATTGAAAAATATCTTGAAAATCCACGCCATATTGAAGTTCAAATTATTGCAGACCAGTACGGCAATGTTGTTCATCTGGGAGAAAGAGATTGCAGCATTCAAAGAAGACACCAAAAACTGCTTGAAGAATCTCCATCTCCTGCAATTACCCCTGAAATTAGGGAACAAATGGGACAAGCTGCTGTAAATGCCGCTAAGAGTATTAATTATGAAGGCGCAGGTACAATAGAATTTCTGCTTGATTCAAATAATAATTTCTATTTTATGGAAATGAATACCAGAATTCAGGTAGAACACTCTGTTACTGAAATGGTTACCAGTGTTGATCTTTTAAAAGAACAAATTAAAGTTGCATCTGGCGCTAAATTATCCTTTACTCAGAGTGACATAGAAATAAGAGGGCATGCTATCGAATGCCGTATTAATGCTGAAGATCCTGATAAAGATTTTATGCCCTGTCCTGGCACTATAGATGGTTATATACCACCAGGAGGTCCAGGTGTTAGAGTAGACAGTCATATGTACAGTAATTACAAGATTCCTCCATACTATGATTCTCTTATAAGCAAGCTTATAGTCTGGGGAAAAGACAGAGAAGAAGCAAGAATTCGTATGCTTCGCGCTCTTGATGAATATGCAATTACCGGGATTAAAACAACCGCACCATTTCATCAAAAAATTCTAAAAAACAGATTTTTTATAAAAGGTGATTTCAACACAAGTTTTATTCCTGAACATATGATTTCAAAACAGGAATCACAGGTTGCCAAATCTTCAATAGAAAAAAGCCCTGTAATAAATTAACTTAAAGATCGATATTTGCCCAAAAACATTATTGCAACTTCAATTTGTAACAGGTATAAATAATGATTATTACAGGCGGTTCCTGCAAAGGACGAAAAATTAATACTGTAAAATCAAGAGAAGTCAGACCAACTTCTTCTAAAATTAGAGAAAGTATTTTTAATATGATATATTCAAGCATTACAGAATCTGTAATGCTTGATTTATTTGCAGGCAGTGGGATCATGGGGCTTGAAGCCCTATCTCGAGGTGCAAAAAAAGTATATTTTGTTGAAAATAATCCAAAAGTATACAGACTGCTGAAAGAAAATCTGGCTAATTTTGATTCTAACTATGAAATTAAGTTCTCTGATGCATTGATAGCTCTGGATAGTTTTCAAAATACAAAGTTAGATATTATATTTATCGATCCACCTTACGCATCAGGATTAATAGAACCTGTACTTATTAAAATAAAAGATAATTCGCTCCTATCTGAAGACGGTATTGTAATAATAGAACATAGTTCAAATTTAAAAATATCAGATATGATCACAGAGCTTGGATTTAATATATTAAAAGAAAAAAAATACGGTGATACTTCAATAACTATTGTTAAGAACAAATAATTATAGATTATTGTCATCGAGAGCGAAGCGTGGCGATCGCCAATTCTTGCGATTACCGCGTCGCTTCGCTCCTCATAATGACAATTAATAATTAATTTATTTTTTAACTAGAGAAATATGTAAACTGTTGTTAATATTAAGCTTTAAAACAGCAACAAATGATATTTATCGACTTTATAAACATGAAAAAAACTATTTAGTAATTGTTAATAAAATAACAAAATAGAGAAGGAGAATCTAAAAATGAGAATAGGTTCATTTAATCCAATCAGTTTTCAGTCTACTACCCAAAAACAGGAACCACAACCTGCTTTTAAATTATCAAATTCCCTAATGACAGACAGCGTAAGTTTTAAAAGCACAGCAGAAAAAAGCCCTGAAGAACACTTAAAATGGGTTTCAGGAATATATCAGCATGCATTAAAAAACAAATATGCTCTTGGTGCATTCAATTTTAATAACATGGAAGGTTTACAAGCCGCAGTTGCAGGTGCAAGCGCTAAAAAATCACCATTAGTTATTCAGGTATCCGCAGGAGCAAGAAAATATGCCGGACAGGACTATTTAATAGAGATGTTCAAAGCAGCAAGAAAAGAAGCTGCTGCAGCTAATACTCCAATTATGCTTCACCTCGACCATGGTGAAGATTTTGAAGTTTGCAAATCCTGTATAGACGCCGGTTTTGATTCCATTATGATCGATGCTTCAAAACATCCTTTTGAAAAGAATGTTGAAATAACAAAACAAGTTGTAGATTACGCTCATTCCAAAGGTGTTTTTGTTGAAGCAGAACTCGGCAAAATAGCAGGAACTGAAGACGATGTTAAAGTTTTAGACAAGGATGCTCTATACACTGATCCACAGGAAGCAGCAGACTTTGTTAAGGCAACGGGCTGCGATTCCCTGGCTATTTCAGTTGGAACAAAACATGGTCCTGTTAAATTTAAAGAAGGTGAAGAACCATTCCTGGATTTTGACAGAATAGTTGCTATTAAAAATGCTATTGAAGAAATCTTGCCTGAAAACGAAGGTAAAAAACCAACAGATCCTGAATGGAAGCAATTCCCGCTAGTACTTCATGGAGCATCAAGCGCACCACAAGATTTGGTTGACGAAGTTAACAAGTTCTATGTAATCCCAAGAACATTGGGAGACGATATAAAAGACGCACTTAACGGTAAACAATCAAATGACGAACAAATCATTGCCGACTTAGATAAATATGGCAAAAAAGTTACAGGTAAAGGTGTGCCAGAAAGTATGTACACCAAAGCTGCTAAGCTTGGAATCACTAAAGTTAACGTTGATACTGACTTCAGAATGATGAATACTGCGACCATCAAGAAAGTTCTTGCTGAAAAACC
>Ga0209340_1001981_pt1 | contig 12806 bp, 12 predicted proteins | sample EPASupsiteSAE323_FD_187266 | JGI IMG/M metagenome (GOLD analysis project Ga0209340, IMG submission 187266) | Bioremediated contaminated groundwater from EPA Superfund site, New Mexico - Sample SAE3-23 (SPAdes) (version 2) | ecosystem: Environmental > Aquatic > Deep subsurface > Groundwater >... | reverse complement strand
CTGTGGAAAAAACAGGGAATATTTTTATTTTGTTAAAGGATTGAGATTGCCACGTCGCTTTGCTGCTTGGTTGCTCGCCATAAACGGCATTACAGGTCGGCAAAGCCGTCCCTTCAGCCTCTGCTTGCAATCCGCTCCTCGCAATGACGAATTTGGAAAAATTATGAGTAATTGCTTTTGACACGAGGTCGGAAGGGATTTCGTCAGCACCTGTAAGTGTTGTAGCTTTGGCAGAAAGTTTTTTGTCTTGTATTTCAGCTTCAAGAGCTTCTGCTTCCTGCACATTTATTCCGAATTGCCCTGTGTCATCTTTGCTAAACACCAGATAATCCAGAAAATTTTCTTCTATCCAGCTTAAATAAAATCTGTTTATCGAGAAATTTCGTTCTCTTGTTTTTAAATAATCATCAAGAATTTCATGAGGAATCATTTTTTTAACTTCGTTAAGTTCTTTTTCATAATTGTTGCTCTTGATGACATCTGATTTATGTTTTAAATATGAATATTTAAAGATTTCTTTGCCGAATTTGTCCCAGTAGTCTTTTTCTTCCTCATTTACATAGCTGTCAGAAATCCGCATAATACTGCTAAATCCGTAAATTTTAGTCTTTGTTTTGTTTTCTTCTAGTATATTTCTGAAAATATTAAGGTTTTTAATAATTTCTTCAGCCGGCGTGTTGAGTCTTCGGGAAGGAATAAGTCCGCCGTAAGCAATAGTATCAAGAGAAACTACCAGATAATCAATTTTTTCTTGTTTTAAGAGATTGTCCAGCCATTGCAAAATTTTATCAATTTGCGAATAAGTAATCAGACCGCCGAGAAATTCTCTTGGGGGAGCAAAAAATTCGATATCTTTGCTTAATGACGCGATTTGCTCCGGCAAAGTATAGCTTACCGGTCGATTATCCAGAGGGATTAATGCAATTTTAACAATATCAGCCATTTTTACTAATTGTCTTTGTTTGTTTCTGTCTTTAACTCGGGAGCATGAATATTTCGCAGCATTAAAGAGCCGTTTTTATAATACATTTCGTCTTGATAATAATTTTGTTCATCATCATCACCTGTATCGTTTATTTTGCTAAATATTTCTTTGGCTCTGCTAAAATCTCCGCCTGTTCCTGGAATTGCAGGTCCGATACCGGGCATAGAATGTTTTTTAGGAAGGTCGGTTATTATAAGAGCGTTTATATTAGTTTCTCTTCCGTCTATTCCTTTGATTTTGGCAACTTTTAAGTCGCTAAAATCAGCTTTTTTCCAGACAAGAACTTCAAAATAAAGAACTTTTCCGATAAGACTTTTTTCATCAGGAAGCGGGATTTCAAGCTCTAAAATTCCATTATCTCCGATAATTCCCTCGTGAGGGTTTAAAGTTTGTCCGAGTCTTAATTTGTGTCCGTAAAATTCAGGTGCGCCGCCGTTTTCTTCCGAAGTAACAAGAGAAACATGGCTGTTAGGTTCAGCTTGTATTACAAATTTAGTTTTATTTCCGATAAGAAGTTTTGACGGTTTGTAAACAGCAGGTAAATCTTGATTTATAGAAGACATAGACTTTTTGGTTGAGCTTAAGTCAAAGACCTGAGCTTTTACAGGCAAAGAGAACGCTATTAACATTATTAATGCAAGGCTAACGTAAGTTTTTTTCATTTGAGATTGTCCTTAATGTGTTTAAATTATATTATACCTTTAACCAATTTTTAAGGATATAATTTATAAAAGGTTTGATAAAAATTTAAGGAATGTTTATGAGTAAGTCTAAATCAGGAACTAACGTCTTCGTAATAATTTTTAAAAGTTTGATGATTTACATAAAAAACTTTTTGCCTTTATCAAGAGTAATGATTTTTCCTGTTTTTGGGCAGCTTATCGGAATGTTTTTAATTTTTTATCCGAATTATCTTTATACAGAAAAATATTTAGCGAAATTGCCGGCAGAAGTTCTTCAGCAAAACATTGTTTTTATTCTTTTGGGGCTTTTACTGCTTGTAATCCCGGGATTTGCGGTTTTTATAAAAGCATTCTGGGATTATATGGTTGTGATAGTTTCTTTAAATTCGATGGTTTCTGATATAGAAAAAAAGGGGAGCTTTGGTGATTTTAAGGTTTATAACAGCTCCGTAAAATTAAAAACGAATAATTATGTAATTTTGCTTTTATTGTTGGCTCTTTTTTGGTTAGCAGTTTTAATTTTCCCGTTTTTAGTATTATTTTTGGGGATTTATTTAATTTCGACTAGTGTAGATCCGATTTATTTTGCACCTATTGCTTTTGTTATTCTTCCTTTTATGGTCGGAGTTTTAGGAATTTTATCTATTATTTTAGCTGTATATCTCAGTCTTGTGTTTCAAATAGTTGCTTTTGAGTCAATTTCGCCTGTAGAAATCATTAAAAAAAGCTGGAACCTTATGAAAGGCAATTTCTGGCGGACTGTCTTTATGGGAAGTGTTTTATTAATTGCAACATGCTTTATTGTTCCGGGATTAATTGCTTCAATAGTGGAACAATCTCTTTTTATGCAGCATTTAATCACTCCTTTTGAAACTTATATAAGTTTATTTTCGGGAAATCAAGTATTTATAGAGTTTTTAGCTACTATTAAAATGACACCTTTCGGTTTTTCGGAAGCTATGGCTTTGTCTACAGTCGGGACTGTAGTTACGGCAATGATGCTGCCATGGGGAAGCGCCTGTTTCACGATGCTGTATTTTGATATTTTAAGTAGAAAAAGATGAGTCATGCAAATGTTCAAATGTAAAAAATGTGAATCAATAGATAATTACGGGTTGGTTTTTAACCCGAATTATAAAGGCGCAGGGCTTTTTACAAAAACTTTGAATGACCATGATGAAATTGTTTTTAATGTTGACGGGTATGAATTTATACCTGATTTGGGGTTTATGAATTCTCATGCAGTGTGTCAGTATTGCGGAGAAATTAAGTGCTGGGAGTATTATTTCCCGAAATTTAAAGGCAAAAAGGCATAATAATTAAAAAATTTTTAAAAAGATGTTGGTTTTACTGAAAATTCTGATATTATTTTTTATATTGAAAAGAGAGTTAAAAAGGAATTGAGAATGAAAAGAGCTGTAGTAATTGTAATTGACAGTATGGGAATAGGCGCTATGCCTGATGCTTCAAAGTATGGGGATTTGCCGGAATGCAATACCCTTGTTAATGTTGCAAGTTTTAATAAAGGCTTAAATCTTCCGAATTTGGAAAAAATGGGGCTTGGTAATATTGACAATATTGAAGGGGTTAAACCAAATAAGATGCCTACAGCCAGCTTTGGGAAAATGCTTGAAGTTTCCGAAGGAAAAGATACGACAACAGGTCACTGGGAAATTGCAGGTTTGATTCTCGAAGAACCTTTCAGAACTTATCCTAACGGCTTTCCTCAATTTTTAATAGATGAATTTATTCAAAAAACTAACTGCGGCGGAGTACTTGGAAATATTCCAGCTTCCGGAACAGCTATCCTCGAAACTCTTGGAGATGAACATGTTGAAACAGGATTTCCTATTGTTTATACAAGCGCAGACAGTGTTTTTCAGGTAGCATGCCATGTTGATGTAATTCCTCTTGAAACTTTGCACAAATGGTGTGAAATTGCCCGGGAAATGCTTGATTCTCATTCAAGCGAGCATAATGTTTGCAGAGTTATAGCAAGACCTTTTGAAGGTTGTAGCGGAAATTATAAAAGAATTTCCGCAGGCAGAAGGGATTTTTCCGTTCCTCCTCAAAAATCTACGATTTTGAATAATATTGTTGATGCAGACGGAAGTGTAATAGGTATCGGGAAAATTGAAGATATTTTTGTAAAATCAGGTGTTACACAGGCTATCCATACAGGAACAAACAAAGAAGGCTTAGAACTAACTTTAAAAGCTCTTGAGCATAAACTTGAAGGCGAAGCCCATTTAATTACTTATAAAGAAATTAAAAATGCTGATATTTCTTTAATTTTTACCAATGTTGTTGATACTGATATGCTTTTCGGGCATAGAAACGATGCAGTAGGCTACGGAAAAGCGATTGAAGAAATTGACTCTTATCTTGAAAAAATTCTTCCTCTAATAACAAAAGATGATTTGCTTATAATTACAGCCGATCATGGTTGCGATCCGACAGTCCCCGGAACAGATCACACAAGGGAAATGGTACCTGTTCTGGTTTATAATCCAGAGTTAAAAGGTCATGATTTAGGGATAAGAGAAACTTTTGCGGATATAGCCCAAACAATTTCCGAATGGTTAAAGGTTCCTTATGAAGGACCGGGAAGTTCTTTAATAAGTTAAAAAATTTTTTAAAAATATAATCATAAAAAGCAATTTGCGCAAATCAAGGCGTAGATTGCTTTTTATGAATTATATGTAAAGTTTTGTAAATCTTCATTCCCAAAACACGCAATTTTTTTTTATCACGAGAATTATATAAGTAACAAACAACCCCCCAAATCTCCTCCCAAAATATTTACCAGCTACCAAATTTATTCGGTAGCTTTTCTTTTTGTGTTGAATTACTACGAAAGTAATATTTCTTCTGCTTTATTTCTTTGCAGGGTTTATCTATAATAGAAATCAAGATAAGTTATTTAAATAATTCAGGGAAATTTTATTATGACGGCAATTACACAGGAAATAAAAGCTAAATACGAAACAGTTATAGGTTTAGAGGTTCATGCACAGCTGAAAACAAAGTCTAAAATTTTTTGTGACAGCGCAACAGAGTTTGGAAATGAACATAATTCGCAGGTTTGTCCTGTTTGTCTGGGATATCCCGGTGTTTTGCCTGTTTTAAATAAAAAAGTACTTGAATATGCGATTTTAACAGGACTTGCGCTTAATTGCGAAATTGCACGCCATTCAAAGTTTGACAGAAAACAGTATTTTTATCCTGATTTACCTAAGAATTATCAGGTTTCGCAATACGATATGCCTGTTTGCAAAAACGGTTACATCGAAATTAACGGGAGAGTAATTAGAATTAACAGAGCTCATCTTGAAGAAGATGCTGGCAAATTAGTCCATGCAGGGGCTTCAGGACTTTCTGGTTCAACTTATAGTCTTGTGGATTATAATAGAACGGGCGTTCCTCTTCTTGAAATCGTAAGTGAGGCGGATATTACTTCGCCTGAAGAAGCCAGAAGTTATATGGAAGAGCTGCGAAATATTGTGAGATATCTCGGGGTTTGCGATGGGAACCTTGAAGAAGGCAGCTTGAGATGCGATGCAAATGTCAGTATCAGGCCTGTCGGACAAAAAGAATTAGGCACTAAAGCCGAAATAAAAAACATGAACAGCTTTAGAGCTATGCAAAGAGCTCTTGAGTATGAAGTTGAAAGACAAATAGAGCTTGTTGAATCGGGAGAAAAGGTTGTTCAGGAAACCCGTCTCTGGAAAGAAGATGAAGGAATTACTATTTCTATGCGAAGTAAAGAAGAAGCTCATGATTACAGGTATTTTCCCGAGCCTGATTTGATGCCTATGGAAATAGATGCAGAGTGGGTTCATCAAATCAGAGAAACTATGCCGGAGCTTCCTGCTCAGAAATTAATAAGATATGTAAAGGAGCTGGGGTTATCGGAATATGATGCGCAGGTTCTTGTAAATTCGATGGAAATGGCGCTTTTTCTGGATAAAACAATTGAATTAAAAGCAAATGCTAAATCTGCCGTAAATTGGCTAATGGGCGATGTTACGGCTTATCTTAACGAACATAAAACTACGATTGACCGAACTGAATTAACTCCCGAAGCTCTTGCTGAAATGATTGATTTAATTGATAAAGGGACGATTTCTAACAATATTGCTAAAAAATTAATTGTTTCTCTTATAGAAAAAGGCGGTTCCGCTAAAAAACTGGTTGAAGCTCAGGGAATGAGCGTAATTTCTGATGAAGGAGCACTTAAAGATACCATAAAGAAAATTCTTGAGGTGAATCAAGGAGAAGTTGAAAAATATAAATCAGGCAAACCGCAGCTGTTCGGATTTTTTGTCGGGCAGGTGATGAGAGAAACAAAAGGCAGAGCCAACCCTGAAACCGTCAACAAACTTCTTAAAGAAGAATTGGACGGCTAAAAGAGTTCTCTTTATAAAATCTTTATAAAACTTCGGGCAATTTATTTTCTTTATAAACTTTATATTCATATAAAGATTATGTAAGGATTTTTAATTTTTAATTTTTTTCTGTGTAGAATAATCATGTTGAAAATTAAAAGTGTAAAAAATACATTCGTTTTTAAAGTCAGTTTTTTAGAAAGATGAGTAATGCAAGTTTTAAATTCAAAAAATATATTAATCACAAAAGAAACAAAAGAAATTGCCTCCAAAATTTCTAATATAATCGGCACTCTTGAGTTCGTTGATGAAAATAATAAAGAATTTTCTTTATCAAGTTATATCTGTTATCTTTTAAAAGCCGCTGAAAATTGCGATGCTAAATTAAGAGCAGAAATCGAAAATAATATCGTTAAACTCGGCGTAAAAACTGTTCCTTATCTTATAACTTCTTTAATGACGGTTAAAGGAGCGGCAAGAGGTTTAGCCGCGATGGCTATAATTAGAATGGGCGTTTCAACTGTAGAAATCTTAAAAGATACAGCTTTAAAAACTCCTGATTTTGTTTGGATGGCTGACTATATCGTCAACGAAATAGTTGGAACACAAATTCCTGTTGTTGCTTATAACGAAGAAAGTTCACAAAAATTAGTTGCTGGTTAATAAATCAGTAAGTTTATAAAATTTCAAAAAACCGGTTAGTTTTTAGCTAAGCCGGTTTTTTAGTAGAAAATAGTTCTTTAATAATGCTTTTTATCCGCCATAAATCTCGTAAGAAACAATTTCGTCGAAGGATTTGCGGATTCTGGCTTGAGGTTGTGAGGTTTCAGAAGGGTATCCCAGAATTAATAAGGTCATAATACTCATATCATCAGGTAAATCAAGAGTTTTCTTTGTCAATTCATAAACTTCCGGTACAGAGCCTGTTAAATCGTTCCCGATGGCTCCGACTATACAGCTTTCTACTCCATGAGCTTTTGCTTCAAGTGTCATATAAGCGATAGAATAAGTTATTTCTTCAAGAGTTCTTGTCATAACAGCATCTTCGCTGATTAAGGTCGGATTAAAAATTGAGCTGTTGAGCAAAATTTCGATTCTTTCTTCGGGAAAGCCTCTTTCTTTCATAGTTTGCCTGAAATTTTCTTTTTCCCAGGCATTTTTGTCACCGCAGCAAACTATAACTACAGGAGCATTTTCGACATGCTTCTGTCCGTGAGCCAGTTGCGCCAAAAGAGCTTTATTTCTTTCATCTCTGACTACTATAAAATGCCATGGCTGCGTATTTATCCAAGAGGGGGCAAGTCTTCCCGCTTCAAGGATTTCTTTAAGGACATCTTCGGGAATTTGTTTATCTGCAAAGTTTCTTGTGGAAAATCTTTCCTGTATTTCTTTTAAGACCATTTTAGAGTGTTCTCCTTAATTTTTTTGTCATCGAGAATAGACTATGGAATAGGCCGATGTGAGCAAACTAAAAGAGATAGATTGCCACGTCACTGCGTTCCTCGCAATGACATAGAGTGGTTTAGTTATTGTGTGGGCTTAATGACATCGGTTTTTACAGGCAAAGATTCAACTCCGTAGGTAAAACCAATGTCCTGTAATGTTTTATATGCCTGAAAACCCAGCTCTGAATTTGGTTGAGAGTTTACGATATCAACGAGATTATCCACCGCTTCTCTTTTTTGTCCGTTGTGAATATAAATTTGTGCCTGCAAAAACAGAATTTTATCCCGCATAGTTGCAAATTTTATCGCTAAATCTCTTTCAATATTCGCCTGAGCATCCGCATTATCAATTTTTTTAAGCGTTCTAAAAAGGTCTGTATGATATTCCGCTGAATCAGAAACCCATTGATTAACAGAATCAAGAGTTTGCCTGGCAGCCGAATAATTATTGGATTTTATATAAGATTCGGTTTTTTTTATTGAATTCTCCGCATAAGCTGAGCCAAGCGGGTTTTTTGCCTCAGTTGTTATATTCACAGAAGCTTTTTTCTGAAGCTGCGTCGATTCCTGAGCATAAGCAAAATTAGTGATTAACAAAGAAAATATGCATATTAAAATTGTTTTTTTCATCTGAATATCCAATCTGAAACTAAAATAACATTACTTCTACAACGTCCCCTTCGTATAAAGCTGTACAATCAGAAGGAATTTTTATTATTCCGTGTGATTTTACAAGAGTTGAAAGGAAAGAAGACCTCCCTGTAAAAGGATATGCGGAAATTTTACCGTTATCAAGTTCTTTAAGTCTGACTCTTACATAATCTTCTTTGTCTTCAGGTGATTTGATGTTTTTTGTAAGAATTGCTTGAATAGACGGAGTATCTTTAGTGATTTGCCAGAAAGACCTTGGGTCTCCGGAAAGTTTTCTGAGAACCGGTTTTACGAATACATGGAAGCTTGTAAGACTTGAAACAGGATGTCCCGGTAATCCGATTACTGGCTTACCGTTTACTATCGCAAGTAAAACATGCCCTCCCGGTTTCATTGCAATGCTGTGTGCGATGATTTTAGAGCCTTCGATGCTTTGTATAGCTCTCAAAGTATAATCTTTAATACCTGTAGAGCATCCTCCTGAAACAATCACCATATTAGAAACTTCAAGAGCTTTTAAGACAGCTTTTTTTACCTGTTTTAAGTCATCTTTGACAATACTTGCAATTTTCCCGATGCCGCCTGATTGTTCGATAAAACCTTTTAGTACATAAGTGTTTGAGGATATAATTTGTGTTGCATCAGGCTCTATATCAATAGGAACAAGTTCATTTCCTGTTGGAATAACTGTTATAACAGGTTTTTTAAAAACTTTTATTTGTCTGTGTCCTAACCCTAAAATTCCGCCAATATCTTGAGGACGAATTTTCCTTTGTTTAAGTATAAAAACATCTCCGATTCTAACGTCTTCAGCTTTCTTGGCAACTTGAAAACCCGTTACAACACTTGCAAAGACTTTTACGGTTTTTCCTGTGGTTAAAGTGTCTTGCGGCATAACGACAGCGTCTGTATTTTCAGGCATTAAAGAGCCTTTTGAAATTCGAACGGCTTCGTTTGTTGAAACACTGAAATTATTTGAATCCCCTCCGTTTGCTTCCCCGATAATTTTTAAAGTTACGGGATTATTTGTATCGGCTTCGGCAATATCTTTTGAATTAACGGCATAGCCTTCAATTAAAGCTTTGTCTGCCGCAGGCAAGTCGTATTTTACGGGAATATCTTCGTATAAAATTCTTGACAAAGAGTCTTCGACATTAATAATCTCCGATTCAAGTTCAAAATTAAGTTGCGAAGTTTCTTTTATATAATTTTCTATAGCTAAAGCTACAGGCTGTTCTGAAAAGATAGGCTCTAACATGCAATAATTCTCCCGATTGTTTGGAATTTAATAATGGTAAACCACATGTCTATTATAAGTATGATTATATTATATAAACGGGGTTTGTGGTAATTTAAATCAAACAGAGTATTAACTTTTAATTTAAATGAAAAGTATAATATTAGTTATCTCTACATGTATTAAAAGAGAAAGAAATTATGCTTGAATCAAGAACACATGAAGTAACAGTCGACATAGTAATCTTTACGATTCGGAAGAAAAAACTTGAAGTTCTTCTGATTCAAAGGGGGCAAGAGCCTTATAAAGATAAATGGGCGATTCCGGGCGGCTTTATCAGGTTGTCTGAAAACCTCGATGATGCGGCTAAACGTGTTCTTTATGAAAAAACTCACGTTAAAGACGTTTATCTTGAACAATTATACGCATTTGGTGATCCTTATCGTTATCCTAATGCAAGGGTTATAACAGTAAGTTATTTTGCGCTTATAAGATCGGATGATTTGAAGCTTGAAGCAGAAGCAGGACTTAATATTCAGCAAATTAACTGGCATTCTGTGTATAGTTTACCGCTGCTTGCGTTTGACCACAAAGATATTCTTGAGCATGCCATAAAAAGACTTAGAGAAAGATTGGAATATACGCCAATCGCTCATCAACTTTTGCCTAAAAAGTTCACTTTGACTCAACTGCAAAGAACTTATGAAGTTATCTTAAATACAGATTTAGACAAAAGAAATTTTAGAAAAAAAATGATTTCTCTTGGAATTTTAAATGAATATGAAGAATTTACAAAAGCTTCTTCCAAGCGTCCTGCACGGCTTTATAGTTTTAACGAAGAAACTCTTAATTCTCAAACAGGTTTTGTTGCAAATATTTAATTATTTATTCTTCGGTTTTAGGCATTAAAGGGGTTATAATTTTTTCTGCGGGAATTATAAAACTAAATGTTGAGCCATGACCTAATTCGCTTGTAACCCAAATATTTCCACCCAGAATAGATGTTAATTTTTTTGTTATTGCAAGCCCTAAGCCTGTTCCTCCAAATTTTTTGGTCATTGTTTTAGATTGTTTGTATTCGTCAAAAATATCTTGCTTATCTTCGTCAGAAATACCTATACCTGTATCAGATATTGAAAACAAAATATAAGATTTTTCCGTAAAATAATGAACAGGATGAATTCCCATATTTTGAACGGCTTCCATAGAAGGATGAGCTAATTTTATTTTTACATGCCCGACATCCGTGAATTTCACAGCATTTGTATAGAGGTTTATAAGGATTTGTCTGAGCATTCCCTCATCTGTATAAATATTTTTTCTTTCTAATGATTTAAGATCTATTTCAAAACTGATATTTTTTTCTTGAATTAAATGGTTGATATCATTTTTTGTTGATTCAACAAGTTCTGTAATATCAAAAACTTTGCATTCAGTTTGAATTTGTTCGGCTTCTATTTTAGAAAGAATAATCATGTTTTCTATTAAAGTCAGCAGATTATTTGCGTTTTTATTGATAATTGAAATATATTTTTCCTGTTTTTCGTCTATCTGCCCGCAAACTCCGTCAATCATTCCCTGCGAAAAGCCTATAATTGAATGTATAGGTTTTTTTAGTTCGTTTGAATGTGCGGCAATAAAACCATTTTTGTTTTGAGCTATTTTTGAAACTTTTTCATATTCTAAAAGAAGTTTTTCGATTACTTTTTGATTTTTTGTAATATCTTTTACGGAAATTATAGTTTTTCCTTTGTTATTAAATTCATTGCAGGAGATTTCTATTATTATATCTTCTCCGTTCCTGTTTTTTGCGGTTATCATTCGGCTTGTCTTTTCATAAAGAGCAGTATGGATATTATCAACGCAATCATCAAAGAGGATGGCGATGTTTCTGCCTAAAATTTCGCTTTCAATATAACCAAAAATCTTTTCGGCTTTTTCATTCCAGCCGATTATATCATTAAGAGCATTAATGATAATAATTGCGTCAGGGTAAACTTCCAGATCCAGAGGCTTTAAAAAACTTCTCATAAAATTATTAATGCGCATTTCTACCTTCAAACTAAAAACTGTTTTGCAATAGATTAATTCTAAAATGCAAAACAGTTTTTGGCAATTTTTTTAATTAATTTTACTAATCGCTATTTACAGCAAGATTAAGTCTCATTTTAAATGATTCAGTTTCAAAGAGTTCACCAACGCTGCAAGAAATTACTTCACACAGTCTGTCCATATTGTCATAAGATGGTTGCGTTCTGCCATTTGCCCAGGAATAAACGGTTTGCTGAGGTAAACCTAATTCTTTTGCTAGTCTGTATAGACTCCAACCTTTTTTTGTCCTGGCGACTTCCTTAATGCGTATTTTCAAGGTTCTCACCCGCTCTCTCTTTTTTACACTAACTCATTCACAGTACATTTAATGTACATGTCAACAGATTCCTTTGTTTATAGGCAATAAACAGCTACAGCCTTTGCTAACAATCATCTAGTCGACAGTTCTGTATATCATTATAATCGTAGTGCAAATTTTAATATACTTATACAAATATATTTCATACTAAAATATGAGTACTATAAAATTGATTGTTTATATATAATTATGAATTATAATTAAATATTAAATAAAACAGGAAATTTGAATAATTATAGTTAAAATCCCTGTTTAAACTAAACGGATGAAAATAAATAAATAATGTCGTATAAATGCATTAGAAATGTTGATAGTTTAGTTATTAATCATTAAAATAATAATGGATAGAAATTTATGTTTAAAAATAAGATTCATAAATTTAAGCAGGTACCGGTATAAAAGAGGAAAGTGGAATGAAAAAGATTATTGTTTCATTAATACTGGCTGTTTCGATTACAGCTTCGGCTTATGCTGCCGGAGTTTCTCCTCAATTGAAATATGCGATAAAACAATATAAAAGTCAAAATTATCTTGGAGCAATGCAAACTTTAGAATCAATAACAGAAAAAGACACTGGTAATGCGCTTGCCCATTATTATTTAGGCATGTGCTATGTGCAGGTTGGTGATACTGATAAAGCTTCTGCTGAATATGATATGGTTGTTACTTTATCTCCAAATTCAGAATTGGCAACAAATGCTGCGATAGGCAAAAATAATTTAAGCGGTAAGCCGCAAAACCCAGGTATAGATAAATTAATAACACCTGTTGTTCAATCAGCAAAAGGTTTTCTTTCTGATGAAGCAAAAGAAAAAATTCAGGAGAAAAATATTAAAACTATTATAGAGAATGTAAATAATAAAAGAGATAATTCTCCTGCTATCTATAAAAGACTTCCGAATTTAGAACAAAAAAAATCTTCTGATGATAAACCGACACCTGAGCAAATAGTTGAAGCCATGCAGGTTTTAAAAAAAGCAGGATTTAACCCTGCGAGTGCTCCTACA
>Ga0209340_1001979_pt1 | contig 12817 bp, 8 predicted proteins | sample EPASupsiteSAE323_FD_187266 | JGI IMG/M metagenome (GOLD analysis project Ga0209340, IMG submission 187266) | Bioremediated contaminated groundwater from EPA Superfund site, New Mexico - Sample SAE3-23 (SPAdes) (version 2) | ecosystem: Environmental > Aquatic > Deep subsurface > Groundwater >... | reverse complement strand
ATCGTTAATTTTATGCGTATTTTTCTCGGTGGTGGGTTTAAAGACGTAGATGCCTACCTGGAAAAAGGAATTTTGACAGGTATAATGCGAATTGCCAGGGAATCGTTTTTCTCCGATCTTAATAATCTGGGTGTTTATTCCTTATTATCAAAAAAATTTAGTAGCTGTTTTGGATTCACTGAAACAGAAGTGAGAACCATGCTGTGTGATTTTAATGTTTCGGATATGCTTGAGCAGGTCCAGTTCTGGTATAACGGTTACCGGTTCGGAGAAAAAGTGATTTATAATCCATGGTCGATCATCAATTTTTTAAACAGCGGAGATAACGAACTGAAACCGTACTGGGTCAATACTTCCGATAATACGATCGTGAATTCGCTGCTGTCCAGGGGAGGGAAAGAACTCAAAAAAGAACTGGAACAACTCATTAGGGGAGAAACAATCGAAAAACCGGTTAATGAAAATATTGTACTCAGGGATATCGAAAAGGAAGAAGAATTGTTATGGAGTTTCCTGTTAATGGGAGGATACTTGAAGCAGGAAGGCGGGAGACGTCTCAACCGCAGGATGTACTATATGCTTTCAATCCCGAATGAAGAAGTAAAAACGTCGTATGACCAGGTAATCCGGAGATATTTCGATTCAAAGATCGAAAACGAGCGATTGGAAATCTTGCTTAAAGCGTTGATCGATGGAGATATCGAATTATTCGAGGAACTCTTGGGCGAATTTGTTTTAAAAGCATTCAGTTACCATGATTTTAACATAGAACCGGAGAACGTTTATCATGCTTTAGTAATGGGGCTTCTTGTCTGGATATCCGATACCCATGATATTAAATCCAACAGGGAATCGGGGTTCGGAAGATACGATATTATGATTATCCCCAAAGACGTTACTAAAATAGGTTATGTTATTGAATTTAAAACAGTTCGAAAGACGAAATCCGAAACTGTAGAGATCGCTGTCGAGAAAGCCCTGAAACAAATCGAAGAAAAAAAATATGAAACAGAACTGATCGAACGAGGTATTAAAAATATTAAAAAACTGGCAATTGTCTTTAACGGGAAAGATGTACATGTGAAAGAAGGAATTTAGTATTGTTATCCGGGTTCTTGTTTCAAATAGGAGGAGTTGATTTCATTTTCTTTGAAATGCCCCGGATTATATGATATAATTCTCTTTTAATAAAGGAATACGAATATGCCGGAAATTGTAGAAAAACTGAAAGAACCTTTCAATTTACACATGAACGAACGCCTCTCCCTTCTCGATTCCGCTACAGAACAAATCGAAACCCATAAAGATACTATCAATAACTGGCCATCCCGGAAAAAACACCTGACCTCCTTTATCCTCGACCCACTCAAAAAACAAACCTCCTTCCTGAAACGCATGACCCGGCCTTTCAATTTAAAACAATTCAATAAAGAAAAAGGACGGATGAACCGCTCCTTCTTCTTTACCAAACTGAAATATTCATTCCTGTCATCGGGGAAAATACTGAGAATCCTGCTATTCCTTGTGGTACTCTTTGGAATTGTCTTCCTCCTGGTCTGGTTGCTGGGAAAAGTAATCGGCTCGTTCGACATCTTCGGAAAAATCGAATGGTAACTATAATATCTTTATTTATGTCTCCTCAATTCCACCATGCCGTTTAATACCCATTCCCCCCTTCTTAAAAAACTTCCAGAACCAGCCCCTTCCCATCGTACTAAAAAACGCTTTACCCTCCGGCTCTCTATTATTGCGATTATATCCGCTGTGATCGGTTTCTCCTGGTTCGTTATTTATTATCGCGCCCTGCCGGAAAAAGGAGCAGGATTTCCTTTCTACTGGATACACGACCATATTTTCCTGCCCTTAAAAGGTTATACCTACTCGCTCTTTTACCCCTACAGCATCAGTTGGTGGGGAATGATTACTACACTCATTATCCTCTGGATAATCGGGTTCCTCGCTTTCGTCTCTTTTTTCAAAGAACCTCATATCTTCATTCTACGCAAAATGGTCCGCCGTATCAACAAACACTCTATCCTCCTTAACTCCTGCAAACTCCTTAACAAATGGAAATTCCACCCGGTCCTGGTCAAAGAAATTACTTCCCTGGAACGCAAACGCACTTCCAACTCACTGCTGGATACGGCTATCTCAAAAAATGACTACTCGAAAGACATTCTCCCTCTCGAAAGACTGACGAAACTAACTCACCTGCAAACTACTTTAATGCTCCTCCCTCCTTATAACCTCCACGAAAACCTGGAAGCCCTTGTAACCTGGCACCAGACTTTCCTCCAAATCGGCATCCGCCTCCGGAAGAAACCGGATTCAACCGAACTGAACTCCCTCACCCAATGGATGGCCAAAGACCTGGAAGAAATCATTTCGCCACTCTTTCCTTTTAAAAATAAAGAATCAGCAGATGTAATTCAAAAGATACAACCTTCTTTTACAAATGATTCAATAATGCTGGATTTACTCTTATTGGCTTCTTTAAATAATAAACCCCTTATCGGATTACTGATGGATTTCCCCGAAGAACCGAATATCCCTTTCCCCAAAGTTAAACACATTATTACATCTCACCTGGTATACTCGACTGGAAAACGCCTGGAAATCCTGGATAAACTCCGCCACTACCTGGAAATAAACGAAAATATCGAATCGTTTCTCCCTTCCGAAAATGACGATAAACAGGTAATCGCTTTCCTTCACTCCCTGGCTCTCTCCATCGCAGTCGATACGGCAGCACTGGCGGAACAACCTTCTTTAGGCCGCGCATATATCGAAATGATCGAAACCCTGGATTTCTTAATAAATAATAATATGAATATCGATAAAGAAACCGTGGAAAACCTCAAACCCCTTATCCAATTCCCAACTCCACTTCTTTACTCGATTATCAACCAGCTCTCTTCGGAAGAGATTTCTGCTTACCGTTCTTCCTGGAAGCAAAACGAATGGGGCGAGGATTCGATTGTGTTGGCCCATGATTTTGACCTGGCAAAGATGATAAAATGAAAAAAAAGATATATCTTATGCCTGCCGGCGGCCCTACTTTCTTGAAAGAAAGTAGGCAAAGAACTTTTGATAATAATCAATGTATTCTCCGTGAGCACCGTGAGAGACATATTTAAAACATGAAAATTAACTGGAATTTAGAAGGACGCACTCTAGACGACCGGGCAGAAGCGGAATTCAGGAGCAAATATATTCCTTTCCGCCACCGGATAGATCCGGCCTGGGGAATCGTTCTGTTTTTATTCTTCGGTTTGTTAAGCGCAGTGTGGCTGCTGTGGGTTCTCATCTCCAAAGAAAACGGAACCTTCGAGAAACCACTGGTCCATGAACTGGAAGACCCACGCATCCTGGCCAATTTCCGAGATAAAATCCAATCGCAACCATTACTGGATGGAATATACCACGCACAGGACGGACGGGTTTACCTCGCACAAAAAGAAGGAATATTCCATAAATACGACCTGGCTACAGGTTTATGGGAAACAGAGAAACCGTTCAACTATAACCAGATGCAGAACCCGGACGTGATTCTCTTACGCTCCGGAACAGGAATCGATCCCCTTTCCAACAGGGTTAATGAAATAAAACAGGAAGACTCGGTTTGGGGTTTAACAGTAAACGGCGGATTGGTGCGATGCAAAAACGGGGATTGGGAGGTACTGAACGGGGATTCCTTATTCAGGGGAGCAACCGGACTGCCTGTAAACCAGGAACAAATTATATATGCGTCTGTCTCAACAAATAAAGAATGGCTGGCAGTGGGTACAAAAGAAAATGGATTCGGCCTCTATCATCTGAAAACACATACATGGCAGGAATTTCAAAAGGATTTCTTCGAACCGTTGCCGTCACTCGATGTAACCCATATCGTGTGGAGCAAAGACCGCTTCTGGATGGGAAGCCCGAAAGGTTTATTCGCAATTATTCCCCCTGATTTTAAGGAGAGAAAACCGGTACAGTTTGTTCCTGTTCCGGTTGTCAGCGGGACCGTTTTAAATATGGATGTGGATTCCATGGAGCGCGTGTGGATTTTAGAGAATAGGAATTGTAAAGGCGGCAGTTCCAATTGCCTGCGCCTCTCACGTTTCGATCAACCTGTTTCTAAACCTGTGGTTTTGATCGATGAAACCAATATTTACCCCAACCTGGCACTTGAAGACTTATCCTTTGCCCAATACTGGGATGACCGTTTAATCCTGGGAGGAAACGCGGGAATCTATTCGTATCATGCGAAACTCCACTCGTGGGACCGTCATTTTACCGGCACTGCGACAACGTTTCTTCCCTTTCAAAATGGAAGAGGCTTTTATTTCGGGTTCACAGGCGGTATCGGGTTGGTTTCCGACAGGGAATATCAACCGTGGTTCAAACCGGATAAACGCTGTACCACATGGATGTTCCCGGGTTCATTCGCAAACGAGAAAATAACAGGTTTGATGCTGGGAAAGAAAAACGAAGTGCTGGCGTTCGGTGTAGGTGGAAAACTGTTTTCGCTCGATCTTTCCACATCCAAAGCAGCAGCGAAAGTGATTTTCAAGGGAGAGAGACTCGCATTGAATCCTGCAACATTTCGTTCTGCTACTGCATTTGGGAATATTGTATTGTTTGCAGGTGAAGCGAGTACCGCGACCGTATCGATTCATAATATCATGACCAGGAGTTATAAAAATATTCCCATTCAATTATTACCTGAATAGATGATGTCCCCGAATACCATCATGACGACATCGGGTGGGAAAGTATATGCCGTGCACCAGGTGGATCAATATTCCAATGTCTACCGGATGCCGGAAGCAAATGCAGCGGAAGCGGATTTCAGGAATATAGAATCATTGGGACGGATTCGGGGAAAAGTGGTCCGCATCGGAGATTGGGGAGGAAATGGAATCGCGTTGCTGACGGATTCTGCTATCGGAGGGGGGCAGCTTGTTTCAATAACTGATCGAACGACAGCATTAACCGGATACAAATCCATGGAGATGGATCGTTCTCAATTCCTGGATGCAGCGCCGTATTTAAATGGAGTTATGTTTGCGACAGGGGAAGGTTTGCAATATTATGATTATGTGTCCAGGGCGTGGGGAGGATTTCATCCCAACCCTGCCAATATAACGATAAAAGAAATCGTTTCCACCGGTTCGAAATTATGGGCATCCACACGCCAGGGACAATTAATGGAATTGTCCCCATCCGGTCGCTTCGAATACCGCATCGGAGATCAAAAGGGTTTCGATATTCCCAATAACCAGGTAAGTGATGTTTTCTTCAAAAACGATAAACTTTATATCGCAGGGAATGGATGGGTAAATGTTTATGTAACTTATTTGCGCCGCGTGACCGATCGATGGAAATTACCGGGAACCGGGAATGTGCAGATTATAGATATAATAGGGGAGCAGCCGCTAACCCTTTGTAACGGGATTGCCTGTATCGGTTCGGAAATACTTGACGCCACGGGTGGAACTGTTCTCAGGCTTTCAACCGATAATGATTCCATCTGGGCGTTGCGTTTAAAAGAGTCTTCCGGTCAAAAATACCTGAAACAATACGCAATCAGTGATCCTTTTTCGTTAACAGCGCGGTGTTATTTTTCCCGTCCTTATTCGGGAGCAGGAATTACAAAGATTTTCGATGCGAAAGCGTTACCGGATGAAAATATTATAGTCTCAACCGATAACGGACTAAAATTCTACAGCCCGTCTTCCCGTTCATGGTTTCAAAAAGTTAACCGTGACCCCATTCCGCCCGGTTCCACAGATGGGGAAATTCATGTAATGATGCGTCATATTGCTTTCCTGGCTCAGAATAGAGCAGGGTATGTCTTATCCATTGTGAATCTCAATTCGTTGAATCTTTATTCCAGTTGTTTCAATGAAGCAGTGGAAATCCTTGAACCATCGCAGGATATAAAATGTTTTACCATAGATGCCGATTCGGACCGAATGGCGTATGTTGAAAGCAATAAACCCGGGACAGTTACCGAATGGATTGGCGGTTCCGAAATCATGCGGACTGTTTCAAATGAAACCGGACCCGTTTCTTCTGAATTGAAACGCATGTTTGGGAAAACCACCGGTCATATCGAACACCTGATGTTTTCGGATGGAAATGAGCTTTCTGTTTATGATTTGCAGAAGCGGAGCTGGACTGCGATTTCTCTTTTTTCAGGGAGGTTTTCAAAAGAAGACCCGTTGATCGATGTTGATGTGGAATCCATGGATGATCTTGATTATATCATCGGCAGGAGCAGGAATGGTGAAATCCGGGTAGGGCAGTCTACTTTGTTTAGCAATACCATTTCTTCACGTCTTCCCCGGCAAATCGCTTTGCAAACTGTTTATACTCCTTCATCCGGGTTTAATGCTTCTGCATTTGACCTGGTTGATGTGCAGCAGCCTGATTCCAGGAATAAGAATATCTGGGCGTTTGTGTTTCATGATCGTATTGGGTATTACGATGCGCTTTTTCGGAAATGGGTTTCCAATCCCGATTTATCATCCGCTCGAAATGGTTCCAGTGCACCTCCTCTTGATGCAGGATGGATTAAGTGGAACCGCGGTTCGAGACGTTTTGAAGTTCAAACTCCGAAAGGTACTCAATCATTCAAAGCCGAAACCTTTTTCAAAAATAATAAACTCATCTTTGAAGATGTAGATGCATTATTGCCGGAGTCGTCCAACAGGTGGTGTGCTGCCAATTCAGCAGGTATCTGGGAATATGGTCGAAATACATTAAACCTGACCGATGTGACGATAACATTTACTCCCATGAACTGGGGAACCCAGCCGCGAAGCGCACATAATGCTTTTGTTACTCAAAGAGGAATCTATGATACCGAAGGAAAGTCTCTTCCCGGATCGCGCAGGTATTTCTCTATTACAATAGGGGATGTTGTTCTCGTGGAAGATGCATTGAAAAAGGTTATTTACAATAAGATTAAATTCCAGGGTTCTTCCCGGGAAAGTGAAGCGTTTTCTTACAATGGGTTTATTTGGGATGAAGCTGTATTAGGCCTTGCATTAAACAATACCGGGGTTCTCGCTCAGAGCGGTACTATTCTTCATCCCCTTTCCGGTTATACCGGGTTTGAACTTCTCCCCGGTGATGGGCAGGTTTTTTGTCGAAAAGCGAATGAAATATATTTTCAACAGGGCCGTTTATGGTTTAAACGAACCGGGCCATCTCAATACCAGCCCATTAATTATAATCCGATGGATAACCGTGTGCTGGTAGATAACAAAACATGGAAATGGGAATTGAGAAACGGTGAATTGCGTGTTCGTGATACTGCCAATACGTATGGGTTTAAATTCATGCAGAGCAGTTCAGGCTTTTATTTTACCTCAGATATTTTAAAAGATGCCGCAGCTTCCGGGAATCAACTCGTTGTCTCATCCGAAGCATTCGTGGAACAGGCGACTCCTTCATCTATGATAACTGGTTTCAGGGCACAGCGGTTTGCTCCTTCAAAGGCACGCAATATGGATGTGTTTAATCCACCCGGAAGCCGTGTTCTTGCTTCCATACCGGCCAAAGACCCTATTTTGCGATTCACACGTGACTCTTCCGGGAGAATTAAAAAGGAATTAAAAGTCAAAAATACGTCCGGGAATACCTATTGGGTATCGTTTGATTTTTCAGGGAACCGGTTCCCGTTCGATGTCGTGAATTCCATCACTTCTGTGCCCGGTACATTGTATGTTGGGACCGGAGCCGGATTGTTGGTGTATTCCGATATCATTGAGACAGCCATCGACCGGATAAAGGAAATTTATGATTTCAGAAGTAGTGTTTCCGGTCCGTTAATTCCCGTTGATAAAGTAGGAACTCCAGCCGATGTTCCCGGTATTGTCCTGGCCTGTTCGTCCGGTAAATATATCGAAAAAGAATTGAACGGCACATTCCGGGAAAGTTCACGTTCTTCATCGGTATTGGATAAACGCCTTCGCGTTCAAACCTCTTTCTGGAAACTCTTTCAAAATTATGGAATCCTTGAAGGATATTACAAAGACCAGGGCGGGCGTTTTGTGCTTCAAGCCATCGATGCTTCGCAGGGGCATTTACCACATGACCGGTTTATTGATATGTCCATATTCGACGGGCAGTTGTTCACACTCTCCGAAACCGGCTGGGTATCCATTCATTCAAATCTTTCCAGTTCATTGACTATACCATATATATATTATGACCTTCGTTGGTTTGAGCCCCGGAGATTTATCCTGGTTCCACAGGATATTATTTCCACGCAATCCGTAGTACCGCGCGGGTTGTATCTCCAATCGAAGAAAGGAACACTCAGACGTTTTCATTCCAGTGGGGCTTCTGTTCCTTCGTGGGTAGAAATTACAAATCCTTCCGTTATTGCAGATGTTATTGATTATGCCGATCGTCCGCCCATCCTGTACCGTTCCAGGCTTCGCCTTTTAGCCACGCAGAAGAGAACCGGTACTCCCGGGGCAGGCGGATATCCTTATGTATTTGAATACCGGTCTCTCGATGGACAATGGCGTCCTCTTCCATGGGATAAAGATTGTATCGGAATCGATCGCTGGACTGCTGCCATTCACCTTGAAAATACCACATGGGCTGCCACGTCTTCCGGGATTGTTTCGTTTTCTCGTGATGCAACCGGGAATGTAATCCTTGACCCTGACCGGTTTGTTGTGGTTCCTTCTCCTTCTATCGATAATAAAGCCATTCCCATTACCCGCATGATTTCTTCTCCTCTTTATTCATCGCCCAATACCGTTATTCTTCGCACACCGGACAAACAATATCCTTTCTTCAAAAGCATACTCAACCCTCAAAAGGATACAGCGTCATTTACTCCCATCGATCAGGATGATCCTGTTCTTTCTCAATATGTTTCTCAGAGCATCACGCAGGTAGCGCAGAAAGACAATGGATTCTGGGAATGGGTATGTGTCGGTCAGGATGATTCGCAGGCCGGTTCATTGAAAGCCAGGTTCAAAGGCGAAGACCTTCATATCACTGGAGGCAGGTTTGATTTTGATGGAATCAATTCGTTTGTTTTCTTTAATGAAGACCGGATGGAGTTTGTTTCCCCTTCCGGCGGATGGTATCGAATTCCTCTTCGCGAACCACCCGGCGAAGATAATACACCCGGTAAAGTGATTACTGATTTTCATGTCAATCGAATTCAACGTGCAGCACTTCCCGGAGTAAATTCATCGCTGGTCAAAGAGATTCGTATCGGTATAAATGATGAAGGTCAGCGTATTCTTGGCCTCGATGTCCCCGGTGAAGGGTTTATACGCGTCGGTAAAGATGGCATTACAGGAAAAACGGCGCAGTTTCCTTCATTTCTTTCCAATGATGGATTCTGGAGATACATGCGCGATGGAAGCCTTCCCGGTGTAAATTCAAATGGGAATACCCGGGGAGTGATTACTATTACTTCGTCGAAGAATCCTGTAACCGGAACCGTCCCGGCGCGGCGGTATTTGAATGCAGGAAGGTTTACAGATGATATTGTAATCGGTCTTCCTGTTTCTCATGAAGACCCCGATGGCTTTTATTATTTATTGCCTACGCAAGCCGGGGTATTGAGGCTTAATGAAGACTTTAAACCCTTTGCCATTCATCCCAAAGAATCGTTTGCGTTACCTAAAGATCAGGCACCCTCTGTTGTATTCATCGATTACCGCAGTGTACCTCAAAAATCCAATCCTGTATATCTTGCATCCGATGGGTTTCATTCGTTGCTAGCGCCTCATGAGATTCTTTCGTCGTTAAAACCTCCCGCAATTCAAAATCAAAATGCAGTTATTATGTCCGTAGAAGAGGGGCCGCAGGATTTTATTCGCATGCGATGGAAGACAGGTGGAAGAAATGGAATACGGAGCTGGACATTGTTTACGCCCGGCAATACAGGGGAAAGTGAAAATGATGCGTTATTTGTGAATATTTCCCGGTTTCCCCGTTTAATGAAGAGGGCGAATGAAATTGCATCCGAAGGGAAAACCGAACCGTGGATGCGCGTATTTTGTGCCGGAGATCGTGTGGAATTTCTTCTATATGGAGAAAAAGATCCTTACGAGTTAAAATTACCGCAGCCTATCCGGTTATTGAATGCGTTTGTAGTCGGCAATCAACTATTCCTGATCGGGGAAGGAAATATTTATGAGATTAATATCAATCGAATATAATTTGAGAATGAAATATAACCTGCGAATATGCAATGGCGATTTTCTATGAAACAACTCATTGAATCCGAAGTCGAATATTTTGCCATCAGTGAACTTGTTCAGCAATTATATACTTTTATCCCAGGCTTATCCATTTCCCCCGATGTCGATTCGTATCCCGATTCCGGTTATTCATTCCAGCCTTCTCCTTCTTATGGTCTCCCGGGGAAACGTAACTCTTACTCTCAGGTTATTCTTGAAGATATCCTGGAAGACTCAATTAACCGCCTGAACTCTGCTATTCCCCAACAATACAGGAAGGATGCTTTCAAACAAGTTCTTTCTATTAGTTCCCAACAACTCATCGACACGAATGAATCCTTCCACAAACTCCTCATTGAAGGTGTTCCTATTATAAATCAATCCTACGACCAGGGACGCGAAGAAAGAGCCATGCTTATCGATTTCTTGGACTACCGCAACAATATTTATAATATTGTCAATCAATTCACCATCCATGAAGACAATTACCAAAAACAACCTGATATCATTATCTTTATAAATGGTATCCCTTTAATTGTTCTTGTCTTGAAAAAAAATGAATCTGCGAACGATAAACTAAGAGAAGCTTATGACACGTTTCTTGATTTTAAAACCACGATTCCTTCTCTTTTTTACTATAATGCGTTCTGCATCATTTCCGATGGATTTGAAGCGAAAATTGGGACGATATCTTCCACCTTTTCACGCTTTCATTTATGGAAATATATTGCGGGATTCATTGAACCTTTTTCGTGTGTCAATCAACTCGAATTGATTATTAAAGGATTACTGGATAGAGAAACATTACTCGACGTGATCCGTAACTTCATCGGATTTGAGAAGAGTGAGAGAATAAACCCTGGAACGGGTTTGAAAAAGCAAAAAAATGTAAAAAGAATCGCATCTTATTACCAATACTATAAAGCAAACAAAACGTGTGGCCGAATTCAAATACTGTAAAACCGGTATAGAGACTTTAAAAACGAATATGGTTGAATATTTTCTTGACGTTATTACGTTCGGTGTGTATAATACTTATATGAACAGTACTGAAATCATCAAACGATTAAAAAAGGATGGTTGGTTTCTATGTAATGTCCGTGGAAGCCATCATCAATATAAGCATCCGCAAAAAAAAAGGCGAGTAACTGTTCCGCATCCAAAGAAAGATTTCCCGATCGGGACTTATAAAAACATTTGTAAACAAGCCGGATGGGAATAATGGAGGTTACATGAACTATCCAGTAGTAATTCATAAAGATAAAAACAGTGATTTTGGAGTAACTGTACCTGATCTACCCGGTTGTTTTTCTGCCGGGGAAACAATGGAAGAGGCGCTCGAAAATGTTCGTGAAGCGATTTTATGTCATGCTGAAGGTCTCATAATTGACGGTGAACCCGTTCCCCAACCTTTATCTATAGATATTCATAGAAAAAATGAATCGTATAAAGATGGGATATGGGCATTAGTAAATGTTGATCTCTCTAAAATTTCAGGGAGAGCAAAGCGGATTAATATAACAATACCGGAACGATTTTTAACCCAGGTCGATAGTTATTCCAAACGAAAAGGTGAAACTCGTTCAGGTCTTTTTTTATCGGCAGCAATGGAGTATATTTCGCAGCATTCAATAGAGTGAAAAGGAGGAACAATGTTGAGAGTAGTAAAATGGTTTACAGTAGTCTTATTCGTCGTATTTGGTTTGGGAGTGAATGCCCAGGTAATTAATAACCCTGGCAAACCTTCCTCCCCAAAAGCAGGTCGTATTGCTAAACTCACTGAAGTTTTCAGGATAACTGATGACGGAGGAAAGTTTTATTTCAAAAGACCATACAGGATCAAAGCCGCCCCGGATGGTTCGATATTCATAGCAGATGACGGCCAATTCCTGAAATTCGATAAAAATGGAAAGTTCATCGCCAACATTCAAAAAAAAGGAGAAGGCCCCGGGGAATTTAGCTATTTACTCGATTTCAAGGTTATCGGAGATAGAATATTCGTGGTAACTCAACAACCTCCGAAAGTCCTGGAATTCGACCTGTCCGGGAAACTCATCAAAGAAACCCGGCGAAACGATGGGAGTGGTATGAGCAGGGTTCTCGATATTAACAAGTCCAACTATTACTTTGTGTTCGGAGATATCGATCTCGAAAAAATCAAAAGCGGTGAGGCCCAATCCCATCAGAAACTGATGGTTTCAACCTTCGATGGAAAGAAAAAGGAACTGAATCTCGATTTTCCCATTCGAATGCTTTCCGAGGTGGTTCGGACTAAGAATACCATGTCCGTGAGAATACGGACCCTTGACCGGTTTTGTGTCGCTTTTGAAAATGAAAACTCTATCTATGTATCCCATACTGAAAAATACATGATCAAACATGTGGATATGGTTAACGGGAAAATTTTACATACGTTTTCTCGAAAATATGAACCTGTAGCTTATTTCCCTTCTGAAGACGAAAAGAAAAATGATTTAAAATCTTCGGTAAAGTGGTTCTCTGATGTTCAGCAGATTGCTATATTTAAAGGAAATGTTTGGGTGATTACTTCGACAGTGGATAAAAAGAAAGGTGCCCTGGTAGATGTATTCTCTAAAGATGGGAAG
>Ga0209340_1001978_pt1 | contig 12825 bp, 9 predicted proteins | sample EPASupsiteSAE323_FD_187266 | JGI IMG/M metagenome (GOLD analysis project Ga0209340, IMG submission 187266) | Bioremediated contaminated groundwater from EPA Superfund site, New Mexico - Sample SAE3-23 (SPAdes) (version 2) | ecosystem: Environmental > Aquatic > Deep subsurface > Groundwater >... | reverse complement strand
TGGAAGCCATAAAGAACCGCGCGTTCTACCTTCAAAATTACCAAACCTATTATTGAATGGCACAATGGGCATTGCCGTTGGAATGTCGACCAATATCCCTCCCCATAATTTAAGAGAACTGGCTGATGCTATTGACTATTTAACCGTTAATCCTGACGCTAGCGTCGAGGATTTAATGCAATTTGTTAAAGGACCGGACTTTCCAACTGGCGGTATAATTTATGATAAAAAAGAAATACTAGCGGCTTACGCTACTGGAAAAGGCGGAATAGTCGTGCGCGGCAAGGCGGACATTGAAGAAGAAAAGAGCGGCGGTTTTAAGATTATTATTTCTGAAATTCCATATCAAGTTAACAAGGCTGACTTAGTTGAGAAAATTGCCGATTTAGTAAAAGATAAGAAAGTTGATGGTATTAAGGCGCTGCGAGATGAATCCGATAAAGACGGGGTTAGGGTTGTTATTGAATTAAAAAAAGATTCTTATCCGAAAAAAGTCTTAAATAGCTTATATAAGCACACCTCTCTTCAGACCACTTTCCATCTCAATATGCTGGCTTTAGTGGATGGCATCCAGCCGAAGGTTCTGACTTTAAAGATGATTCTTGAAGAATATATTAAGCACCGGGAGCAGGTAGTCCGGCGGCGCACTTTATTCGATTTAAATAAAGCTAAAGATCGGGCGCATATTTTAGAGGGATTAATGATTGCTCTAGAGCATATTGATGAAGTTATAAAAACCATTAAAGCTTCAAAAGATAAGGATGCTGCAAGATTAAGCTTAATTAAGAGATTTAAATTATCAGAAAGACAAGCAGTCGCTATTTTAGAGATGAGGCTACAGAGTTTAGCTAACCTTGAACAATTAAGAGTTGAAGAAGAACTGAAAGAAAAGCAGAAATTAATAAAAGAATTAGAAGCAATTTTGAAATCAGTTGAAAAAATACGAAGTATTGTTAAAGAAGAATTAAAAGCTTTGGCTGAAAAATATGGGGATGAGAGACGCACGACAGTCGTGCCGCACGGCATTAAAGAATTTAGTATGGAAGATTTAGTGCCGAACGAAGAAACAGTGGTTATGATGACAAGAGATGGCTATATCAAGAGACTTGAACCGGATACGTTTAAGGTCCAGGCGCGCGGCGGCAAAGGAGTAATGGGATTAACTACGAAAGAAGAAGATATGGTTGAGTTCATGTTTACTTCTCAAACTCACAATGATGTTCTTTTCTTTACTACTAAGGGGCGGGCATTCCAATTAAAAGTTTACGAAATACCACAAGCTTCCCGCGTAGCTAAAGGAACGCCGGTTGTTAACTTTTTACAATTAATCGGCGGTGAAAAAGTTTCCTCAATTTTACCGTTAGAAAAAGCAGTATTTAGTAAATATTTATTTTTTGCAACCGAGAAAGGATTGGTAAAGAAAGTTGAATTAAGTGCATTTAATAATGTTCGGCGCAGCGGCTTAATCGCGATTAAGATAAAGGACGATGATAAATTAATTTGGGTTAAACCAACTTCGGGCAGCGACCACATCCAGCTTATTTCAGCTAAAGGACAGGCGATTAAATTTAAAGAAACCGATGTACGCGATATGGGAAGAGGCGCAGCTGGAGTCCATGGCATCCGGCTCCATGGCAATGATTTAGTTATTGGAGTTGGTGTTGCTAAAACCGATAAGGAAAGAAAAAGAAATTATCAGATTTTAACAATTATGGCCAATGGCTATGGAAAACGTACTGATTTGGGGCTTTATAAATTACAAGGACGAGGCGGAAGCGGAATCAAAACAGCCAAGGTAACCGATAAAACTGGAGATATAACTAATGCTTTCTTGGTTAATGCTGATACAATGGAAGATCGCGATTTAATTATTATTTCAGAAAATGGCCAAGTTATTAGAACGCCATTTAAATCAGTTAGCTCTCTCGGACGCGATACCCAGGGGGTGAGAATAATGCGTTTCAAAGAGGATAATGATCGAGTCGCTGGAGTAACTTGGGTTTAATTTAGCAAGGGGGTCTTTAATTAGCAGCTATGAAAAAATTCTTAAAGGAATTTAAAGATTTTGCCGTAAAGGGAAACGCCGTTGACTTAACGGTCGGCGTTATTTTGGGCGGGGCTTTTGGAAAAATAATTTCTTCATTTGTAGCCGATATTATTGCTCCGCCGATTGGTTTTATACTTGGCGGAGTTAATTTTATTGACTTAAAAATAAATTTAAAACCCGAGTCATTTGATGCAGCCGGCACCCTGATTGGTCCGGCGATAAATATTAATATCGGACTTTTTCTACAAAATGTTTTAGATTTTATAATTATTGCCTTAATTATATTCTTTTTAGTTAAAATGATTACCAATCTAAAGAAGAAGTTGAAATTAGAGGCAGCTGAGGTAAATAATGTTGATAAATTAAGTAGAGATCAAGTACTATTAACGGAAATTAGAGATTTATTAAAAAACAGAAAGTAATCTTAATTTCATGGACAATTTATTAATTCCATTCCTATTATTCGCTTTAACTATCGGCATAGCGGCTGTTATTTTCTTATTAGTGAGACGCGGAAATAACGGAGCAGATAGCCAAAAGATCGAAACTATGAGCGAGCGTTTAGTCCAGCAGCTCGAAAAATTAAATCAATTATCTGATCAAAATAGCGAATTACGGCGAGAGTTAGATCGAAAGTTGTCGGAAACTCATCGTACTAATCAAGAGCAATTTGGACAAAATGCAAAGATTGTTCAAAATATTACCTCTCAATCAGCGAAGTTAATTGCTGACGTTACCGAAAGACTTACAAAGCTAGATGAAACGAATAAGCAGGTTGTTAATTTCTCGGCTCAATTGCAAAGCTTGCAGGATATTTTAAAAAATCCTAAGCAGCGCGGAATACTAGGAGAATATTATTTAGAAGAGACGCTGAAAAATGTTTTACCGCCTAATTCTTATCAAATGCAATATCCGTTTAAGGATGGAACTATTGTTGATGCGGTTGTTTTTGTAAAAGATAAAATTATTCCAATTGATTCGAAGTTTTCTTTAGAAAATTACGAAAAACTTTTAAATTCAACTGATCCAACCCAGAGAGTTAAATTGGAGAATCAATTTAAGCAGGACTTAAAAAATCGGATTGACGAAACGGCTAAATATGTTAAGCCGGCCGAAAAGACGATGGAATTTGCTTTTATGTTTATCCCATCTGAAGCTATTTACTACGATTTGCTGGTCGGTCGAGTTAATTCAACAATTAAAGTTAATAGCCGTGATTTAATTGAATATGCTTTCCGCGATAAAAAAGTAATAATTGTTTCCCCCACCTCTTTTTTAGCTTATCTACAGACTGTTTTGCAGGGCTTAAAGGCGATGCAAATTGAAGAAAAAGCAAAGGAAATTAGGATTAATATTGAAAAATTAGGGCGCCATATTGGCGGTTACGAGGAGTTTTTAAAAAAATTAGGGGTATCAATGTCGACTACGGTGAATCATTATAATAGCGCTTATACGGAATTCAAAAAGATTGACAAGGACATTACCCGTATTACCGACCAGGAAGGCAGTGTCGAAATTATGCAAATCGAACGTCCAAAAATAAATTAATAACATGATGGCTGATAGTTTAAAATTTGAAGGAGAGCTGCCTGAATTATTAATTAAAGTTCTGGTTTTTTTTGATTTATTTGACTATCCGCTGACCGCCTATGAAATTTGGCAAAATATCGATAAAAAATATTCGTTATTAGAGGTCATATTTTCTTTGTCGAAGAATAAAAATATAATAGATGAGGAAGATGGCCTGTACTTTTTAAAAGATCGAGCTTCAAATATTAATATTCGGCAGAGGCGTTTTAATTATTTTTATCGAAAACTTAAAATTGCCCGAAAATTTACCGCTTTATTTAAAATTTGTCCCTTTATTAAAACAATCGCTTTAGCAAATTTATTCGGAAGTTATAATCTCCGCGATAAAAGCGATATAGATTTTTTCGTCATTGCTACTTCTGGGCGAATTTGGCTGACGCGGCTTTATTGCGCCGGCCTGACAAAACTTTTAAACAAGCGGCCGACAGATAAAATTAAGCAAGATAGAATCTGCTTGAGCTTCTATATTTCGGAGGATCATTTAAATTTAAATGATGTTAAAATAGATGAATTCGATCCGCATTTCCATTTTTGGATCCGAAACTTTTTTTTATTATATAATCAAGATAAAACGTACCAAAATTTTTTAAAAGCAAATATTCACAGTAGTTTGCTGGACAGTGCGGCTATCTATAAAAAGAAAATATTTTTAGATTTTTTAGAAAAAATGGCAAAAGCGTGGCAGCTTATGATTATGCCACCAGAAATTACCAAGGCTTTAAAAAATCCGGAATGTGTAATCGTAAATGATCAAATATTAAAATTTCATGTTCATGATAATCGACGTGAAATATTAAAAAAATATGAAGTCAAAATTAATCAATTTTTTTAAAAAATTAATTGCTTATTCTTTCTATCTATTTGTTTTTTTGTTGCCTTGGCAGACTAAGCTCATACTGCGTAGCGATGCGACTAATTTTCAAGAAATTAGCCTATATTTAAGCAGCGCCTTTTTAATTTTTTCTCTTTTTCTATTATTTTTTTATAAGATTAAATGGTTTAAGGATGAGACTAAGGTTTCCGGCCTCTGGCTTGCTCTGACGAGTTTTGAAATATTTATTATTATTTCCTTCTTTTTCTCTACCGATCAGATTTTGTCCTTTTATCATTATATTTTAATCCTGCTGGGTATCGGCTTATTTTATCTGCTTCGTGAAGCTAATGATAAATATCAGTATGAAGAAGCGATTTTAAATAAAACAAAAATTGTTTATCTATTTTTCATTAGTGTTTTTCTCCAAGCTTGCCTAGGCATCTATCAATTTTTAACTCAGAGCACTTTTGCCTTTAAATATCTCGGTTTAGCGGAACACAATCCTAATGCCCTAGGAACAGCAGTCGTGGAATGTTCGTCCGGACGCTGGCTAAGAGCATATGGCGGATTTGATCATCCTAATATATTCGGCGGTGTTTTAGCGATAACTTTGCTGGTTTCTATCTATTTGCTTGCGCGGAAGAAAGTGATTCGATCAAAAGCCGAAATGAGCAGCTCATTGTTTTTATTTATTTTTTATTTCGTTGGTTTATTAGCTCTATTTTTTACATTTTCCAGGGCTGCTTATTTAGCTTTTTTTATCGGTTTAATCTGCCTGCTTATTATTAATATTCGTCAAAAAGATTATTGGATCCTTGGACGATTTTTAGCTTTATTGTTTTTTTCGATAGTGATGGCAGGGTTAATCGCATTTCCTTATAGTGATTTATTAGTCGCTAGAAGCGGTAGTGATACTAGGCTTGAAAGAAAATCTCGCGATGAGCGGATTGAATATAGCTACCAGGCCAAGGAAGTTATTTCACAGCATTGGGCAAGCGGCGTGGGCATAGGAAATTATGTAAATTTTATTGAAATTAAAGATCAATTCCGTAAAGATATTTGGGATTATCAGCCAGTCCATAATTTTTTTCTTTTACTTTGGGCAGAAGCTGGAGTCGGTGCATTATTTTCAATTTTGATATTCTTTTTCTATTTAAAAAAAGACTGTCAAACAAATATTTTTTGGGCAGTCTTTATGGCTGTAATAACGCTGATGTTTTTTGATCACTGGCTCTTGAGTTTGCCTTTTGGGGTAATATTTCTCTTTTTTGTCTTTGGTTTGATTTGATAGTTCTTCTGGAGAAACAATAAATCTTTTTTTAAACTTAAAATAGTTTTAAATAAGACGGCCTTGTTTTCTTGTCCGCCTTTTTTAATATCGTCGGACATAAGCTCTAAAACAGCAGCCATCGTACCGAAATAATCGGCGCTGGCGACGTGAAATTTTACACTGGCTTCGTCTCTGAGTAAAAGTATGAGAGGTTTAATCTTGTATTTATTTATCATGGTTTAATAATGCTGGAAAATTTATTTTGTCCGATAATTAAATGGTCCAATACCTCGACACCCAAAATATTTCCGGCCTCAATTAATTTATTAGTGATTTCAATATCTGCTTTTGTTGCTTTTAAAATACCTGATGGATGGTTATGAGCAATAATGATTGCTGCAGCCGAATATTCCAAAGCTGGCTTAAAAACCTCGCGCGGCTGGACTAATGCTGCTTCTAGCGTGCCGAGAGATATTACTTCATCATGAATTAGCTGATAATGAGTATTCAAATAAAGACCGCGGAATTGCTCTTTGTTCAAATGCCCCATTTCTTTTAAATGATTGAAAGCTTGGGAGGCTGTTCTGATGGTTATCGATCCGCCTGGTTTTTTTTGATAAAATCTTCTGCCAAGTTCAAAACAAGCAACGATTTGGCACGCCTTCGTATTTGGTATTTTTAAATCCTTTTCAATAATAGCCGGATCTTTTTGATAGGCGATGCCTTTTTCTCCGTATTCTCTCAATAGGCGGCTGGCCATAGAAAAAACCTCTTCTTTTTTTGTTCCAACGCCAAGGACAACGGCAAGCAGTTCAGCCGAACTTAGCGATCCGACGCCGTCTTTATTAATTTTTTCGCGCGGCCGATCTTCATCGGCCATGTCCTTTACTCTGGTTATTTCGTATTGCCTGCCGTGATTAAGGGTCGTACTATTATCGTGAATGCTATAAGGCATAGGTTTTTTAAAATATTTATTATCTAGCTTACTTTAAATTATATCATATGTGTGATAAATTTAAACTATAAATTATTTAATTATTTTATGAATAAATATAAAATTACTCGTTTGTCAAACAAAATTCCTTTAATCGTTGTGCCGATAAAGGGCGCCCAAACAATAACTGCACTAGTTGTTGTTAAAACCGGATCAAAATATGAAGATCGAAAAAATAATGGCATTTCTCATTTTTTAGAACACATGTTTTTTAAAGGAACTAAAAAAAGACCGAATACTCTCGCTTTGTCAAGCGAATTAGATTCTTTGGGCGGAGAGTATAATGCTTTTACGGGAAAAGAATTCACCGGTTATTGGGTAAAAGTAGCTTCCGCAAAAATAAAATATGCTTTAGATATCGTTAGCGACATGCTTTTAAATTCTCAATTTTCAGAAGAAGAAATTGAAAGAGAGCGAGGCGTAATTATTGAGGAATTAAATATGTATGAAGATAATCCCTTAATGCACATTGAGGATGTTTTTGAGTCTGGTTTATATGGCGACACTCCGGCTGGATGGGAAACGATTGGTACTAAGGAAAATATCCAGAATTTGAAACGAAAGGATTTTATAAGCTATTTAAATTCCCAGTATGGTTCCAGTAATACTTTTATCATCTTAGCGGGAGGCGTAAAGGAAAACGATAAGAAGATGGCAATGAAAATGTTTTCGGATTTCCGTAAAAATATTGTTAAGGAAAAGCTTCCAGTTAAAGAAAATCAAAAAAAGCCGGAAATAAAAATTGCCTACAAAAAAAATGATCAACTTAATCTATCTTTAGGGGTTCGTGCTTATCCGACTGATCATGCTGATGAATTCAAAGTTAAATTACTGTCTATAATTTTAGGCGGATCAATGAGTTCGCGCTTATTCATAAGTTTACGGGAAAGAAACGGACTCGCCTATTATGTCCGCACTATGGCCGAAACCTATTCCGATTCCGGATATCTAACAACGCAAGCGGGCGTGCCGGCAGATAAAGTAAAAGCGGCTATTAAGATTATTCTAAATGAATATAAAAAAATATCTGAGGAGGCGGTTAGTGCAAAAGAGTTGGAAAGAGCGAAAGACTTGATCCAAGGAAAAATGCTATTACAGATGGAGTCAAGTGATAATCTAGCTAATTGGTATGCTAGGCAAGTTATTTTACGGCGTAAAATTTTAACTCCCGGTGAATTAATAAAGGAAATTAAAAAAATTACGGCCGCTGATTTGCAAAAAACTGCGAAACGGATTTTTATTAATTCCCAGTTAAATTTGGCGATTATTGGACCAGTTAAATCAGGCGATGAATTAAAAAAAATATTAAAATTTTAAGTCATTTTCAATGCTTGAAGAATTAAAAAAATTGAATAAAGCGCAGCAAAAGGCGGTTAAGCATAAAGATGGTCCTCTGTTAATCGTGGCCGGCGCCGGTACTGGAAAGACAACAGTTTTAATTAATCGTCTTGCTTATTTAATGATTGAAAAGGGATTGAAGCCAGATGATTTACTATTACTAACTTTTACCGAAAAAGCGGCTGGAGAAATGGAAGAGCGGGCTGATAGAATATTGCCTTATGGCTATACAGATCTATGGATAAATACTTTCCATGGTTTTGGTGAAAGAATATTGCGCGAGTTTGGTCTGGATATCGGGTTAAATTCGAATTTTAAGCTTTTAACCCAGACAGAACAATGGGTTTTAATTAAGAAAAATTTAGATCGTTTCCCACTTGATTACTATCGGCCGCTCGGAAATCCCACAAAATTTATTTCGGAATTAATCCACCATTTTTCCCGTTTGAAAGATGAAAATATTTCAGCAGATGAATATTTAAAATATGCCGAAGAGCTTGAATCCGATCAAGATAACCGCTTAAGTGGAATCAAGTTTTCAAAAAAGGAGGAAGCGCGCGGAAATGATGGCATGGAATTTCTTAGAATAAAGGAGGTAGCGAATGCTTTCCATGTTTATAACCAGCTTCTACTCGAAAATAATTATTTAGATTTTGGCGATTTAATTGTCTATACGATTAAGTTGTTTAAGGAAAGACCGAATATATTGAATTTTTATCAGCAGAAATTCAAATATATCATGGTTGATGAATTCCAGGATACTAATTTTGCGCAGTATGAGCTAGTAAAGCTCATAGTCAGCCCCAAAAATAATTTAGTAGTCGTCGGCGACGATGATCAGGCAATTTATAAGTTTCGAGGTGCTTCATTATCGAATATAATGCAGTTTAAAGATGATTATCAGGGAGCGAAGGAAATTGTTCTGACCGAGAACTATCGTTCGCGCCAGGAAATTCTTGATTATGCTTATCATTTTATACAGAATAACAACCCTAATCGTTTAGAGGACAAGTTAAAAATAAATAAAAAACTATCTGCCAAAGGAAATATTGCCCAATCAGAAGCTAGTTCATCTCCTGTAAGTTTTTATAATTTTTCCAATCAAGAGGAGGAAGTTTCGTTTGTTGGCCATAAGATTAAATCACTGTTTGCAGAAGGAGCCGGTAAAATCAATTGGTCTGATTTTGCCATTTTGGTTAGGGCCAATGATACGGCTGAAGCTTATGTAAAAGAATTAAATCGCCAAAATATACCAAATCAGTTCATGTCTTGGCGCGGTCTTTACTATAAACCCTTGATTCTCGATGTTTTAGCATATTTTCGATTATTGGATAATTATCATGAATCAGCCGCGCTATTTCGCGTACTGAACATGGATATTTTTAAGGTTTCCCATCCAGATCTCGTAAACATTAATAAGATGGCGGCGCGAAAGGTGTGGTCGCTTTATGAGGCCTTAAGAAATGTTAGGGTCGTGCCTGGAATAAGTCCGGAAAGCGAGCAAAATATCGATAAACTTCTTAATCTTATCACCAAGCATTCTTCGCGGGTCGCCTCAACTAAGCCGACGGAGATTTTTTTAAACTTCGCTTACGAGTCGGGATTATTAGCCGGGCTAGATAAAGATCGTGATTTGGAATTATTTTCTTATTTAAATCAATTTTACCAAAAAATTAAGAAGATTGAAGAAAATGAGCCTGATTTACGCTTGAAAGATTTTTTGTCGATTATAAATTTAGAATTGGAGGCCGGCGAAACCGGCGCATTAAAGCTCGATTTTGCTGATAGCGACTTGGTTAAAATCATGACCGTCCATGGCTCAAAAGGACTTGAATTCGAGCATGTATTTCTAGTTAATTTAGTCGATAAAAAATTTCCAACCATTTCTCGTTCAGAAAAAATTGCCATTCCTGACTTTCTAGTTAAGGAAAAAACAATTGATAGCTCCGATATTCACTTGGAAGAGGAGAGGCGCTTATTTTATGTTGCCGCAACTCGCGCTAAAAAAGGTCTTTATCTTACCGGCGCTAAAGATTATGGAGGAGCTCGTGAAAAGAAGCCGTCGCGTTTTATTGCTGAAATGGGTTTGGCCGACAGTTTGCCGCCGGATATTTATTTAAGTGAAAAAAATGAATTTCTTCGCGATTTGCATTATCTAAATTCAAGAGAATTGGCCGTTGAAGACATTGATGCTAAGCGAGCAGCAGATAACAAAAAGAAATATATATTACCAGATAAATTTTCTTTTTCCCAGCTAGCTGCTTTTTCGACTTGCCCCCTTCAGTATAAATTCGCTTTTATTCTAAAAATACCAGCCTCGATCGATAAAGCGAGTTTAGTTTTCGGCCGAGTTATGCATAATACTCTTTATAATTTTCTTTTGCCTCTTTTACGCGAACGCCGGACTGCCCAGGGCAGCTTGTTCGAAGAGCTCAATTCGTTTGAAAAGGGCAAAAAAGATAATTCAGATAATCTTTTATCTGAGAAGAGGCTTATGGAATTGTATGCAGAATTCTGGCAGACAGATGGATATAATACTAAGGAAGAGAGGGAGCAGTATAAGAAAAAAGGCATCGAATCTCTTAAAATATTCCTTGCCTCATTCCTTGCTAAACAGCCGGCCGAAATTCTTTATTTAGAAAAAAAGTTTTCCTTTAAAATAGGCGGAGATATAATAAAAGGAGCAATCGATCGGGTTGATCGCCTTAATGATGGAAGCTTGGAGGTTGTTGATTATAAAACGGGACGAGCGAAAGAAAAATTGGAGTTTAAGGATAAGAAACAATTAATTCTTTATCAATTATTTTTAGAGGAATTTTTGGGCGAAAAAATCAGCCTATTAAGTTATTATTATTTAGAAGGAGGAACAAAATTATCCTTTAAGCCCAGTGAAAAAGAAATAACAAAGCTTCGTTTGGAAGTGAATGAAGAAATTTCGGCTATAAAAAAACAGGAGTTCATACCCACACCCTCTCCGATGTGTAAATTTTGTGATTTTAATTCAATTTGCGAATTCAGAGAAACTTAAATAATTATTATGCCTACAAACACCGATCGTTTAATCAGCCCGATAGAGCGCCAAGGCGACGAAACCCTTGATCTTTCCTTGCGCCCAAAAACATTTAAGGAATATGTTGGGCAGGAAAAAATTAAAGAAAATTTACAAATAACGATATCCGCTGCAAAAAAACGCAGTGAATCGATTGAACACGTTTTATTATACGGCGCACCTGGATTAGGGAAGACAACTTTAGCTCATGTAATAGCCAATGAAATTGGAGCTAATATTAGAATTACTTCCGGACCAGCGATTGAAAAAAGCGGGGACTTAGCGGCGATTTTAACTAATTTGGAGGCGGGGGATATTTTATTTATCGACGAAATTCACCGCTTACCGAAAACAGTGGAGGAAATTTTATATCCAGCCATGGAAGATTATGCCTTGGATATTGTTATGGGAAAAGGACCAAGTGCCCGTACTCTGCGGTTGGATCTTCCGAAATTTACAATTATCGGCGCGACAACTCTTGCTAGTTTGCTGTCAGCGCCGTTAAGGGACCGTTTTGGATTAATCCACCATCTGAATTTTTATGAAAATTCAGATTTAGAAAAGATTATTTTAAGAAGCGCCAAGATTCTAAATATTAATATCGAAAAATCTGCTGAGAAAGAAATTGCCGAACGCAGCCGCCGGACGCCGCGTATTGCGAATCGCTTATTAAAGAGGGTTAGAGATTATTGTGAAGTAAAAGGCGACGGGCAGATTTCCTGCAAAGACAGCCTTGAAGCTTTTAAAATGCTGGAAATTGATGAGCTCGGCCTAGATTCAATTGATCGAAGAATTTTAAGGACAATTATTGATAAATTTAAAGGCGGGCCAGTCGGCCTAAATACTTTAGCTGCGTCGACAGGCGAAGAAATAGAGACAATTGAAAATATTTATGAACCATATTTAATGCAGCTGGGCTTTTTAGATCGATCGCCGCGCGGAAGAATAGTAACTTCACTTGGCTATCGCCATTTGGGGTTAGTCGAGCCAAATTTAAAATAATGCCTGATATGCAGTACGATGTTGAGGACTTTAATTATAATTTGCCTAATGAGTTAATTGCTCAAAAGCCAGCAAAGCCGCGAGATCATTCGCGACTTTTATTACTCGATAAAAAAAATGGATCAATCGCCCATAAATATTTTTACGATATTGCAAATAATTTAAATAAGGATGATTTGCTGGTTTTAAATAATACCCAGGTATTTCCCGCGCGCTTAATCGGCCAGAAAGAAGAAACAGGCGGGCAAGTAGAAATATTTTTGCATAAAAAAATTAATGATAATATTTGGGAGTGTTTAATCGGCGGGAGAGTAAAATGCGGAATTAAGATTGATTTTAAAAAACATCCGACATGTAAATTATTAGCGGAGATTTTAAAAGATAATAAGGATGGAACCTGGCTAGTTAAATTTAATGAGAGCGGAAATAATTTTTTCAATATAATAAATAGAATAGGAGAAGTTCCTCTGCCGCCGTATATAAAAAGGAATAAATCGTTTAAAAATGATAAAAATAGCTATCAAACTGTTTTTGCTAACAATCGGAAAATTGGATCGGCCGCTGCGCCAACTGCGGGCCTTCATTTTACGAAAAAGTTATTGAAGGAAATAGAGGGGCGCGGCGTAAAAATAGTATATATTACTCTGCATGTCGGATTGGGCACTTTCGCGCCGGTGAAAACAAAAAAAATTGTTGAACATAAAATGCACAGCGAGTATAT
>Ga0209340_1001977_pt1 | contig 12837 bp, 13 predicted proteins | sample EPASupsiteSAE323_FD_187266 | JGI IMG/M metagenome (GOLD analysis project Ga0209340, IMG submission 187266) | Bioremediated contaminated groundwater from EPA Superfund site, New Mexico - Sample SAE3-23 (SPAdes) (version 2) | ecosystem: Environmental > Aquatic > Deep subsurface > Groundwater >... | reverse complement strand
TTATATTTGCTCCGTAGCCACAAACAAGGAGATTTTTCAAACTTGTGTTGAGTAACGTTTCGTATGGCACATATACCGGATTTTTAGGCTTCAGGCTAGAATTTTTATGAAGTATACTAATATATTTATCTTGTGAATCCTTCGAAAAATATCCATTGCTGTCCATAAAATAGAATCCTAATCCGATTCTATTTTTATAATTGTTTTTGTCTGCTCCATCATTTTGCGACACACCAGCACTCCCAGCCTCCCCTGCAGTTAACGCAAAATCTTTTAACTCTGGATCACTTTTTAGTGAAGAATGTACCGATTCCCTTATATATAGCATATCAGCAGTTCCTAAAATCTTAACATTTTCAAGGCCTGGAAAAGATTTTATTGCATCCTTGAATTCTTCACTCATTATCATTTCTTTGAACTTTGAGTAACCTTCTTCAATGCTATAATAGTCATTTTGGGGATAATTATTAGTACCGATATCCTTATATTCTTTCGTTGCATCTACCTTATACATAATAACCATATTTGCCCAATAACAACCATTTTTATCCTCTGCCAGATTTGCTGATTTTATCTTATAAACATTTTCGTATTTCTTATTAAATTCTGCAATTTTTCTGTATGAATCAATTCCCCAACCGCCCCATATCAACCTCGTCCCATCTGTATCAACATATGTTTGCCATTTTTTTGATTTTACCATCTGATTGACATCAAGGTCTTTTATTTTAAACATAAGCGTAACTGCTTGTTGACGTATTTCAGGCGTGTAGTCGTTACGTCCGGTTATTCCGGTAAAGGCTCCAACCCTAAGCATTCTTCCAGTACAGGATGCATCTATAAACACTTTCGCTTTAGCAGAAAATTCTTCACTTTTATCAAAGACATAGTAACCTTTATCGTTCTTTCTTATTTTGTCCACTGTTATTTCTTTAATTGAGGAATTTTCAGTATTTACATTAGAAATATCATGTTCATACAGAACTTCTAGGCCTTTATACTTCGCGATTTCATCTTTTAAATAATTAGCCATTTCCTCTGGGTCGTATCCTTGTCCAAATTTATTAAATAATGTTTTAAATGTACCTTTTGCATATTTTTTCGAACCAACCATCGTATCCCAAAAATTTTGAGCTGCAACAGTTCCTATCTCTCCCAACTTACCTTGCGGTACAATCATTAACACCTTCAACCCTGCATTTTGATTCACAAGTGTTTTCATCGCTGCAAACGCAGAAAAGCTTCCTCCATAAACAATTACGTCATAAGTTTTTGAAGGAATAAGAGACACTTCAGATTTTGATGGAATCAGTGACGCCTTCTCGTTCTTAAGTACTTTGACCTCCGAAACTTTAGAACACGAAATGCAAATTACAACTATTAAAAGCATAATAAATAATTTTAAAAAAGCATACTTTTTTAACTTCATATTCATTACCTGTACTTTTCTTTAATTTTTTCTCTTCTTCTTAAATTCTTAAATCCTGCCGCATCTGCGCATGAATCTGGTCAACCTGCTCCATACTGTTTCCTTCGGCATATATCCTGAATAGGGCCTCGGTTCCTGATGCTCTTATAAGAACCCAGCTTCCATCTTCCATCACAAATTTTTGACCATCAATGCTGATTACATTTTTAATTTTTTGGCCAGCAACGCTATCTGGCTTATATTCTTTAAGATAGTTGAGAACTTTTTCTTTTGCGTTGGTTGAGCAATGAATATCTAATCTCTTGCTGTAAAGGCAGCCCACTTCCGTTTTAAGCTCTTCCATAATTGCTGTAGGCGATTTACCAGCTCTCGCAGTCATCTCCGCAATTAGCAAACAAGCAAGTATTCCATCCTTCTCCGGAACATGTCCTTTAATAGATAATCCTCCTGATTCTTCTCCCCCAATAAAAGCGTTTTTATTGATTAGTGCATCTGCTATATACTTAAATCCAACTGGTGTTTCTATAACTTCGAGTCCATATTTATCCGCAAGCCTGTCGACCATATATGTCGTTGCAACAGTACGTGCAACCGTGCCTTTCCACCCTCTGGTTTTCATAAGATAGTACTGAAGAAGGTATATGACCTGATTAGGGCTTATATAATTCCCTTCTTTGTCTACAACTCCAAACCTGTCGGCATCTCCATCGGTTGCAAGTCCCAAATCTGCCTTTTCTTCTTCCATTGCAATTATAAGATCTTTCATATTAACCATTGTAGGTTCAGGCATCGAACCCCCAAACAATGGGTCACGATAGTTGTTTATTGCTTTAACCTTACATCCAAGACTTTCTAGTATATCAGCAGTATATCCTATCCCAGCTCCAAACATGGGATTACATATTATGTTTAAATTGGCTTTTCTGATTACTTCACCATCAACTAATTGATGAATTGCTTTTATGTAATCCTCTTTGGGTTCGCACAACCTAACCCATTCTTCACTGCCTCTTTCATTAATCTCGTTGGATTCCACTACCTTTTTAACATATTCAATTATCTTGTCAGTAATTCCCTTATGTGCAGGACCTCCATATTCAGGAATGAATTTTATTCCGTTGTGAGCAGGTGGATTGTGGCTAGCAGTTATCATTATAGCTCCGCCCGCTTTATAGTTTACAACCGCAAAAGCAACTACAGGAGTAGGTGTAGCCTGATCGGTCAGAAGTACTTTAATTCTGTTAGCAGTCAGTATATTACTACATGTCTTGGCAAACTCAGGAGAAAGAAACCTGTTATCATATCCGATTACTATTCCCCTGTCTCCAAGATTATTATCATTCACATAGTTTGCAATGGCTTGTGCAACTATCTTCACATTGGAGAAGGTAAAATCATCAGCCATGATGCCCCTCCAACCATCAGTTCCAAAAGAAATATTACTCATTTAATTCCTCCTGTTTATTTTTTTATTTTATTGGTATTATATATTACTTCACAATGGTTTTTAGATAATCCATGAAGGCTTCCCCTATATCTTCTCGCTGAAGCGCGAATTCAACTGTTGCTTGAAGATAACCAAGTTTATCCCCAACATCATATCTTTTTCCATCAAAATCATACGCATAAATTGCCTCTTTTCTACCAAGTTCTCTTAGTGCGTCTGTTAACTGAATCTCTCCACCAGCACCAGGTTGTATTTTCTCAATACATTCAAAAATTTTTGGAGTTAATATGTATCGGCCCAAGATAGCAATATTAGAAGGAGCTTTATTTTTATCTGGTTTTTCAATAAGATTTTTCACCTTGAACACTTTATCTTCAATCTTATTACAATCAACAATTCCATATCTATTAACCTCGTTCCAGTCAACAGTCTGGACACCCAATATAGACGTCTTATATTCATTATATCTATCAACCAATTGTCCGATGCAAGGCTGTGCGGATTTTACTATATCATCCCCAAGCAGAACCGCAAATGGTTCATTCCCTACAAATGCCTTGGCGCAATAAATAGCATGGCCTAAGCCTTTTGGCTCCTTCTGCCTTATATAGTGAATATCTACCAAGTTTGAAATGTCTTCAACAAGGTTCAAAAGCTCGTCTTTCCCAGCTTTTTGAAGCTCCATCTCCAATTCAAGAGACTTATCAAAATGGTCTTCTATAGATCTTTTATTCCTTCCTGTAACAATGATAATGCTCTCTATTCCAGCCTCAATGGCTTCCTCAACAATAAACTGTATTGTTGGTTTGTCAACTATAGGAAGCATCTCTTTAGGTTGTGCCTTAGTGGCCGGCAAAAATCGTGTTCCAAGTCCAGCCGCAGGAATAATAGCTTTTCTAACTTTCAAAATTACCTCTCCCTAAAATAAATTTAATCCCGTAATCTGCTCTCTCTAAAATATATAAACTATTTAATAGTCCATTACTTTTTAGCAAACTAATTATAACATATATTGGTTGATGTTCAATATATAAGCTTTGAAAACAATGACCTTCCTGAACAGGAAGGTCATTGTTTTCATTTATACATCACACATCAATAAAATTCTTGCTTCCTGATTCGGTAAAATGAACTTCCTCAATCAGCTTGACACCTTCGGCGCCATGCCTCGTAAATACAATATTGAGGGTTTGAAGAATTATTTTAATATCATATAAAATTGAATAATTCCTAATATACAGCAAATCATATCTTAATTTATCTTCCGGTTCAGTTGAATATTTGCCTAAAACCTGAGCTAATCCAGTAATTCCTGCTTTTACATGTGTACGGTATTCATAGCCTGGAATCTCTTTTTTAAACTGTTCAACAAAGTGCGGCCTTTCAGGTCGTGGTCCTACAACACTCATGTCTCCTAATAAAACATTTATAAATTGCGGCAGTTCGTCAATTCTGGTATTTCTCAATACTTTTCCAACAGGAGTAACTCTTTTATCATTTTCTACAGAAAGAGTGGGCCCTGTATTTTTCTCTGCATTTTCCACCATTGTTCTAAATTTAAAGAGTTTAAACTTTCTTCCACCCCTTGTAACCCTTTCCTGAATATATAAAGCCGGCCCCTTGGATTTGAGTTTTATTATTACAAATGAAATCAGCATAACCGGTGATAAAATAGCCAGTGCTATAGCTGAGAATAAAATATCAAAAGCTCTCTTAACTATTTTTTGCACCATCGAAAGCTTAAGCTGTTCAACTGCAAACGCTGCTATATCGTCAAACTGAATCATTTGAGCCTTATAAAGCATTATCTCCGATATACCCGGAATAATGTATATGCCTTTGCCCCTATTCATGCAGTATCTTATTACTCTTTCCTTGGTTTCATCAGCAACATTCGAGCATAAAAAAACATCATCTGAAACATTTATTGTATTCTGAACATTCTCCATGTCCGAAACGTTACACGTATCTCTAATATTTAAAAGCAAATTGGAAGCAGGTGCTTTTATTTTTTGAGTTATGTTTTTGAGGTCATCATTTTCAGTCCCTATAACAACTACTTGTCTAGCATCAAGTATATATTTCCTTGTATCCCAAACAAAAATCCTCCAGATTATAAGAAACGTTATCTGTAATACTGGAGAAACAAGCAATATGCTTCTTGGAAAAGAAAATCCCTGATTAAAGTAAGTTATAGCAATGGTTGTTATACATAAAAGCATTACTGCCAGCACAATTGAATATATGGTTTCATATAGGGTTTTTTTCAACGGTTTTAAAAGCCCGTATAAGTCAAAGTAAAGCAAGGCCGCAACCGTTATAAACGGTATGATTTCTATATATGGGCCAATATTGTATTTGGGAGGATTAAAATCAAATTTCATCATAAACGCAAAATAAAATCCCAAATTTATCAATAATATGTCCACTATTACAACTATCAAATTGAAAAGCTTGTTCTTCATTTTTCTCAACCCCACAGAACCTCAGTCGTATAGTAAAGCTATCCATAGAATCCTAGAAACCTATATTCTTAGCCTAAATAATTATAGTCAGTAAACATGTCTTTGTAAACATGGAGTAAATGGAAGTAGGAGATCAAACACATATACCCGCATTATATCACATGACAAACCTGCTAGAACTGCGTATTTGCTAAATATTCCTTTAGGGCTTCTTCCCAATATCTGAGTTTGTATTTCAATTTTGAGTTTCCTAAAACTGAAAAGGCGGGCCTTTTTGCAGGTCTATTGAGCTTTTGGGTATCAATAGGAACAACATCGGTTTTAATATTATTAATGTCAAATATTTTACATGCAAGTTCATACCATGAGCAATAACCAGAGTTTGTAATATGGTAAATACCGTATTCCTGAGTACTAATCAAATCAACCACCGCTTCTGCCATATCGCGCGCATATGTAGGGCTTCCAAACTGATCATTTACGACTTCAAGGCTATCTCTGGTCTTGGAAAGCTCAAGCATGGTTTTTACAAAGTTTTTCCCTTTGCCATAAAGCCATGAAGTTCTTACAATATAGAACTTTTTCATTATTGTTTTAATGATTTCTTCTCCGGCCAATTTTGATTTTCCGTAAACGCAAAGAGGGTTTGTAGTATCAAATTCAAAGTATTCCCTACCCTTTTTACCATCAAAAACATAATCAGTAGAAATATGAACAAGAGCACAATTCTTTTTTATGCACTCTCCTGCTAATAAGCCTACGCCCTTTGCGTTTATTTCGTATGCCATATCCTGATTAGACTCACAGCCATCAACATTCGTATAAGCAGCACAGTTTATTACCAATTCGGGCTGAACCTTATCAAAACATTCTTTTATCATCTCGAGATTTGTTATATCAAGAGATTGCTTATTAAATCCATAAAAATCATGGTCACTTTTTATTTTTAGAAATTCCGAACCAAGCTGACCATCAGCTCCCGTTACTAATATTCTCATGAAATACCCCCCGTTTGTTGGTGTTTTTAACTCACCCCTACCCCTCTCTTTTCAAAAGAGGGGTTACTACGAACTACCAACCACCAACTACGAACGCGATTTTATCCTTTTGATCCTACACTCTTTCCATCCCTAATTAGCACCTTGATAACTGCAATCTGCTTCAAAAACCATATCCCGAAATATATAATAGGAATCAGTAAAAAATTCGTCTGCTTTTCAAAATTCTTTTTAAAGAAAATAGCCATTGAATCATAATAAGCCTTCGTAGCTCTCATGCTCATATGTTTACTACTTTGTCCCTTAAAATGAGTAATTCTCGCTCCTGGATAGTACATAACTTTCCAACCGTGTTGCTTTGCCCTAAAGCAAAAATCTATATCCTCAGCATACATGAAGTAATCTTCATCCAGTCCGTTAATCTGCTTTACTACTTCCTTTCTGCACATTAAGAATGCGCCAGAAACAGCATCGACCTCGGTTTCTTGGTTCTCATCTATATATGAAAGATTATATTTCCCCATTAACTTGCTCTTTGGAAAAAGCTTACTCAATCCAGAAAATCTAAAAAAAGCCACTTTGGGAGTCGGTATACTCCTCCTACACGCACGCTGGAGAGTGGCATCAGGGTTTTCAACCCTGCATCCGGCGATACCTGCCTGAGTATTCGTATCCATGTATTGAACCATTTTATCAAGTGCATTCTCGAGAATAATAGTATCCGGATTTAAAAGAAGTAAATACCTTCCTTTTGCCATATTTATCCCTATATTGTTCCCTTTTGCAAAACCAGCATTTTCCTTGTTTGCATAACCAATAACATCCGGATATTTCTCAGCAAGCATTTCGATACAACCATCACCCGAATTGTTATCAACTACGATTATTTCATATTTAATTTTCTCTGTATTCTGATAAATTGATTTAACACAATCATGAGTAAAATCTTTAGACTTAAAATTTACAATGATAATTGATAAATCCATTTCCCCTCCAAAAAAGCATGACTTCCTCAAACATTTTATTTCAAGGAAGTCTTATTGTAAATATTTTATTAACAACTTATCTGTCTTTATACATTTTATCATAATACTGCATATATTCACCGTTTTTAATTTCTTGCCACCATTTCTTATTTTGCAAATACCATTCAATAGTATTTTTTATTCCTTCATCGAAACTCACGAGTGGCTTCCAGCCAAGTTCCCTTGTGGCCTTTTCGGAATCAATAGCGTACCTTCTATCATGTCCAGGTCTGTCTTTAACAAATTTTATTAACCCCTCTGGTTTATCTAAATACTTTAGTATTGTTTTCACAATCTCAATATTCTTTTTCTCATTATTACTTCCAAAGTTATAAACCTCTCCGGGCTTTCCCTTTCTTAGAGCAGTAAGTATTCCTCTGCAGTGGTCTTCAACATGTATCCAATCGCGGACATTAGTTCCCTCCCCATAAACAGGAAGCTCTTTATTCTCAAGTGCATTCGAAATCATTAAAGGAATGAGCTTTTCTGGAAATTGATATGGTCCATAGTTATTTGAACATCTCGTTATTATAACCGGCAAACCAAACGTCCTGTGATAAGCCCTTGCAAGCATATCAGCTGAAGCTTTGCTGGCTGAATATGGGCTATTAGGTGCCAGCGGTGTTTCTTCGGTAAAATATCCTTCCGATCCTAGTTCTCCATAAACTTCGTCGGTAGACACCTGCAAAAACCTGGCTGTTGGCTGTTGGCTATTAGCTATTAGCTTTTGACTACTATCTTCATTTAACCAGTATTTCTTTACAGCTTCCAATAAGGTAAAGGTGCCCATGATGTTGGTGTCAAGAAAATCCTTTGGATTTTCTATGCTTCTGTCAACATGAGATTCGGCCGCAAAGTTTACAACTATTGTCGGATTGTGTTTCTGGAATATATCTTCAATGAGATTTTTGTCTCGAATATCTCCCTTTACGAATAGGTAGTTCGGATTGTTTTCAATGTCTTTCAAATTATTTAGATTACCTGCATATGTAAGAGCGTCAAGATTAATCACCTTGTACTCAGGCTTTTCGTTCAAAATCAGCTTTACAAAATTACTACCAATAAAGCCGGCACCACCAGTTATTAAAACCGCTATTGGCTGTTGGCTATTGGCTATTGGCTTTTTTTTCACATTCATAGAACTTTCTATCTTCAATTCTTCTTGCCTCCAATTTTACTTATAAACGAATTTAATTGTTTACCAATAATATTACACTTTTCTGACAACAAGTCATATTCTTTTAAAGATATATACCCTAAATCTTTCGCTAAGAAAAGTTGATACTTAGCTTCATACAAGGAGCCTCTCGCAATACAAAGAAAATTACAAAAATCTTTGTCAGTATTCCTTCCTGTCCCTTCGCAAATATTCATAGGAATAGAACTTGCAGACCTACATAGTTGGTCTACTAACCTAAATCTTTCATCTTTCGGAAATTTATCAGTTATTTTATATACACTTAATACTAAATCATGTGCTGACTTCCACACCTCTAGATTCTCGTATTTTGCCATCATTTCCTCCACCGTACCACTTACATTCAGCAAACGTTATTAGCTCATCTATAAGTTTTTAGCTAATAGCCAGAAGCCAACAGCCATCAGCGATTTTGAGTGTCCCAGTTGAACCCAATTTCCGGGTCATTCCATTCGATTCTGTATTCATCAGGATTCTTTGGATCATAGGATTCAGTTGTAAAATAAACAATAGTCGCAGGAGTATTCCCGAGTACCCTATAACCATGAGCTACTCCGACAGGAATGTAAAGAAGGATAGGATTGTTTTCGCCCATATAGAAAACGTTGGTTTCACCCTTGGTAGGAGAATCTTCTCGCATATCATGTAATACTACCTGGGCATTTCCCGATGGAAAAAACCACAAATCATCCTGAATTTTATGATAATGAAAAGCTTTAATTACTCCCGGATAAGTCATTGACATAGAAGATTGCCCGAATTTCTTTAGCAATTCGTCATCATCCCGAAGGATTTCCATAAAGAAACCTCGGTCATCTGTATGCTTAGTTAGTTTTTTTATAAAAACATCTTTAATCATAAAATACCCCCGCTTATTATGTTCGTGGTTATTGGTTCATGGTTAGTGGTTTTTAGGTTCAGCTTCGAAGCTCTTCTTAAGTCCACCAACTACCAACCACTAACCACCAACGGATTTTATATACCAACCACCAACTACGAACCAGCTTCTTTGAACTACCAACTGATTTGTACATCTGTTGCTAATTCATTTGCTCTTATTAGTGAGTCAAATGTTCCTGCATCTGTCCACCAACTGTCTAGAATATCATAAGTCATTGTTCCTCTTCTTATATATTCATTATTGACATCAGTAATTTCTAATTCGCCTCTACCTGATGGTTTTAAAGTTTTTATTATGTCAAACACTTCGCTATCATACATATATATACCTGTTACCGCATAGCTGCTCTTAGGCTTTTTGGGTTTTTCTTCAATTGAAACAATATTTTCTCCCATCATCTCAACAACCCCAAATCTTTGTGGATCATTAACTGATTTAATTAATATTTTTGCACCTTTGCCTTGCCTTTCAAAGTTTTTTACAAATTCAGAAATATCTTTTCTAAAAATATTATCGCCAAGAATTACTGTACAACTATCATTTCTTACAAAATGTTCTGCAAGTCCAAGTGCTTGTGCTATTCCACCTGCTTCATCCTGAACTTTGTATGTGAACTCAACTCCAAATTCTTTTCCGCTCCCTAGAAGGTTGACGATATCTCCCATGTGCTCAACACCAGTTACTATAAGGATTTCATCTATCCCTGCTTCTTTTAATCTATAGATAGGATGATAAATCATCGGATACTTGCCAACAGGCAGTAAGTGTTTGTTCGTAACTTTAGTAAGTGGAAATATTCTTGAGCCAGTTCCTCCAGCTAATATTATTCCTTTCATATCTGCACAATCCTTTCTAAACTAGAGTGTTAATTTGAAACTATTTATATAATATTATAATGTTAGTACAATGGCAATAAAGCCAAAATTTCTTAAAAATCCTGTTTTCATAAAACTATATCTAATAATACTTGTCAGCCTTGAAAATCTCGTTTGCTTGCCAAGAGATGAGAAACTTCTTAATATTTTTCTTTGCTCTTCATCCATCTTTTCACTATGAACTTCAAGCAATGAATTTGCTTGAAGTGATACTTTTTGGAACATTTCTTTTGCATATTTTCTATTTAAAAACCTATGTAACAAGTATTTTATAGAATATTTTTTTGCTCCAATATCATTATTCCCATGTTGTCTGTAAAGTATCGTCGATTGATTCACATATCCAATTGCTCCAAAAACTGATGCTATTAAAGCAATCCACCAATCATGAATAATCGCTTCTTGAGGTATCTGATCTACCGCTTCTTTTAGCTTCCTATTCATCATTGTAGTACAGCCTGTGACATTGTTCTGAACAAGTAAGTAGTTTAGTCTGTTTCTATTTGGATTTAATTTTTGATATCTCCACATTGATTCTGAAATAATATTTAAGTTTTGATCAGCAATTTTTAAATCTGTGTGGACAAGTATTGGCTTGTCTGGCTTTTGTTTTTCCATATCCAGCATTTTTTCTAAGGTTAATTCTACCTTGTTTTCTAACCATACATCATCCTGATCACAAAACATAATGTATTCTCCTGTTGAATGTTCCAGAAGTTTGGCAAAGCTCTGGCAAGCTCCGAGATGTTTTTCTTTGTCATCAATAAACAATATTTTTTCAGGATATTTATTTAAATATTCAGACACAATTTTAATAGTAGCATCAGAAGAACCGTCATCTCTAACAAGTAGACACCAATCCTGAAAGGTCTGTCCTAAAAGCGAATCTAATTGCTCTTTTATGAATTTTTCACCATTGTATGTGGAAAGCAGGATATCAATTTTCATATTGGCTTCCTTATCTGCACGATATAAATCTTCAATAGTTTTTAGATTCTGAAGCTCCACAGTTTATTGCCGATATAGCTAACTACAATAGCAATAATAACACTTACTATCCCAGCTAAAGATTTATCAAGATTTAATTTTCCCACTAAAACAAGCAAAAGCAAATAATTGATGATAAACGTAATTATATATACAATGATAAACTTACTGAATTCTTTTTTTGCATCGCCCTTAGATTCAAAGGTCCAATATTTATTCCAAAAAAAGCTGTTTAATATCCCCGCAATGTACAATGCCGCAAGTGCTAATAGGTAATTAGTTGTAAATGAAAAAACTATATAATAAGCAAGAAAAGCTATAATTGTATTCATCAAGCCTACAATTATATACTTTATTGTTTCCTTTAAATATTCTTTACTAATTACCTGCTTCTTCATTTTTTACAATTTCCTGAATTAAATATTTTGGTCTTTGCTTTGATTCTTCGAATATTTTGCCTAGGTATTCTCCTATAATGCTTAAGCACAGGAGTTGCACGCCTCCCAAAAACAATACTGCTACAATTAATGTGGCAAATCCTTTGGGCGCCGTCGGATTAAGCAAATAACTCGCAATATACACAATTATTCCCACTACAGATAATCCCACTACCATAGATGCTATTTGAGAAATAAATTCCAAAGGTGAATATGAAAACGAAAATATCCCCATCTTTGCCCATTTAATGTTGTCTAAGAAACTATTGCTGGTTTTTCCAGCTTTTCTATCTTCTCTAACATATTCAACACCAGTCTGTCTATATCCAACCCACGCTCTTAAGCCTCTTAAAAATCTATTTCTTTCAGGTAGTTCGTTCATTGCATCCACAACTTTTCTATCCATCAATGCAAAATCTCCTGCATCAACTGGCACTTCAATATAAGATAGCTTCTTAAATATCCTATAAAAGATCTTATATCCAATTCTTCTTATTATGCTTCCTTTCCTTTTCTTTCTAACTCCGTAAACAACTTCATAACCTTCCGTCCATTTGTTAACCATGTCAGGAATCAGCTCTGGCGGATCTTGTGTATCTCCATCTAAAGTAATTACGCAATCTCCGGTTGCATATTCCATTCCGCAGGTTATTGCAGGCTGAGCATTTCCAAAGTTTCTTGTAAGATAAATTACAATTACTTTCGCATCCTTTTTTACCAATTCTCTAAATATTTTATTTGAATTATCCTTACTTCCATTATTAACATAGATTATTTCATATTTTTTTGTGATTCCTTCTAAAGCTTTTGTAAGTCTTTCATACATTTCAAGAATATTGCCTTCTTCATTATAACAAGGCATCACTATTGATATTTTTTTGTCAATCATTTCTTCACCCCATGTTCTTTAATTGTTTTAGTATTTTGTTTGATATATCTTCTGGATTGATTTCAAGCTCTTGTCTAATATAGTCTTGGGTTCCCACAATATCAATAAATTTGTCATTTATTCCGAATCTTTCAAACGTTATCGCACAATTACTTTCTGCTATTATTTCTGCAACAGCACTTCCTA
>Ga0209340_1001974_pt1 | contig 12850 bp, 7 predicted proteins | sample EPASupsiteSAE323_FD_187266 | JGI IMG/M metagenome (GOLD analysis project Ga0209340, IMG submission 187266) | Bioremediated contaminated groundwater from EPA Superfund site, New Mexico - Sample SAE3-23 (SPAdes) (version 2) | ecosystem: Environmental > Aquatic > Deep subsurface > Groundwater >... | reverse complement strand
GGCAACGTTTATACCGAAGCAGAGGTTAATTATATTAAAATGCCTGTTGAGAAAATTGTAACAGATATTGATTTCCATGACGAAATGGCATATTTAATTGAAGATAATATAAAAGAAATAGATTTTAATCTATTAAAGAAATAAAAAGTTTTGTAGGGTGCGCAATTGCGCACCATCATTCTAAATTCAGGCTGTCTGGCATAATAAAAATTTTCTAAACTCGTACAACAAGGCGTGAGCTTTATAAAATAAGGGTTTTAGAGTAATTTCTAAGACCCTTATTTTATTGTGTCCTCCCCCCTCCGTATAATAGGTCTAAGATTAAGTTCTAGTCCTGTAGGCTGCGTTCGCACTCTACAGGATTACAAATACATTTTTAAAAGGATTAATTTGTAAGTTTATATTGATATCATAACAATGTTTATACGGGAGGAACGGGTTATGATACAAAGTATTTCATCAGGTAATATCAGTATAGGGTCAAATATTTCCACTATGAATAACGAAGTTGCGTCTTCTGATAATTTCAGCAATATTCTAGAACAAGCAAGCACTATATCAGCTGATCAGAATGCATCGGGAGGAACATCAGAAGCTTCAGCTGACAAGCTAAAAGAAATGACTTCAGAACTTACAATATGTGAAAAATGCTGTGCAATTTATATGGGAAAAAGTGTAACAATCTGTTCAAAATGTGGCAATGATATTTCAAAACAAGATCAGGACAATCAACAAACAACCGAATCCAATTACAATCAAAAAAACATTGCAGAAGGTACGCAGCAAACCAATAATTTAACTGTAAAGCTAAAAGCAAAATAGGGTAGGTAAAACCATCAAATCCAAAAGAAAAATTCTAAACTTGTGCACTCGATGTTAACCCTTATATAATAAGTGTTTTAGCAATTTGCTAAGCTCTTATTATTGTGTTGGGGGCAGTTTTTACCCAACCTGCGTTACTTAATAATGTAAAAAATTGTTAAAAATATCATATCAATCTTTAAAAACAAAGCAATTTAATTTTTTAATATTTGTTTATATAAATATAAAATTTAAATTTTAATTTGTTGGCATACGATAGGAGGAAGTATAATGGTGGCTATTCCAAAGGTGGCTATTACAGAGTTAAATCAATATTTAAAAAATGCTAAAAAACTAAAAGATCCTTTCGAGGCTATGTCTTATGTGCAAAAAAGCGGATTAAATAAACTTGCTCAAGATATTTTTTATAGAGATCATACAGGAACTTTTATAGAAAGGGGTAAAGAATTTTTTGCTGATTTTGGGTTTATCAAAAGATATTCCAAATTTTGGACAAAATTATATAGACAACTTGCGAAGCAAGCTGAACAGATGGAGAGTAATCCTGAAATCAGGGATAAATTTGTTAAATTATCTGAACATATGCCGGAAGTTTGTCCAGAAAACCCGTCTAAAGTTAAAGATCTTCTTAATGACAGAGCATACGAAGCCCTAAGGGTGCGACATGCCATGACTGATCTTCAATGTCCAAGGATAATGAGTATACTTGATGGCTTCAAGAATAGTGTATGGAGGCATCTTGGCGGATAATAATTCTATATTAACATACAATCTACAAGCCTCTCTACAGACTAAATCATAAAGATAGACTTGTAAAAATTATAAAAACAATTATAATGAGAATATAATTGTAAAATAAAAAGGTATTTTTGTGTACAAAACGGATATTGCTACAGATTCTGCTTTTTAATTAGTCGCAGAATCGAATTATCAAAAAAGGTTCTTCTGCGGCTATTGCGTAGATAGTAAAAAGAGGAATCTTAGCAATGGATTTAAATAATTTAGGCTGGAATACTTTTTTTGAAAAGTATTTAAAAGCTATTGACCAACAAGGTTTAAATGTTGGCAGAATTAGTTGTGAAAACAAAAACAGTTACAGACTGTTTTCTGAATTTGGTGAATTAACAGCTATCATAAGCGGAAAACTAAGAAATAATAACAATAATAGAGAAGATTTTCCTGCTGTTGGCGACTGGGTCGCTTTTGAAAAAACTCAAAATGAAAATAAAGCTGTAATTCAGCATATTTTACCAAGAAAAAGTAAATTTTCCCGCAAAATTGCTGGCGATACAACACAAGAACAAATATTAGCAACAAATATCGACACTGTATTTATAGTAAGCTCGCTAAATTATGATTTTAATCCGAGAAGAATCGAGCGATATTTAACGATGGTTTGGAATAGTGGTGCCAATCCGATTATTATTCTTACAAAGTCAGACTTATGCGATAATTTGGATGAAATTCTTTCTCAGGTTGAATACATTGCCTTTGGAACACGAATACACGTTATAAGCAACGTGCTAAATCAGGGCATAGTTGTACTTGGACAATATTTTTCAACAGGAAGCACTGTAGCTTTAATAGGTTCTTCAGGGGTTGGAAAATCAACTCTAATTAATAAATTAATAGGAGAAGATCTGCTAGCTACAGGAGACCTTCGCAAAAATATTGATAAAGGCAAACACATAACTACAATTAGACAGTTATATAGTTTACCTGATGGTGGTTTAATCATTGATACTCCAGGAATGAGAGAACTTCAACTCTGGGATGCAGATGATGGCTTGAGTCAATATTTTGATGATATAGAAAACCTTGCAAAAAATTGTCGTTACAACAATTGCAAGCATAATTCAGAGCCGGAATGTGCCGTAAAAGAAGCTATTTTAAAAGGTCTGTTAGATAAAAACAGGTATGAAAGTTATATAAAAATGAAAGATGAGCTTGAATATTTGTCTAAAAGACAAAATCAAAAATCATCACAAATAGAAAAGGAAAAATGGAAAAATATCCATAAACAAATAAAAAAGCTCAAAAATCAGAAAGTCCATAGGATGGATTAAAAACTATGCATTATCAAAATTTAAGTAATCTGGTATAACAAAAAATTTCTATACTCGTACAATAAGGCGTGAAGATTATATAATAAGGGTTTTGGCAATTGGTCTAGCCCTTATTATAATTGATATGTTTTAACTCACCCTATGAATTTATACTTTTTCGGGTTTTGAATGGATTTTATTTAAGTATAGTTCCTGTATCAAGACTTTTATTGTTGCAGCAAATGCTGGAGATAAAATTATACCTGTGATACCTAATAATTTTCCTGAAACTAATAATGAAAATATAATTATTAAATCATTCAAATTAAGAATTTTACTAAAAATCTTTTGTTTTATAACCTGATTGCTTAGTATCTCAACAACAATATAGAGCAGAACAACAAATATCACATTAACTGATGGTTGAGTAAAAGCAACCAGAATAGTCAAAATTATTGCTATAATAGGTCCAACCACAGGAATAATATCTAAAATTCCAGCTGTTACTCCAAGAAGCACGGGATAATTAACGCCGATTATAATTAAGCCTATTGTTACAAGAAATCCAACGATTATTGTTGAAAGTAACTGACCTATTACAAACTTTCCGACTTTTTTTGATATTGCAGTTGAAATAAAGTCGGCTTTTTCTCTTATACTTTCCGGATAAAAACTCAAGTAGCCTTCTTTCAATTCTTGCTTATCACGAAGCATAATAAACACTATTCCAGCTAAAGTTGATAAAACTCCAACAAATTGAAAGAAATCTTTTGTAAACCCAAAAGAACCTTGAATGACAAGATTCTTATAACTTTGTAATTTTGCTAATAACTGCGAGGAATCGAATGAAGGTCCCATCCACTCTTTAATAACGTAAGAATGATCTAGCATTCTTCTAATCTCTTCCCAAAAGATAGGAATTTGCCTTATAAATTGACTACCTTGCTTAAGCAGAATATTTGTTAAAGGGACTAATAAAGTGATAATAATGACAGAACTTATCAGACAAATAGTTAATACAGCAAAGGTTCTTGGTATTTTTTTACTGAATCTCTCAACAATTGGGTCTAAAGCACTTGTAATAACAAAAGCAACATAAAATAACAGCAAAATATCTGGTATTTTAAAGAAGAATAACAGAAGAAACGCTATAGCGAAAAGGAATAATATGTTTTTCTTTATTAGCAGGTTTTTTATATTCACATATTTTTCTAAAAGCATAATGAGTAGAACTTTCTATATTACTTTATAAGTAAGCGTTGTTTTAATTATTAGAAACTATAAAATAAATCATTTTTAAAAACATGCCCTTGAATACTAATAAATAGTAGTTTAAAAAACATATTGAGTTAATAGCAATATTCTCTGACTGTCCTGAGCTTGCTCACGATTTACATACACATAATCTAGCTGCAGTTTTAAATTAATTCCTGCAAACAAGTAATTTCCCCCCAATGTGTATTCAGTGTTTATATTATTTGGAATACTCTTATTAGGATTAAAGCTGTCATATCTTGCAATTAACTGTAGTTTATCAGTCAGAAAATAGGAATTATTAACATACCAACCGTATGCAAATTGGCCTGAAAATAAAAACCCTTTTTTCTGTGCATATTCTGCTGTCAGTTCGTATTTTTTATGCTTATAACCAGCATAATGACTAATGAGATTATAACTGACATTATTGTTATTTATACTTTTTTTGCCGGTAAAAAATCCTGACCCAAGTTCTACTGTGCCGAATTTCTCATTATATCCAAAAGGTCTTACAACAACCCGTTCACCAAAATTTACAGATCTTCCTGTAGAGGGTTCAATAAACAACTGTTCCGGAGGATTTACTAAATCAGGCCCCCCACCATTAAATATCGATGCATAATAACTAAGATACTTTGTCCTGCCTATAATTTGTAAGCCGGTATCAATACTTCCAAAATTTCTGCTAATCTGAGCACGGTTAACTGTATCCAAATTTAATGAAGTTCTGGATGACTCAGCGCCAATCAATACAGGGAATTTTCCTAAAATTACAAAATTGTGAGGAATTATATCTGTACCAACAAATGCTAAGCTTAAGGCATTTTTAAGCGGACTGTCAAAAGGTATACTAGGAGCAATTTGCGTGTAATAGAATAAATGAGGTCTTAATCTCCCGTAAATATTCAAACCCGATAAAGGAAGTGAAAAATTAGCCGGAAATAAATCAGCATTTTTGTTAATTATCCCTGCATACAAAATTTGGGCAAACGGCTGAATATGCAGTTTATCTCCAAAATCAAACTTTATACTTTTACTGTCAGATGCCTCTAATTTAGCTACACTGCCTTTTAATCCGTCTACAGTTGTTTCAATCATTGTAACTCTGTTAAATATACACTGAATTTCACACTTTAATTCCTGCTTTAAAATATCCAGCTGAATTTTCTCTTTTTCACTCAGCTCGTTCTTGGCTTTTTCTATTAAATTTATTAATAATACTGCGGCTTCTTCACGAGTTATGAATTCTTTGTTTTTAATACTATCCTCAGGATTACTGGAAAATTTATGATTTGTGCATACTTCATCTATTATTTTGTAAGCCCAGTGATCTTTATTAAAAATTTTGCTTTGATCTATCTGCCGGATATTTTCATTATTTTTTTTAACATCTTGATTAAAAATATTTTGAAGTTCCTCCATTCCCGGGCTTTCAGCAAAGGCACAGGGATTTGGAAGAAGCATAAAAACCAGTAATACAATAACAGCAGTAATACTTGTATTTTTAAAAACTAATAGCATCTTAGTCCAACAAAATATACACCTGTTTGAATATAAACGTTAAAATTACAAAAAAACAACCAACATCCTTCTAGTTTGGAGGGTGGGTTTTTAACCCACAATTTTTAAAAGAAAAGTTCTGAACTCGTACACTCGAGCGTGAGGCTTATAAAATAAGGGTTTTGACGATTTGTCAGGCCCTTATTTTTTTGCTTATTATTTCACTTTAATTTTTAAGTAAATTCTAATAGTTACATTAAATAAAAAATTCAAAGCTTTTATAAAAGAATTTTTGTAGTAACCTATATTTATAGGTTACTACAAACTTTAAAGGGTGGTAAGTATGAAAAATAAGATTAAAATTGCTTCTACTATAGCTGCATTTACGATTGTTGCAGGATTGTCAGTTTTTGCACAACAAACACCAATTATAAGTTCAAATATAGGTTTTATCGATGAAGCTGCTGTTATTAAAAATCATCCTCAAGTAAAAGTTTTGGAAGAAAATCAAAAAAAAGCAACTCTTGAACTTCAAAAATTTGCTGTTGATGCCAGATATCAGATAATATCTGAAAAAATAGATGAAAACAAAAAGAAGCTCGAAGAAACTCTTACAAATCAGCTTAATGACAAGAAAAAAACTATGGATACCGAATATAGTAAACAAATATTATCCATTCAAAAAGATATTATTTCTACTGTGAAAACAATTGCTCAGAGAAAAAATATTGCATTAGTTTTCAAGAGGGACAGTATAATCTATGGAGGAACTGATCTTACTCAAGATGTTATTTTCAGCTTTAACAAAAAATAAAGCAAATATCATAGAACTGTAAAAAAGAGGTTGTCTAACTAGACAACCTCTTTTTCGTATTATAGTGAACTTATTTTCATACATTCATAAGGAATATTTCGAGCTGTTTCTTCGTCTATTTCGGTAAATTTCAACCCTATGTTATATTTACCTGTCTTTTCATCAAATCTTTTACTTACTATTTTTGTCTTAGCATTAACTTTAAGCCCTTTAAAGTTCAGATTTAGACTAATCTCCTGACCTAAAGGAATATCATTGCTTGTGGATATACCTGCACCACCGGATGAAATATCAATAACCTGGATATCAACTTTATCCATATCTTTTACATATGCTATTGCATTGTTATTAACTTTGTATCTGATAGTATTACGCTTATTAGAAATTTGTGTTCTCATATCAAGAGGGCTTAGTGCTTCGCTTATATTTTCTTGAGCATGTGTAGAGCTGTCATTATCTGTTCTGATTGCTGTATCAGAAATTCTGTTTATGTTGGTCAGCAAATTAACTTTTTGGTCTCTGTTTGCATTAATAACATAAGCATCTGTTGTTACTTTATCGAGGTTGGCAAATAAATTAAACCATGTTGATTCATAAATCTCGACATCTTTGGTTTCATCAAGATATCCCAGAATATTATGAGCAACCATAGTTCTTTTCGGGGTTGTTATTTCCATTTTGCTACCAACTCTAACCTGTTCCCAATTTAAAATATCAGTTTTGGATTTTATTGTAGAGCTTGAAGCATCATATTTACTGACTTTAAAATCAGAGGTATCTATATTAAGGTTAACATTATCAGCCATGTTTCCATCATTACCAGTCAGGGATAATGTTAATGCGTTGCTTAAAGTTGTATCCGTAAATGTACCATTGATATTATCGGCAATTAATTGAATTTCATCTGAGACAAAGCCGTTATCAATATTAATGCTTCCGCCATTTTTATTGACAGTTAAAGTCAGTTTTTTAGGATCTATTGTTTCAATATTGATATAATCACCTTCAACTTTAATGCCAATATTTTCAGGAGCACTTATATGTTTAATTTTGGCATTTCCATTTGACATATATAAATCAATAGAACCTTTTTTAGTTATAATTTCATCTGAAATCAGATCTCCCAAACTGTCAGTTAAGTAAATGCCGGAATCAGCATTCATATTTAATTTATTCGATGCATTTACGTGCAGTTTTTTAGAAGAATCTCCGATACTGCCATGTTCTGATATTAAATCGATATCATATGCAGTTATATTTGCATTTTGATCATTTCTTCCATTTAATATCGAGTCATCAGATGCCAATTTTACATTTCCTGATGTAGATTTAACATCATATATATTCATATCTCCATTAACTTCTCTCAAATATATATTATTTTTTGCTTGAGCTTGAATAATACCGTTAGAATCAACATCAAAATCATTACCTGCTGAACCAATTTGTCCGTTCTTTGAAATTAAAGTAATTTTGTTGCCTTTAACATCAATTGCAGGATTATTGTTAAAATCAAGAATTGAACCAGCCGACGAAATAGCAACGTTTCCATTCGCAGATTGAACCAGATTAACGTTCATATCTCCCAATACTTCATTTAAAGAAATATCATCGTTTGCAGTTGCGTATACAGAAGTTGTGCTATCTGTGTTAACGTTTATAGCTTTGCTTGAATCAAGCTGAATATAATTAGATTTAACTACAGAATCAGCATTATAATTGAAGATATCGCCTGCTGAAACAATACTGGCAATATTTGCAGCTCTCACGTTGCCAATATATAAAGTTGTATCTTCTGAGTTGTTTATGAATGCAGAATCAGCCGCATTTGTTGACAAACTGCCTTCTTAATCCTCTGCAAGTGCTCTTTGGCTAACATCCAGAGTATTTGTTACCGTACCAATGTTATTTGCTACCAGATTAATACTTTTAGCTTTAATATCCGTAAGTGAGTCATTTTCATTATCTAAAATATTTTTTATTGCATTGATCGATATTAGCTCACCGGCACTAATATTATCAATTTTTATATCACTGTCTAGATTACATAAATAAATATCTTTTCCAGCGCGTGCAATTATTTTTCCGTCTGTATTAATTCTGAATGCTTTACCGGCTGAACCTATACTGCCTTTGCCTGCCTCAAGGATAAGATCGTGTGCAATAATATTTGCAATCTCGGTACTTGCAGTATTATATATGTTTTCTGAGCCTAAAATTCTGACATCATTAGCACTCCCGGTAGCAATTCGATTGATATTTACATCTTTTTCTGAACCTACAATAACATCACCGGAAGCAGTTATACTTATGCCGCCTGTCGCATTTATATCAGCATCTTGAAGTTTCTGAACTGTAATACTTTTACCATCAGAGGAAAGAGACATATCATCTTTCTCAGCAGACATAAGTGCAAGTTTTTGATCGTTTGTAAGATCTACACTGCCATCTACTGTTATTGTTTCCTGACCAACATTTTTTCCGACACCAGTTTTGACTTCGATATTAACATTTTTGGCGACAATATTAGGATCTTCTATATTAAGCTGTTTATCTGCAGCTCCGTCAAGGATACCTGAAGTAATGCTGTTTTTAAGCTGATTTTCGTTCCATACGGCACCATTTTTCAACGCTGTTTTTTCAGAATCAGTCATTACATATGTCCAGGCTGAGTTAAAACTGTTACCTAAAGATCCGTATTCCTTATTCAATTCATGGTATCTGGCAGTTCTCTGATCTTCTATTGCCTTTATCTGAACATCGCTATATCCTCTGGTCTTAAATTCGGCAGCTTCTTCGGTACTGAAAGCAACTCTGAAATTTGCGTTATAAACAGAAGGATCGGACTGTTTATTTCTATAGTTCCAATATGTTTTATAATCCTGGGTTTTTGATGTTTCTATAGATTTAATCGTGGTATTTGCATAATCAATGGCTTTTTGACCTGTCAAATGTAAATCATCCCAAGTTTGAAGCATTTGTGCTTCGGTTTTTTCATCTCTAATTTCCTTTGAGTTTGCATCATAAATTCCGCCATTAGCTACTTTTATATTCACATCACCTGATTTTGATGTCAGGTTTATCAAACCCAGATTGCCAGTTTTTTCTTTTAAGAAAATGTCATTCAGTGCGGATGCATTTACACCTGTATTAAAGGAATCTTTGGTATCAATTTCTATATAATTATCTGTCGAACCGATTGAACCGCCTGATGTTAAATAAATACTGTTTCCTTTTAAACTTGAAGTTGAAGTGAACTTATTCATATCACCCTTTGAAGTTAAATAAATATTGCCGCCTGAGGATATTTGATCAAATTTCAAATCATTATAAATTTGATTTAATGCAACATCTCCCAGAGAGGAAGTTGCTTTATTTATATAGCCTGAATTAACAATATTGATATTTATCGGGTTAATTGATGTACCAATATTATTATTTGCTGTTAAAGTCAAATCTTTTGTTTTGATAAGAGCATCCGTTCCTCCTGCTAAAATGGAACCATTTGAATTTATAGTTGTTATTCCTTGTGGATTGTTTAAAACACCGTTAATTTGAATATCACTGACACTATCAATACTGATATTGCCGGTACTATTACCGATAAAGTTTATTCCAATAGGATTATCTGCTTTTATGCTGTGCTTATTGTAGATTTTATAACCTGTTTCATACTTTGCTTTGACATGGTTATATTCAACATACCATGGCCCCCATCCTGAACTGGTTGTCCATTCTCTCCAATAAGTATTCGTTTTACCGCTTGTTACTTGTGTAGACCCTTTATAATTATAATCATTTGGAGATGCACTTATCTCTACAAAATCACCTTCAAATAAAGGAGTTACGTCTAGATTTCTGCTTGTATGTTCATCCCATTCATCATCCGGAATAATCTCATCCCATGCACCCCAAAGTGATTTACCTTCATAATAGTATGTATCTTCTACAACTTTTCTCTGACCTGTCAGCCAAACATAACGACTGTTTGTAACAGGATTGTAAGCTGCACTGCTGCTGTTGCTCCAGGTTTGAATCAAACTCTCGGTTCCGTTAGATGCAACTTCGTATAATTTAACGTCAGACCCTAATTTCCTATATACATAGGTTTTGTTTTTACCCAAATCGGTAATTTTAACTACACCAGTTATTTTCTCTCCTATATCTATATTATTCAGGATAACTTTTTTACCCATGTTATTATCAAGGCTAAATTTAGGGAAACCGTCAAGTACAGTTACCTGCCCTTTTCCATTGTAGTCAGTATTAATTATCTGACCGTATAATTCAACATATCCACCTTTGAAACCAATATTATTTATCTCGATAACATCATCTTTTGCGTTATAATAACCGTTTCCATCTAATAAAGCATAATAAACTGAAGGATTTTGCCCTTTATTGCGCTTATTGATATAATCAGACCTTGCAGATGCAAAAGTTACCGTACTGTCACCAATTTTTACCTGATCATTAATTGTAATACTCTTTGTATCAATACCGCTTTGAATTTTACCGTTTATGTCAATATATCGAGCCTGAATAATTATTTTACCTTCAGCCTGAATCATACCGCCCGAAGAACCTATTGAAGAAACATCAGATATTGATCTACTGTCTGCTCCAATCAACTTATAAAGACCCTCACTCGCATTTGCAGTCGTACTCCATACAGTCCTGGGTTCGCCTCCGACTTTAAAAATAGTATCAGTATAGGATTGAACAAAAGCGCCGCCTGCATTAATATCAAGAGTTCCTGCACTTATACCGCCCATTGAGTCAATGCTTCCACTGGTATTTTTTAACTGTACCAAGCCTCTGGCATTTAAAATAGTTCCTTTTAAGTCCATATTAGGAGCAGGTAATGTATTAGCAGGAATTCCCGTATCATAAGTATTTAAAACCCTGATTGTTGAATCAGATGCAACATTATTCAGAATAAGAGAAGAGAAATTGGCACCCGATGAACCGGTATCCTCATTTATTTTACTGTTATTTTTAACTACATTATAATTATAATAAATATTTCCGCCTTCTCTGTCAGGAATTATTAGATTATTGACTTGCAAGTTCAAAGCAGAGTTATTAACTATATCAATAGTTGCAAACCCGTTAGCTTTCATATTGCCTGTACCGTTCAAATCTTTTGCATTTATATTAATATTTCCGATACCGGCAGCTACATCATTTAAAATGATATACTGAACGTCAGCCGCAGCTACTGGCCTGCCATCATTAACCAGCCCCATATCAGCCAGCTCCTGAGTAAGCCTGTTTATTTCATTTTGATATGCGGTAACTGCTTCAGGTACTCCTGAATATTCCTGCTTTAAGTCCTGAAGTTTTTCTATTCTGTCTAAAATATTCGTCTTTAAATTTAGTGTAGCAACAGAATATTTTATATCTCCGACTTTTCCTGATTCAATAACATTAACAGTTTTATCCGCAGCGTTAATACTTGAATCAAGAATAACTTTTTGAATGTTATTATACCCTGCATTAAGGTTTCCATATATATTAGCAACGGTATCTTCTTCAATTATTGAATTTTTTATTGTAGAATCAAGAGATAACGCTTTCGAATAGGTGTTTTTAGCATCTGCAACTCCTTTAGCAAGCCTTATACCATCTTCTGCAATTACATTAATATCGCCAACACTGTTAACAGTTGCTCCGCCTAAAATATCAAAACTGTTATCCTGATCTATAGTTGCTTCAACAGAAGGAGATGTCTTAAATGGCAGTGCTGTTCCATTAAACAGTTCAACATCAGCATTTATATCATATTTGGATCTATTTCCAAAATTTGTTTGTCCTATTGTCAGGTTAACATCATCTTCTGCATAAATTATTGAATTTTCTTTTAAGGTAATATTATTTGTTGGTTTAATAATAGCAAGTGCTTTACCCTGTGCTACAGATGCCAAACCGTATGTATTAGCTTTTGATTGAGCATCAAAAGCTGCAGTATTGAAAACTGCCAGATTTACACTTGAATTCTTGCCATAGGCACTAATCTTTGCATTTTTACCTACCTCAATAGACCCTTTGCTATCTTCATTTTTAATTATTGATTCAGCTCTTGCGATAGGTATTGCACCGCCGGAGACAAGCTTTACTTTGTCATAAGCAGTTACATCATTATTAACTGTTACATTAACATTATCTGAAGAAGCTAATAGAGATGAATTATCGCCCATTGAGAATTTACTGTTATTTGAAATAATTGTTTCGCTTTTTGCTGCAGGAGCATCAACTATACCGCCTGAACCGGAATTAATATTATATACATCATTATCAAGCCAAGTTTTACTGTACTTGTCTGTTAAACTAATATCTATTTTTTTAGCTGTTATTTTTGAATTATCTGCTAATGAAACATTTGTTGTTGTATCACTATCATTAGTAATAT
>Ga0209340_1001967_pt1 | contig 12886 bp, 9 predicted proteins | sample EPASupsiteSAE323_FD_187266 | JGI IMG/M metagenome (GOLD analysis project Ga0209340, IMG submission 187266) | Bioremediated contaminated groundwater from EPA Superfund site, New Mexico - Sample SAE3-23 (SPAdes) (version 2) | ecosystem: Environmental > Aquatic > Deep subsurface > Groundwater >... | reverse complement strand
GGAATACCGGTTATGGGCCAGCTGATTTGTAAACCAAACAAATTTTTAATGATAGGAGTGACGGACCTCTTGGGATTAAGCACATCTATATATCTTGCAACACCATTATATAAGGTTTCGTCTGGAAAAAGAGTTGGGAAAAAACCAATCATAAGTATTCACCTTCCTAAATACCTTCGCTTATAATCAATTCATTGGAATGAAGTTGATTAAACACATCGTTTGCAGACGAACTATTATCAATTGCTAGCAGTTTTGACTCTAGCTTCTTTGTGTTGCTCGAATTCTTCTTACTGCCGGTTTTTTTACTGCTTTCTTTAGCCGACTGATGACTGCTTTCGAGGGATGTGTCTGGTAGATAACTTATAGCTAATTTACGAAGCATAAGAATAGGAGAATCGGAGCCCAAGTGCTTTACTGCCTCTTTAGCAGCCAAAAAAGCACTGTCATAGGAAATCCCACCATCCATAAGCCAGGACGCTATTTCTAAGTATACAGCATCACAGCAATTCTTCGGATTTTCATCATCCGTAAGCCTTTCCTCGGCTTTATTAACGGCAGACTGATAATAAGGTTTTATATCAATAAATATATCGGGGAAATCTTCATAATTTGAGTTATTATTTCTTAGCACATTCAACACAGGCCTTGCCAGCTCAAATCCATCCTTAGCTGCTGACCTAATAATGGCTGGTGTGATTTTCTCTTGGTTGCTCTCAATAGCACGTATTTGAGATAAAATAAATAGTTTAATCACTAAGTCCGCTATTCCTTGAGTTTGGTCATACATGACATCACTGAATTTTTGAGTAAGTGGAACCTTATGTTTGGTATATTGATACGGCCATAAACCCTCAAGGAAATATTGCCATTCATCGTCTTGAACCATCCTATCCCAATTATTTGAGCCATGACCGCTTGTCCTACGAGTTTCTTGAAATTCCTTAGTAAGAACCTTCGAAGATTGGGGAGTACCAATTAGCACTAGAGGTAATCCGATTTTATTAGAGAGGCCGACAAAAAAATTCATCATCCGCTCTGCTCCGCCTGAATTTGCTACACTGAGGTGTTGAAGTTCATCTATTACCAAAACACCAAGTCCATGAAGAAGTGCAAGTCTAGCCATAGATTCAACCAGTGTTTCTTCAGTATCGCTTGGCTTAACATAACTTCTTAAGTAAGATGTACCTAAGACTGCATCAATTTCCTCAAAGAACTTTATACAGAGAGCTTTAGTTGAACCATTATGGGGGCAATCCAATTTTAGCCAAACGACTTGGTCCACAGTAATTATTTGATTTTTATACTTCCTGTGTTGGATTACTTGCGGATAAAGTAGCAAAATTCTCTCTATGGCAGTAGTTTTACCCACACCGCTAATGCCCAAAATTGCAGTTCCAGTGATTGTGGCTTTAGGTTCAGTTTTAAGCTCATATTGTAACTTAGCTTTTAACTCTTGCATAAAATCATCTACACAATCATTAACATTTTGGTAGAAACCAGGTTCCGCAGGATTACGTGATATATAACCAGCTCTTATCAAACGGGAAAGTACACGTTCCAATTCTCTATAACGGCGCAAGGGTTGAACATAACGTAATATATCCATGGTATGATGAAGACGTAAATGGGATGGTAATGTACTATAACTATCTTGATAATGTGGACGATATCGCATTAAAGCTATCGCTTCTTCTTCAGATAAAATTGGAGGTAGTGCTTCAATAAAAGGGTTACCTTGATAGGAATCTACAATAGGGTTCCGGTAAATTGCAGGTGAGGTAATCCCACGAACTGGTGGTTTTATTTTCCAAGTCATTGTTACCTATCCTCCTTTATCACCATTTGCTCAAATCATATTCGGGGGCAATATAAGTCAGGTCATCTATAGGTATTTCAACTTGTTGTTTCAGATGTGTGGGAGTTCCATGCTCCAGAGTACGAAGAGCCTCTTTTTCATATTCTCGATTCTCACGAATACTACCAAGCTTCTCTTGCTTTGATTTCGGTATTCCTTGTTTTTCAGCCAGCTTTTTTTGCTTTGAGGCTTTCTGTACTATTGCCTCGTTTTTATGTTTAAAATCCGCCCACTGTTCCAGGTCATTTACGGTTTCCTCTGCTTTTATTCCTCTTCTTTTGAAGTTGTAATCGTCAATATCTTCAAATGAGGCCATTTTAAATAATTCGTCAGATGAGTTTTCTACTCTGCATAGCGGTTTAAGGCTTTTTCCGTCTTTGGATACCAAATAAATTTCATCGGTAATACGGGGGTGATAAGCAATTTCCAGTTTTGATCTGCCTTCCTTTCGGGCTTTGATTTGCCAATTACGAATTGATAGATCTGAATAATGATAACCTTTATAACTTAGTCCCATTCCGTCTACAGCGGCAGTATCTCTAGGGTATAAAAGTGCCTTTCGCTGCATCGGGTCAACTGTACTCAAATAGCCGTTTCGGTGTATCATTCCCCAATTCCATAGTTCATTAGGCTTAAGGTTTACATGTTGGGTTATCATTTCGCTACATACAGGGTAATTATGGAGGTAACGGTGGTTTAAACATAAAACGGTGTTAATTAAAATTTGTGTAAATTCGTAAATGTTAAGGGTCGCATCTAAACGCGGGTCACGCTCTCCTCTCCCACGAGGTTTGTCGTATGAACCGGGAATATCGTGAATGGCTCGAATGTTTAATAAATTAAAACAGTGTTCTACCAGACCCTTCATGTCGGCTCGGTAAGATGCAGTGTTCGTTACATCTATATTTGCGTTGTTAACTAAGTCATCGCCATAATAACCTATTAACTCTCCGCGGTCCGCGAGCAATATTTCGGGTTTATGATGGCAGTTCCAGTCATCGCTTGAAATATTAATTCCGTACTTGCTGCAGAATTCAACTTTGTCTGATAGGGTATTGTCAAGTGCCATCATCGCGCTTATTTTACTCATTTCTTCAATACCGACATATATACCAACTATCTTGTAACTAAAAACATCCACAACCAGATAAACGATAGGTTTACCAATTATTCTGGTTCTATCGAAGATGCTTACGAGATAAATATCACCAATGGTTGCATCAATTTGAAAAACTGAACCGGGTCCAAATGATATATCGGTGGATCGCCCGGATAAGGGACGATAATTAAGTAAAAATTTGCGATCTCCCTCAATATTTGAAAGTGCTTTTTCATATCCTTTGTCGCGGTATTTATAATACCAGTATTTAAACTGGATATATGTAGGATATCTCTCCATTAGTTCGTGGTGTAGGCTACCATCCTCGCCGATTTCTTTATTCATAAAGAATTTCTTTAGGGTAAATCGGTAGGCATCCATAAGCGGTTTTTTCTGAGTTTCACGGTAGGTGGTTGCGCCGATAATTATTTTTCCACGCATAATTTCATCAGCGTTATATCCTACCTTGGTTGGATCAATTTGACCCAATAGATTTGGTCGTCCACGTTTAATCCCATTATCCTGACGGGTAACACCGGGAGCACCACATTGATTCCAGTGGGGAAGTAGGGCATTTTTGATTTGCCCTCCTTGCCAGTACCTTCTTAAATATTGATATATTAATGATTTTCTCCTTACGGTAATTAAATTAAGAATATTAATTAAAGCTCCCCGCTTCTTGGGGTCAAATATATCTGGATTTTTGTTACCTACCAATGGCTCAATCAAGTTCCATGCTTCGTCCCTTTTTTCCTTATAACGAATCGGAATTTCACTATCTGGGAGGCTAACTCTAAATGGATCTTCCGTTTCAATACTGATATTTCCATCCTGGATGCCCTCCAAAATAGTCGAGGTATCTTGAAATATAGGTAGAGCAGATGATTTATGAATGTTTATTAATATTAAGAATAAACCCTGCGGGTCTATCCAAAGAATACGGTATATAGATTCATCTTCTGTTGATTGCTTGAAATTGAGGAGCATGTTAACTACCAATAACGTATCCATCAAGTTTATCACTTCCTTTATTGACGAACTTTAAATAAAAACGGACGATCTGGGTTAATCTGAGATGTCATATCTGTAAGCCATACTTTATTAGCAAGCAGGTGTCTTACAACTGCTAAGCTGCTGCCAGGAGCCAAATGGAATGTATTATCGACCTCAAGGCAACAGTTCGATAGTGTTAGGTTAGGATAACGAATAATTCGTTTCTCAAGAACATTTCTTATAGCCGGAATCATAGATTTATCTATTGGAAGGTTTTCGGGATTATATTTATGGTGGATAAAGCCAATATTCTTAGCAATCGTTAAATGGATATTTCTTTCGGTAACTATTTGCCAAGGTATCTGCCTGTTCAGCCAATACTGTTCCTCTATTGCCAGCTTTTCGCGAGTCCGGCGATCTGCAAGGTCTTCCCAAGGTTTAACTGCTCTGGCCGTTAAGGTATAACCGAAGCCGGCCTTTACACTAATCAGAAAATCGGTTGTTACTACGTTAAACTCTTTATTATTTGTATCGAATGGATGCTTGATTTTCAACTCTTTAGCTATACTCAAGGTTTCCTCAAGTGGTAATAAAGGATATTGCTCACGGATGTCAATAACTTCATCATTCCATTCTAGAAGGTAGAAATAATATAGTTCGTTTAAAGAAAGAAGATGGTGAGATCGTTGGGTCTTCCATCCTTTAATGCGACTTACTAAACCTTTCGAGGGTACCTCATGAACAAAAAGCCAAGGCGTATATTTCCCCATACACCCTTGACCACGCCCTTCGGCAAGTTTGTTTTCCATACTCTTTGGAATACTGCCGGCCAAAAAATCGCTCCTTTCTTTTCTGAAGTTTATTTATAGCAGTTTTCATTGAATAAGAATATTTTGGATATTGTGTGTGATATTTGGCGTTAATATCCAAAATAATAAAAATTTTATAAGAAGTTTTATATATTACTTAGGGATCAGAGAGAGGATGGTGGGTTTAAACAAGGCAAGAAGAAAGAAATGATTATTTTTTAAGGCCTTCCTCCTCAATAAGATAAAAGGTATTGGGGGCAGTTCGCACAAACCGCTGACCCTGTTTAATTTTTTTAGCAAGTGATGAAGAGAGTGAATCACGTTGGAGAGAAATATCATAATGCTCTTTTGCTATACTAATAATTTCTGATATATGTAATGGTTGATGTGAATTTTTGAGTATGTCTTCAACTATATCCAATGTATACGTACGCTCAATTTTTTCCTTTTTAACACGGTATTCTTTAATAACCTGTAACGTCATTTCTGCAATTTTTTGCTGGTAATCGAGGTACATATTAAAATCTTCCACGTCATTACCTCCTATTTATATTAATGATAAGAGATTAATATGAGTACGTCAATATTTAATTTACTCAGAAGTAATTATTAAAAATCTGTTTGAAATAATTAAGAATGCAAATGGGAATAAATAGATAAAATGAAATTAAGAGGTAATAAAATGCTTGGAGTTTTTCCTGATTTATTTCCTGACGAACTTCTATATGGTGTATTTGCACGATATGCAGATATTATGCGCTTTAAGAGCTTGAAAGAGGTCCATTCCCAACTTTTTGGCTCGTATAATTTGCGTTCAGTGGTCGATTTACCAACCCATATAAATACCTTTATTGATCATTTGCCTGTAGGCCACCAATATACCGCTGAAACAATAATTGAAAAACATACGTTATTACCCTACTACATAGCCTTTTTATCTACTGAACGAATACGTAAGATGACTGAGTATATGCTGGGTGACAGAGGTGAAGCGGTCTATTTGCTTTCGGGAATATCGACTTATTCTGTTTCCAAACCATCATATTTAAAATACTGTCAGATATGCATACAAGAAGATAAATTGAAATACGGAAGTGCTTACTGGCATCGTGTTCATCAACTACCTGGAGTGGAAGTATGTCCTCAGCATAGGGTATTTCTTGAGAATAGTGATATACAAACTTCCAACCGTCAAACCCTGCATGCTTACCACTGCGTACCAACGTCAAATGTAAAATCAGCTATCCCGGCTAATTTAAAACAAAAAGAAGACCGGCAACTCATACGAATTGCTGAAGATAGTCAGTGGCTTTTGCAAAACCCGGCAAAATTTAGAGAAATGCGGGAGTTGCATACTGAATTAAGAAATCTCCTTAATGCTAAGGGATGGCTTTCAGCTAATGGTAAGAAAGTATATATTAGCGAACTGCGAAGTGAGTTTGTATGGCAATTTACCCCTTCTCTATTAGACAGATTACAATGCTATCTCGATGAGAACAGTTGCCATACATGGTTGGAGAGGTTGGTCAGAAAGCCACGGGTATCACAGCATCCGCTTCATTATATATTACTACTGTATTTCTTGGGAGAATCTGTATCAAGCTTTCTTGGCACAAAAGAGATTTCAGTAAATGAAGATAATCAAAACATCCTTTTTGCTCCATGTCTTAATAAGGCTTCAGATCATTTTGGGGAAATGTTAATAAAAGTATCTATAAATCCAAGAACCGCTGAAAAGGGTAGACAGATTTTCATATGCCCTTTATGCAGCTATTCATATGTAAAGAGCAATATGCCGTCGGGTAAACGTGTTGTTGATTTTGGTTGGGCTTGGAAAGAAAAATTACGTATTGTTGCTAGTGACCCTACTGTTAGCTTAAGAAAAATCGCTAGTGAAATGGGAACTGACGTTAAAACAATAAAAAAATATATTAATAATTTAGGTCTCTCAGGAAATAGAGAAATAGCTAATATAGCAGAGAAACGATTGGAATCGGATATGATTGAAGATAAACGTCAAAAATATCGCGATTTATGGAGCTATAACTGTGAACAATATCCTGAAGATGGAAGCACTGCTTTAAGGAAGCGCTTACCGGCAGCCTATGCCTGGCTTTACCAAAATGATAGAAGTTGGCTTAATGAACACAAGCCAAACTACAAGAAACCACTGCCAAAACCGCGGGTAGATTGGATGGAAAGAGATCTATGTATACGGAATCAGGCGGAAGTAGTAATACAATCATTGATGGCTAATAAGGAAAAACCGGTACGAATTACAGTTACTACAGTGGCCAGGCAATTGGGTTTATTGGCAAGAATCGAACATAACCGTGACAAGTTACCGCTAACATGGGAATACTTACAATCTGTTTCCGAGTCGCGTAAGGATTATGCTAGGCGAAGAATAATGTATATCATTGAGAAATATCGCCGGGAGGGTATTGTGCCGCCCCTATGGCAGATAGAAAGACAAGCTGGTATACGAAAAGACATGCGAGAAGAAGTTTCCGAGATATTGGAAGCTGAATATATGAGCTTAAATAAATTCTAACTGAGTTATAATGGTTGAGGTGCTGCTAACCGTTCGGGGCTTTGTTTCAGTAACACCATATTAATTATGCAAGCCCATATACTTTTGAACCGCACCTTGTCAAGTAGACAGAAGAAAAAACAAAACCCGGTTTTTTTGAGGGGCAATTGGCTATGAAAGTCAGTTGTCCCTTGAATGCATTATACTTAAAAGACTTTTATTGTCGAGTCCGTCTATTAACCTACTTACCTATTTTATTTTTGATTAAGTACAATATAATGTATAGAATATCTGTTTGTATACTGTATAATGTGTGATATAATTAATTAATGTAATAAATGAATTGTTTTTCGGTGATTTTATCACCAAGCTTCCTTGTAGTTATAAATCGTCAATAATATTGCTGTTCGGTTTTATTATGCCTGAAGGGAGAATTGGAGAATGGCCAATGTTCAAAAACAATTTGAGGAGTTTCACGAAAAAATCCAGTTGAAAGACATGGAAGACAACAAGGAACTAAGAGAGAAAAGAGACATCATCTTAAATAGGTTGAAAAATAACATTTCAAGTGATGCCGCTAGTTACTCGCATTTTAACCAGGGAAGTTACGCAATTGGTACTGGAATTAAACCGATAGATGGGGAATATGACATCGATGTTGGGATTAAGTTTAATATTTCAAAAGATGATTATCCAGATCCGGTTGAAGTAAAAAAGTGGGTTTATGAAGCTGTAAAAGACCATACCTCAAATGTGGAGATGAGGCGTCCATGCATAACAGTTACATACTTAAAAAATGGAGAGCCAGAATTTCATGTTGACCTAGCTATTTATGCTGCTAATAACTCAGATAACAAGCTTTATCTAGCAAGAGGCAAATTAAATTCCTCTGTCGATAATAAAGCTTGGGAAGTGTCAAACCCCCTCGACTTAATATCGTTAATAAATAGTCAATTTGATGATTCTGAAGATAAAAAGCAGTTCCGCAGAATTATTAGATATTTAAAAAGGTGGAAAGATGTTAAGTTTACAACAGACGGAAATGCCGCGCCTACGGGAATTGCACTAACAATTTCTGCTTATGATTATTTGAAAATTAGCAAACAGTATGACTATGCGACGGGAAAGTACAAATACGATGATATACAGGCATTATATGACCTTTCAGTATCTTTATTAAATCGCTTTAATCACGAATACTCGGAAGATGAAGAACGAATCGTTGAACGTATACATATATACTTGCCTACAGAACCCAATAATGACCTGTTCGAAAAAATGACTAATAAACAAATGGAAGATCTTAAAAAGAAAATAGAAAACTTGAAAGCCGTTTTATGGACGGCAAAGAATGAAACGGACCCTCATGAGGCATGCAAAAAATTAACCGATGTTTTCGGAGAGGAGTTCCCAGTTCCACCTAAGGAAGAAACCGGACAAAAAAAGACTGCAGCTATAATTGGTACAAGTCATTCGGCTTAAAGGAGGAACAATTTGGGAATTTCAATACCAGATATATTCGATGAGTTGAGTTTAGTTAGTGATATTAAAATACTCGAACCTAACGAATATCCTGAATACTTATCCACTGAGTTCCAAGCTGTGGTAGAGGGAAAGGTTAAGATTTTAGATAAGACGATTAACCTGAATATTGCCTTTGACAAATATTTTCCTTATCATTTGCCTTTGTATTTTTTAAAACCATATAACCAACTTGGTTTATTACCACATATTAGTAAGTCAGGTTTTGTTTGTTATATGAAGGAGGAAGGACTTCTACTAGATGTATCAAGTCCGCTTCAAATTGTTGAAGAGTCACTTCTGAAAGTAATAAAGCTCTTAATAGATGGTGCCAATGGGATTAATGATTATGATTTTCTGACTGAGTTTGAAACATATTTGCCGTACTATGATAACTCTGCTTATATTAATTCTATTTTAGAATTATCTGATGCCGTAAAGAAAATAAAAATGGTCAAAGCTAAATATCATCCTGTCTGGTTTGCAGGAGATAATCCAAATGACATCATTAATTTTGCCTATAAATATATTGGCAGTCTTAGAAATAAAAAACCAATATTTATTGATGGTATTTATATACCGCTTCGACTCAATACCATTCTTAAACCTCCAGCATTTGATGATTTTTGGACAACAAGAGAAATAAGGCAATTAATATTTAACAACATAACAGATTCTAATAAAAAAATATTAAAAAGTTTAATCAAACAAAGAATAAAAGGTGAATTCTTTATTATAATCAGTGTACCTCAGGCAAATGATTCAAAAACTTTGTTCGGACTCTTTTTTAGCGATTTTTCTCCTATTAACAGGAAGTCTGGAAGAAGAAATCAGAGATATTCAAACCCGCTCTATAAGGCAGATTCTTTTTATAAAATTAGACCTTTGTCAATTCAGAGGTTCGATAAAGCTTTTATTATACCTCGAGGTGGAGGGAATATTGATCTAAGTAAAAAAAAGGTTGCCATAATAGGTTGCGGTTCTGTCGGAGGAAACATTGCCATCGAGTTAGCTAGAAGCGGTATAACAAATATTGAACTTATAGATCCTGATGAACTAACGGTAGAAAATATTTATAGACATACCTTGGGAATTAACAGTTTAATAAAGCACACTTATAAATCAGATTTATCTTCCGATGAATTCGTAAACGCCAAAGTTTTAGCACTCAAGGAAGAAATTGAAGATAAACTTCCATATACTCAAATAACAGCACCATCTTATAACGTAAATATAATAGAATCGTTAATAGAAAATAATAAAATTGATTTTAAAAAATTTGACTTAGTTATAGTTGCAATAGGCAACCCAACCATAGAACTATACATAAATGATCACTTTCATAAATTAAAAGATATGCCCCCCCTTATTTTTACCTGGGTTGAAGCTTACGGAATTGGTGGACATGCCATCCTAACAAATAATAAAGAAAATGATGGTTGTTTAAAATGTTTATACATTGATCCGTTCAACGATAATAAGCCAGTTACCAGTAGAGCTTCATTTGCAGCACCAAACCAAATCTTTACTAAGTCCGTATCAGGTTGTGGTAGTTTATTTACACCTTATAGTTCACTGGATTCAGTTCAAACAGCAATAATAGCGACCCGTTTAGCTCTAGATGTTCTTAGTGGCCAGGAGGAAGGCAATCCCATTATATCCTGGAAGGGCCGAGCAGACTTATTTTTAGATAATGGCTTTATTCTGTCAGAGCATTACAATATTAGCAATGACCAATTATTTGAATCTAGATATAAATATAAGGTAGCTTCATGCCCGGTGTGCGGTATGTTTAGGGAAGAATAGAAGGTTATATAAAAATGGAGTTTAAAAAATCAAACGGAGGTAAAATTAAAATCCACCAAAAGGTTCTTAACAAAATCGAGCCCTATTTACAAACACAGGCACACATGCCTGAAGCTGGTGGTATATTACTGGGTAGATATATTATTGATTCCGAAGATATCGTAATAGACGATATAACAGAACCTTCAGAAAAAGATATTCGACAAAGACTTTTTTACTTTAGAAGTCGAGGTTTTCATCAAAGAACTATAATTAGAAAATGGACAGAAAGTCAAGGTACCTGTAATTATTTAGGGGAATGGCATACACATCCTGAAAGTATTCCTACCCCTTCTCTTAAGGATGTTGACGAGTGGAAAAAGGCCCTTAAAAAATTCAAGGTAGACTACAATTATTTATATTTTCTTATAGCTGGTACTTGTGATATACAGGTTTGGGAGGGCAATAAAGAAAGTCTAGAAATAAATAAGTTGGATAAGTTCGGAGGGATATAATGCTTTTTAGGTGGATTCACCTTTCTGATATTCATTTCGCATATAAGGATTATCATACGAATAGGCTTCGAAGAAAGCTCTTTGATAAACTTACAGAGATAAATCGTCAGCAAGCTATAAACGCATTATTTATCACAGGAGATATTACTGACAAAAATGCTCAATACACCGATGAATTAAATACATTTATAAACCAGCTACTAAGTATTATGGGGTTAACAAAGGATCGGCTTTTTATGGTTCCGGGCAATCATGATATTGCTAGATCATCATCAAGGGATGAAGCGCTTTTAAAGATCCGGAAAATCGGTTTCAACGGTATCTGTAAGCTAGATACCGTTGAAATTAATTCTTTCCTTTGCGACCAAAGCGATTTCTTTGATTTTTACAGTAGAATAAAGGGTGAAGTAGCTTCACTAGAACAGGTTCATTATATAACCAAGCTCTCAGGAGTAAATATAATTAATATGAATACATCTTGGCTTTGCGGACTTGATTCAGAAGAAGGAGAGTTATTTATAGGTTCAAACAAGCTTGATGAATCACTTCAGATGATTAAATTTAATACAAACGATATTAATATAGCCCTCGGTCATCATAATCTAAATAGCTTTCATAAATCGGAACAAGATCAACTAAGAAGTTTATTTAAAGAATATAATATCGATTTTTACATTAGTGGGCATATTCACAAATCCTCAATCAACTTTGATTCCCATATTGATACGCATATGTGTGTATGCAGACAAACGAGATCTGATGATTTCGATTCTGGTGGTTTTATCTTAGGTAATATTGATACCGATAAGGGGAATTCGTTTATAGAATTTCATACATGGAAACAGCCTGGATATTGGTCACTTGACAATGATGTCGGTCTTGAAGCCCCGAGTGGAACATACTGGTTAAACACGGCTAAATTTCCGTCATATAAACATAATGGAATACCTATCCTAATAATCCACAAAGCAATGGGTGCTCCAATCAACCATCATACTTTAGTAAGTGAATTAGGGTTAAAAGACCCGGTCGTTTTTCAGTATCAATACTCGAACTTAGAAATCGATTCTCCAGATCAGTGGATGGAGCATAAGGAAAATACCAAGTCATTTATTAATGGAATTTTACCCAGATTCAATAACTTAGTTTATCTTACTCCTCTTTCTCAAATTCCTTTACTGGTATGGATAGGATATTTACTTCAGAACGATAGCAACTTGAGTATTTATCAACTAAACGAGGAGCAAAATTGGGTGCTAGACTCTGAACATGCCGATAATATCAAAGTCTTGAGCACTTTTACTCCTAATAATCCACAAAGTAGACGATTGGCTATTAAACTTGAAATAAGTAGTATGATAAACAACAGTGATTTGGATGATTACGTTGATACCGCTAATGAATCAGTTATTTCAATTTCGCTGGATGAGCCAGAGCGTTTCAAAGTATTGTATCAATCTCAGATAAGGATTATTAAGAACGAGTTTAGGAGAATAACTGAGAAGTACATAGCTAACTATGATGAAATTCACTTATTCTGTGCAGTGCCGGCGGGATTGGCGATTGAATTAGGGCGATGCATGTTAAAGAGTATGTGGCCAAAGGTTTATTTGTATAATTACAGAAGAAATAATAAACCTAAATATCAGTTTGCTTTTGATATAAATTAAATTTGTAGAGAGTCCGTTCTAAAAAATTCCTTCTTTCAGATGGAGAGAACCACCGGACTGCTGATCCCGTAATTAGAACCGTCTGCATTCGGTTTGTCTTGGG
>Ga0209340_1001965_pt1 | contig 12903 bp, 14 predicted proteins | sample EPASupsiteSAE323_FD_187266 | JGI IMG/M metagenome (GOLD analysis project Ga0209340, IMG submission 187266) | Bioremediated contaminated groundwater from EPA Superfund site, New Mexico - Sample SAE3-23 (SPAdes) (version 2) | ecosystem: Environmental > Aquatic > Deep subsurface > Groundwater >... | reverse complement strand
GACCAGGTTTTTTTATTTAAAAAAAGTAAAACTATGTTTCAAAAAATCAAAAAGAGAGATGGTCGGATCGTCCAATTCGATTCAAATAAAATTAAAATTGCAATTCAAAAAGCGGGAGAATTTACTAATGAGTTTGATGAGAAAATTGCGGGCAAATTAAGCTTAAAAGTTTTAAATTTAGCCTCGGAAACGATTAAAAATAAAGTTCCAAAAGTTGAAGAAATCCAGGATATTGTTGAAGAAGTTTTATTGTCATCGACTTATAAACAAACAGCAAAAGCATATGTGATTTATCGAGAACAGCATAATAAATTAAGGGAAATTGCTAATACTGCCAGCATTGATCTGGTGGATCAGTATTTAGGAAAATTAGATTGGCAGGTGAATGAAAACAGCAATATGACCTTTTCTCTTCAGGGTTTGAATAATTATATTTCCTCAGAAATCAGTAAAACTTATTGGCTGAATAAAATTTATCCTGACAAAATTAAACAGGCTCATGTTGATGGTGATTTTCATATTCATGATTTAAATATTTTGTCGGTTTATTGTGTGGGCTGGGATTTAATGGATTTGCTGACAGAAGGTTTTGGGGGAGTGGAAGGAAAAATTGAAAGTAAGCCAGCCAAACATTTCCGATGCGCTTTAGGGCAAGCAGTTAATTTTTTCTACACTTTGCAGGGAGAAGCAGCCGGAGCTCAGGCTTTTTCCAGTTTTGACACGCTTTTAAGCCCATTTATCCGATATGACAAATTAACTTACGACGAAGTGAAACAGGCTTTGCAGGAATTTATATTTAATATGAATGTACCGACCCGGGTCGGGTTTCAGACACCGTTTACCAATATCACTTTGGATTTAAATGTGCCAAGTTTTTACAAAGATCAGCCGGTAATTTGTGGAGGCAAGCCACAAAAAGAAAATTATGGCCAATTCCAAAAAGAAATGGATATGTTTAATAAAGCTTTATTTGAGGTGATGGTGGAAGGGGATGCTAAAGGCCGAGTGTTTACTTTTCCAATTCCAACCTACAACATTACAAAAGATTTTGACTGGAATAATAAAAATTTAAATGGCCTTTGGGAAATGACAGCCAAATATGGCATTCCTTATTTTTCTAATTTTGTTAATTCAGATATGAAACCGGAAGATGTCCGATCGATGTGTTGCCGGCTCCGAATTGATAATCGCCAATTGGCTTATCGCGGAGGCGGTTTGTTTGGAGCCAATCCTTTAACCGGATCGGTGGGAGTGGTGACCATAAATTTGCCCCGATTGGGTTATTTAGCAAAAAACGAGGAAGAATTTAAAGAAAAATTGGCAGAATTAATGGATTTAGCCAAAGACAGTTTGGAAATCAAAAGAAAAATTCTAGAAAATTTGACCGAAAAAAATCTCTATCCATATTCTAAATATTATTTAAGAAACATAAAAAGCAGATTTGATAAATACTGGAAAAATCATTTCTCAACTATTGGCATTATTGGGATGAATGAAGCCATTATTAATTTAATGGATAAAACGATTGATAGTGAAGAAGGTTTGGAATTTTCTAAAAGAATGATGGATTTTATGAGAGACCGACTTAAACAATATCAGGAGGAAACTGGAAATATTTATAATTTAGAAGCCACTCCGGCCGAGGGCACTTCCTATCGACTGGCGTTAAAAGATAAAAATAAATATCCTAAAATTGTGGTTACTAATGAAAAAGATTATAAAAAAGGAATAGCGCCTTTTTATACTAATTCTACCCATCTTCCGGTTAATTTTACTGATGATATGTTTGAATTGCTAGATCTTCAAGATGGTTTGCAAAGTAAATATACTGGTGGAACAGTGGTTCATTTATTTGTGGGCGAAAAAATTTCCGATCCAAATATTGCCAAAAATTTAGTCAAAAAAATCTGCGATAATTATCATTTGCCATACTTCACAATTTCACCGACTTTCAGTGTCTGCAAAAAACATGGCTACATTGCCGGCGAACATAAAAATTGCCCAAAATGCAAAAGTGTCTGTGAAGTTTATTCGCGGGTGGTTGGCTATCTGCGACCAATTGGCCAATGGAATAATGGCAAAAGAGCTGAATTTGAGCAGAGAAAAACTTTTAAAATAAAAAAATGAATATCGGCGGATTTCAAAAATTTTCATTAATCGATTATCCGGGAAAAATCAGCGCGGTTATTTTTACTCAGGGCTGTAACTTTAGGTGCCCTTATTGTCACAACCCTGAGTTATTGGAAACAAAAGCAGGATTGATTAATGAAAAACAGGTTTTAGATTTTTTGGAAACAAGAAAAAGACAACTGGAAGCGGTGGTGATTACCGGAGGTGAACCAACATTACAGCTGGATTTAATTATTTTTTTAGAAAAAGTTAATAAAATGGGTTTCTTGGTGAAATTGGATACTAATGGGACAAAGCCACGGATTATCAAAAAAGCGTTAGAGTTAAATTTAGTGGATTACGTTGCAATGGATATTAAAGGTCCGATTGGTAAATATGAAGAAATTGCGGGGGTAAAAGTCAATACTACAGATATAGTAAAAAGCATTAAATTAATTATGGAAAAAGCACTTGACTATGAGTTTAGAACCACGATTACTAGGGAACAATTAAAAAAAGAGGATATTAAAGAAATCGGAAGATTAATTAATGGAGCCAAAAAATATCGTTTGCAAAGATATGTCTGCCGGGCGGAAAATAAAAAAATGGCAGATATTTTTACTGCTTACAGTGAAAAAGAGATGGAAAAATTAGATAAATATTTTTTAAAAAATCTGAATTATTAGTCCGGACAAAACACTGATGCTGTAGAGCATTAACAACACTTTAACAAAAATCTTTTTATTTTTTTCTTCCCGATAAAGAATTAATAATCCTAATCCGCCACTAGCCGATAGACCGGCAATGGTCGGCCCTAAACCAATTATATTTTTCAAAAATAATTCAGTGATGGCAACTGAGGAAGCACAATTGGGAATTAATCCGATTAGGGCAGTTAAAAATGGCTGCCAAAAAATATTTTTGGCGAAAAAATCGGTTAAAAAAGCTTCGCCTAACTGAAAAACAACAAAATTAATTGCCAAGGTTACCAAAAAAATAAAAATAAAAATATTAAAAGTGTGAATAATAGGATGCCAAAAGATTTCTCGAATATTAAATTCTTTTGAAGCAGCTGAAGTTGAATGGCCACAGCAAGCAGTTTCGTTCAAAATCGTTTCATGGTGGTGATTTTTGCTGTCATGACCACTTTCAACCAATTCAATATGTTTTTCAACTTTTTTATCTTCTTTTTTAAAAAATAAATCGACTCCATAACCAAAAATAAGGGCGATAATAATTTTTATTCCAATTAAAGGCAGGACTAAATAAGCTTTGTCTGGCTGGGACAAAATTAGAGGGATGGCTTCATCAGAAGTAGATAAATAAACTGCTAATAAAGTGCCGATGGTCAGCAATTTTTGAGTGAAGAGGGCAGTGGCCACCACGGAAAATCCGCATTGGGGAAAAATTCCAGCGATGGTTCCAATTAATGGTCCAGCTTTTCCTGATTTTTCAACTTTTTCTCTGATTTTGTCGCCAAATTTATATTCCAATAATTCAATGCCGATATAAATTATCAATAATAAAGGAACAGCTTTTAAACTATCAATTAAAGCATCAATAAAAATTTCCATCATAATTTTTTACATTTGGCACACAAACCAAAGAATTCTAATGAATGATCTAGTGAAGTGAATTTAAATTTATTCTGAAAATTATCCTGGAGTTTTTTAAGTCTGATTTCATCGCCTGAAGACAAATCAATTCTTTGGGTGGTTTTGCATTTGGTGCAAATTAAATGGTGATGATGATCATCACTGTCTTCATATCTGATTTGGCCGTCTCCAACTTCAACGATGCGAATGAGATGATCTTGTTTTAAGGTGTTGAGGATCCGATAAACAGTGGAACGATCGAATTGAGTGCATTTAGCTTGAATTTCAGCGGAGGAAATCGGGTGAGAGGAGTCAGTGATAATTTTATAGATAATATTTTTGGCAACGGATGGTCGTGGCATGAAGGCTATTATAATGCGACTAAGTCGCAATTGCAAGCCAAAAAATAACCATAAATTTATAACAACGGTCTGCTAAAATAATAAGATTCAATGAACAACAGAAAACCCACAAATACGAATAAAAATTTACTGACATTGGCTAAACCATATATTTGGTTTATCGTCGGTATTTTGGCTGTCAGTTTGGTGAGTAATGGATTAGGATTGATTATTCCCAAAATTATGGCTTCGGTTTTGGATACGTTTCATAACCCCGGTTTTAATCTGTCATATTATTTGGCAATCATTTTAGTAATTACAATTTTGACTTTAGTTTTTTCAGCAGGGCAAAGTGTTTTGCAAACTTATCTTTCTGAAAGAATTGCTAAAGATTTAAGAACTGATCTGATTGGAAAAATTTCCCGACAACCTTTCTCTTTTATTGTGCAAATTACTCCAGAAAAATTACTGACGATTTTAACTGCAGATGTGGACAATATTAAAATGGCAATTTCTCAGGGTTTGATTCAAATATTTTCTTCAATTATCATTTTGTTTGGATCGGCAGCTTTATTAATATCAATAAATTTCCGATTAGCACTATTAGTATTAATGATTATTCCATTGATCGCGGTTATCTTCTTTTTTGCTTTTAGTAAAATTCATAAATTTTTTATCAAGTCCCAAACAATTATTGATAAGTTAAATAAAACAATTAATGAAAGTATTATTGCTTCATCTTTAATCAGAATTTTAAATTCTCAAGGAAATGAGCTGAGAAAATTTGATGTGGTTTCTGATGAGGCAAAAGATAATGGATTGGCAATTCTTAAAATATTTTCAGCGCTGATTCCTTTAATAACGATTATCGCCAATGCTACGGTAGTAGTAATTTTACTGGTTGGAGGACGATCAATAATTGGGGGAACTTTTACAATTGGAGAATTTTCGGCTTTTTTGAGTTATGTATCAATGTTAATTTTCCCAATTATAATTTTGGGATTTATCAGCAATATTTTGGCGAGAGCCGGGGTTTCTTATGAAAGAGTAGCTCAAGTTTTAGATGCTAAAGTGGAATCTTTTTATGGTGATTTAAATCGTGAAATTGATGGCGATATTGAGTTTAAAAAAGTTAATTTAAGTTTGGGAAACAAACAAATTCTTAAAAATGTTTCATTCAAAATTAAAGCGCATTCACGAACAGCAATTTTAGGGCCGACAGCGGCAGGAAAAACCCAAATACTATATTTGTTGTCGGGATTATTACCTCCAACTTCGGGTAAAATTTTTATCGACAATATTCCATTAAGCGATTATTGCCAAAAATGTCTGTCTGACCAAATTGGGTTGGTTTTTCAAGGAAGTTCACTTTTTAATACGACAATTATGGAAAATATTAATTTTAAAAATATTTTGGATCAATCGAATATTGATAAGGCAGTTCAAACTTCTGAGCTAAAAGATTTTATTGATAAGTTGCCAGAAGGATTAAACACTAAAATTGCCGAGAGAGGGAATAATCTTTCCGGCGGACAAAAACAAAGATTAACTTTAGCCAGAGCGTTGGCGGTTAATCCTAAAATTTTATTATTGGATGATTTTACAGCTCGAGTAGATAAAGATACTGAAAATAAAATTTTTGCCAATGTGGCGAAAAATTATCCTGATTTAACTCAAATTTTAATTACCCAGCAAATTTCGTCAGTAGAAAATTTTGACCAAATAATTTTATTTATGGAAGGCGAGGTTTTAGCGATGGGGACACACAAACAATTACTTAAAACGTCTAAAGAATATCAGCAAATTTATAATTCTCAAATGTCGACCACATGAACTACTCACTAAAAATTTACGATTCTAAAAATAAGGAAAAATTGAGTTTTTTTAAATTGGGAAAACAATTTTTGGTGTTTTTGAAGGATGAAAAACTCAATTTAATAATTGCTTTGCTGGCAATAATTTTTAGTTCGGCGGTCAGTATTATTACGCCTTTTACGTTGGGTTATGCAATTGATAATTTTATTAAAAATAAAGATCTAAACGGGCTGACAAAATATTCTTTGATAATTTTAGGAATTTATTTGGTTGGATTTGTGTCAAATTTTGTCCAAACTCGAACCATGGGTTATATCGGACAAAATATTTTATTTAAACTGAGACAGGCACTTTTTAAAAAAATTCAATCTCTGCCACTGGCGTTTTTTAATCAAAATAAACTGGGGGATTTAATATCTCGTATTAATAATGACACCGATAAATTAAACCAATTTTTTTCACAGCAATTAAATCAGTTCGCCGGTAACTTTTTTACAATGGTGGGGATTGCGGTCTTTATATTTTTTATTAATTGGAAATTATCTTTGGTAACATTGGCTTCGGCTTTTGTTTTATTTATTTTTAGTTATTTTATTACGCCATGGATTAGCCGAAGAAACAGAATGAGTCTGCAATCTTTGGGAGGAATGTCGGCAGAAATTCAAGAAAGCCTGAATAATTTTAAAGTGATGGTGGCATTTGATAGACGCGATTATTTTAGAGATAATTTTGATCAAGCAAATGTGGACAATTTTAATGCTTCAGTAAAGTCGGGGATTGCTAATAATATCTCTGGGCCAATGTATGATTTTGCGGGCAATTTGGCAACAATGCTGGTGTTGTTATATGGAATTTTTTTGATAACCCAAGGCCAATTTACAGTGGGTTTGTTGATTAGTTTTTTGAGTTATACGGATCGGTTTTATGGTCCACTGCGACAAATGGCAACAATTTTATCTTCAGCTCAAGTGGCTTTGGCGGGATGGAACAGAATTTTTGAAATATTACATTTAAAGTCGGATATGCCAGTGTTGCCGGAAAGTATCTTAGAAAAAACGAATTCAGTAATGTGTTTTCAAAATGTCAGTTTTAAATATGATGACAGCAAATGGATTTTAAAAGATATTAATTTTAATTTTTGCTATGGCAAAACATATGCAATTGTGGGGCCAACCGGTGGCGGTAAAAGTACAACGGCTTCGTTGATGGCTAGGCTTTACGATCCGCAAAAAGGAAAAATTTATCTGGATGGAAAAGATATCAGAACCTACAAATTTGATGAATTATCAGAAAAAATAGGATTTATTTTACAGGAACAATATTTGTTTACGGGAACAGTGGGGGAGAATATTGTTTATGGAAATCCGGAATTTGAGGTTTATTCAAAAACTAAATTAGAGAAATTGTTAAAAGAATTGGATCTGGAAGTTTTGATCAGCAAATTTGATCAGGGTTTGGATACACCAATTACGCCAACCACAGAAACAATCAGTTTAGGCCAAAAACAATTAATTTCCTTTATCAGAGCCATTATTAGACGGCCCGATTTGTTAATTATGGACGAAGCGACAGCTAATATTGACACGATCACTGAGGGCTTGCTACAGACCATTATTGATAAGTTGCCACCACAAACTACCAAAGTGATTATTGCTCATCGACTAAATACCATCAAAAAAGCGGATGAAATTTATTTTGTGAATAATGGAACGGTCGAAACTGCCGAATCGTTTGAAAAATCGCTAGAGCTGATTAAGAAGAGTAAAAGAAATAGTTAGACAAGCAACTTAAAATATTCGGCTGATTAGAATTACAACTAATGCACCAGCAACGGCGACTACAATAGAGGTGACATTAAATCCGGTGACGCCAACATCAAAAAATCTTTGGCCTAAATAACCGCCGACAATGGCGCCGACAATTCCTAAAAGTGTTGATTTAATGATGCCACCACTGGTGCCAGGAGAAATTAAATTGGCAATAGTACCAACGATTAAACCAAAAATTATCCAGTATAAAATTGACATTTTATTCTCCTTTTAAATTATTAGTAATTCTAGTTTAGTTATACAGCTAAATTTAATAAAGATCTTCACTATAAAGATTAGGAGGGGAGATTAATTTTTTAATTTGGCTTGATTCTAGGGCAATTTTTGCAGCCGTTTCTCGATCTAAAAAATTTCCTGATTCATCAATAAAACCTTGCTCAAAAGTATTTCTTTGAAGAGAGATAGAATTAACTCTCATTTCATCCATTATTAAATTGTGTCTTTTTCCAGTATAAATTTGCCCATCTTGTCTAATTGCAGCTTCTTTAATTGGCATATATTATATTTTATTCCTTTTTGGTAGGTAACGTTTGGCAATGATAAAATACAGCAATGAAGGAATTGGTTGGAAGAACAGAAGAAAATTATTATAATCAAATTGATTTGGGTAAATATGATTTGGAAAGTAATAAAAAATTTATTGAGGGTTTGTTTTTAACAGAAGGATTGGATGGAGTAAAAAGGAATTTTAGCCAGAAAAAATGTGATGAGACCAATCGAAAAATCGATGAAGATATGAGTTTGGATTCTTTTTTGAAAAGAATTAATGAAGATGGTTCTCCTTATTTTAAAGTTATTTTGGAAGATTTTGATTTTAGAAATATTTCTTATGCAGCAATATTTAAAGAAAAAGACACTGATCATTTTTTGATGATCGAATGTGATTACAATGAAAATAATTTTGAAAAAATCGAGAAATTATATGATCAAGCTTTTGGGGTTAAATTGAGAAAAGAAAAAGTTAACCCAATATTGGCAAAAGTCTATAAATCTAGAAGAAAATAGTGATGTAATTATCTTAATTTGTCCCTTTTTGACAAGTGCCGGAGTAGAAGGCTTCGGCGGGGCAGGTGGAACCATCACTAAAAGTGCAAATGGCATTTTCAACAGCGGAAGTTTGACCGCCAGACCAGGCGCAATAGTTTTGCGCCATCGTGTCATAGCCAGTGGTCTTACGGCCACCAACAGGGCATTCGCCTCGGTACAAAGCCCATTCTTCGCAAGCCCGATTTTCTTCAAAATAACATAAACCATATTGACTACCGTCTGGCTTGGTTTGGATTTTTAACTGACCGCCTTTATCAACACAATTAGTGCTGGCGGGATTGGCCATGGTTGTTTTGGTGGGAACTGGGGTTACAGCAATTGGAATTGGAGTGGGGCTAGAAACAACGGGAGTTTTTTTATTTTTTATACCTAAAAATAGGATAAAAATTATTATTATGGCAATAATGGCGATTAATATTAAAGCTGGTTTTTGTTTCATGTTTTTGTTAAATTGTTAGTTTTAATACATTTAGGATAGCACGGATTACATTTAACTTTGATGTTCCACGTAATGCATAAAAACATCAATCGAAGTTTTAATTATCAGAAAAACAAACAATGGACCACCGAAAACTGGTCCTAAGGCTATCATAAAATCAAGTGGAATTATTCTTATAATGGAAAAAAATGTTGGGGCTGTTATGCTTTCCGAAAATGAACTTTTTGTCTGATTATAAAAATATGAAAATAAATGATTAATTAAAAAAATCACAACACTAATAATAATAAATTTTAGTTTGATTGAATCTACGGTTGAGAGATAATCTTTTAAAACTAATTTTTTAAAAAAGGAAATCAAATAGGAATAATTGAAAATTGTATTCATTAATAAAAATAATAAAGCAGGGAAGATTCTTATAAATGGGGGTATATATCGGTCTGTGTCATGGCTGGTTATTATTTTAATAAATACAAAAACACCGATAATAATAGTCTGACAAGAATATACTATTACTACCTCTGACAAATCCCATTTTTGAGTTAAAGCAAAGATAATAGTGATGACGTTTGATATTAACAAAGACCATAAAGAAAAATCTTTGAATGGAGTGTTTTGGATTTGGTCGTCTTCTGGCATCTATTGAAAAGAAATTGGTGGAACGGTGGGTGCAGGTGGAACTGTAGGTTCTGGTTGTGGAACAGTAACTCGATTAAATGCTTCTTGAATTATTGCTTGGCCAATTGGACCTAAAAATAATAAGGCTAAAAGTGCCAAAATTGTGGGTATTTCTTTTTGGGTGACATGATCGATTCCTTCGGAATATTTCCAATACCACCAAATATTACCAACAAGAGGAATTAACCACATCCAAGCGGTAGGAATCTTTTCGCCCATTTCGTTCATTTCATTTTTAGTTTTAACAATCCAATACCATGAATAAATTCCAAAAGTCAAAATGTCGAATAAAAAAACAACCAAGGGATTCCTATTTTTCATTTAATTATTATTTAATTTTTATTTAATTAAATAATATACCAATCAATTTAAATAACAAACGCGAAGGCGGAGGGGACAGGAGTCGAACCTGCATGTCATTACTGACGCTTGTTTTCAAAACAAGTTCCTTACCATTCGGAGCACCCCTCCAATTTATGAAATGAGCCCGGAATGAAACTCGAATTCATGACCTTCCCCTTACCAAGGGGATGCTCTACCAACTGAGCTATCCGGGCGTAGCGATATTTTACCAAAAATATTAATAAATAGGAGCCCTCCGTAAGAATCGGACTTACGTCTGAGGTTTACAAAACCACTGCTCTGCCATTGAGCTAGGAGGGCAAATAAGTAATGGAATTATACCAAAACATCTAAAAATTATAATATAGAAGGTAGGTATAATATTTTGTATGAAATATCACTTAATAAAGTGTTTAAATTGTGGAATTGAACATAATTCATCAAGAAATAGTTGCCATAAATTTTGTTCAAATAAATGTCAAAAAGAATTTGAATTTAAAAATAATATTAAGAAATGGCTCGACGGGAAAACAAATCCATTAAATACAAATGATTTAGTGAAACCATTTGCTAGAAAATATTTGTTTGAAAAATTTAAAAATAAATGTTGTTTGTGCGGTTGGGGAGAGATAAATAAGACGACAGGCAGAATCCCTTTAGAAGTGGACCATATTGATGGCAATTATAAAAATAATGAAATTTCTAATTTAAGGCTTTTATGTCCAAACTGTCATAGTTTAACTTCAAACTATAAAAGTTTGAATAAGGGCAATGGTAGAAATAAAAGAAATAAAATAAGGTAAAATAGAGACATGGCAAAAAAAAGAATTTTAGTTTTGACTGATCATATGCCATGGGGGCACAGATCAATAGCTAAGGCGATTTTTAACTATCTTAAAGAACAGGAAAAAGATAACGATTATGAAGTTTTTTATGCCGAAGTAAAGGCAGAAACAGGAGTTGGCGATGATTTGTACACTTTTGCTTATCGCTATATTCCAATGTCTAACCGTTGGGCCAGCAAGGTTTTTGACATGAAATTTGCCAGAGATTTATTGCGAAAAAGCACGATTTTCAATTTGCCTAGACTTAAAAAAGAAGTTAACCGAATAAATCCAGATTTAATAATTTCGGCTTATTTTATTCACTCACATAGTTTGGCTGAATGGAGAAAAGAAGAAAAAAAGACATTTAAATTATGGACAATGGTGGCTGATCCATGGACGATTAATCCAATTTCGTTTGTGAAAGATTGCGACTTAAATGTGGTTTATGATGAAATCGGCGAAAAATTAGCTTTGAAATTTGATATTAAGAAAAAGGCAATTTTAAAAACAGGCTGGTGGGTGAGACCAGAAATGTATAAAAAAATTGATAAAAATGAAGCCAGGAAAAAATTGGGAATTAAAAATGACAGACCGGTGATTTTTGTGGGAGGTGGAAGTTTAGGAACAAATGCATTGCCAAAATTACTGCCAACTTTAATTTTTCTCAAAAGCAAAGTAACTTTTATAGTTAATACTGGCAATGATAAATTTTCTTATAGCCTGGTGGAAAAATATTGCAAACTTTTGGCCAAATTGAGAAAGGATGATGTGGTTAATATTAAAAATATGGGATGGATTGACAATATGGCTGAAGTGTTAGGAGCATCAGATATTGTTTTTGGAAAAGCTGGCCCAAATTTCTTGTTTGACAGTGTGGCCTGCCAAAAACCATTTGTGTCGATGACTCATATTGGAGGCCAAGAAGATGGCAATGTGGAATTAATTAAAAAGAAAAAATTAGGGTGGGTTAAGGAAAAAAGCGGTGAATTGGTCACTTTTTTGTATCAATATTTAGACGACCCAAAACATTTCGAAAATAAATTTAAAGAGACAATCAAAAAAGAGGCTTTAAACAATGAAGGAAGTCTTAAAGTGATTTTGGAAAGAGTAAAAAAGGATTTGAAATAGAGGCTCAAAAAAGCCCCACCAAAAGTTTTTCTTCAATATTGGCTTTTCCATACTAAAATATGACGGAAAACTCTTCTAAGGCGCAAACCCTAGAAATATGTCTCCCATTTCAGATGGATAGTTAGAAAAAACACCTTCTCAAAGTGCCGCTTTTGGTAGGACAATTAATTTTAACATTTTTGATATAATTTAACCATGAAAAATAAAACGAAAATTACCAAGGATATTTTAATTTTAGATTTGGTTGAGCAAAATCCAGATTTGGCTGAGGTTTTAACTGGAGAATACGGATTCCACTGCGTTGGTTGTATGGCAGCTTCAATGGAGACTTTAGAACAGGGGGCTTTGGTTCACGGAATGACCGATAAAGAAATCGATAAAATGGTGGAAGATTTGAACAATAAAATTAAGTAAGCAAAGTCAAAACAAAATTGACGATAGGTGAAAGGATGATTTGAAAAATGGAACTGCCACCAATTGGAAGGAAAACTAAAATAATCAAAAGAATAAATCCGTAGCGGTCAAAAGCCTGTTGCCATTGATAGGATTTTTCGGCTGGAAGCAAATTGAGAAAAATTTTAGAGCCATCGAGAGGAGGAATAGGCAAGAGATTGAAAACAGCCAAAGAAATATTAATTAAAATTATGAGGTAGAGAAAAATATTTTGAATTCCCAAGAATTTAAAAAAGATGGAGCAGAAAACAGCCAAAAGAAGATTGCCGCCGGGTCCGGCGATGGCAACAAGCATTTCGT
>Ga0209340_1001964_pt1 | contig 12908 bp, 10 predicted proteins | sample EPASupsiteSAE323_FD_187266 | JGI IMG/M metagenome (GOLD analysis project Ga0209340, IMG submission 187266) | Bioremediated contaminated groundwater from EPA Superfund site, New Mexico - Sample SAE3-23 (SPAdes) (version 2) | ecosystem: Environmental > Aquatic > Deep subsurface > Groundwater >... | reverse complement strand
ATGCATACTTGAAAGGTTATAGGGTAGCTGGAAAGACTGGGACAGCTGATCAAGGCATAAATACCGGAGTTTACGTTGCTTCATTTTCTGGCTTTGCACCAGCTGATAATCCTGAAGTAGCAGTACTGGTTGTATTAAATGACCCAAAAGGTCCATTTGGTCATATGGGTGGAGCAATAGCTACACCTGTCGCTGGGAAAATACTCGGAGATGTACTCCCATATTTAAAGGTTGAACCAAAATACTCTCCGGATGAAATAGTATACAAAGAAACAAAAGTTCCAGAGGTTAGGGGAAAGAAACTTAAAGAAGCAAAAGAAATATTAAAAGCTTCAGGTCTTGAATTCAGAATAATTGGGCAGAATGCTAGTGATGAGGATTTGGTTACACAGCAGAGCCCAAAACCGGACATTGTAGTAACGACCAATTCTCAGGTAATATTGTTTACGGAAAAAGGAAGTCAGGTATTGCAGGTAACTGTTCCAGCTTTGAAGGGAAAAACAGTTGTCGAAGCCTCAAAAGTATTAAAAGATTTGGGGTTAAATGTTAAGGTTGAAGGAAACGGAGAATTTGTTGGGCAAGAGCCTATATCGGGAACTGTAGTAAATATAGGAACAGAAGTAAAGATTAGACTGGGACTCATAGAGGTTGAATAAACAGGATTCTTGGATTTGGGCGGTAGTCATCAAAAAAACAATTATATATAGTTCATTTTACAGGGAACAGGGAAACCTGTTCCCTGTAAAACAATAACTAATAACGTTATTACTAGAGAAGAGAGAACTATGTCGGCTGTTCGAAAATAATAACTATAGGAAGGTGATGTAGTATGAAGTTAAAACAACTTATTGAGGGACTGGATTATTTACAGGTAGAAGAAGATTTTGAGGAAATTGAGATAAGCAGTATAGCTTATGATTCGAGAAAGGTTGTGCCAGGATGCCTTTTTGTTTGTATAGAAGGATATAAGGTAGATGGTCATAATTACATACGGGATGCAGTGAATCGAGGTGCTGCTGCATTAGTTATTCAAAAAAATGCAGTAACTCCCGAGGGAGTTCCATTCATGAAATTGAGCGACACACGAAAAATGCTGGCAGATATATCTGCAAAGTTTTATGGTTATCCATCAAGAAAGTTAAAGCTGATAGGGGTTACAGGTACCAAAGGAAAAACAACTACAACCTTCATGATAAAATCAATCATGGAACAAGCGGGGCATAAGGTAGGGCTTATTGGAACCATTGCAAACTACATTGGGGATAAGGTTGTAGAAGCACAAAGGACTACCCCGGAATCCCTTGAGCTTCAGGAGATGTTTGCAGATATGCTCAAGCAAGGGGTTGATACTGTTGTAATGGAGGTTTCATCACATTCGTTAGACCTTAACCGAGTTCGTGCATGTGAATTTGATGTGGGGGTATTTACAAATCTTACGCAGGATCATTTAGATTTTCATTTAAATTTTGAAAATTATTTTAATGCAAAGGCTAAGCTCTTTGATTTATGCAAGATTGGCAAAGCTAATATTGATGATGAATACGGCCGTAGATTGATTGAAATGAAAAAATGTCCAATGCAGTCTTTTGGTATAGATAATATAGCAGATATAAAAGCCAAAGAAATTATTATACAGCCGGACGGAACCTCATTCAAGGTCGACATTCCAAACGGAAATATTGACCTTCATGTTCAAATTCCCGGGAAATTCAGTGTATACAATTCTCTTTCAGCTATTTCTGCATGCTTGGAATTTAACGTTAGTAATGATGATGTGATTAAAGGACTTTCTAATCTAAAGGTTTCAGGAAGAGCTGAAACAGTTAAAACAAATGGCGATTATACGGTAATGGTTGACTATGCACATTCTCCCGATAGCTTGAAGAACATACTTGAAACCGTAAAAGGATATGCGCATGGAAGAATTGTAGTTATATTTGGGTGTGGTGGGGACAGAGACCGTACAAAAAGGCCCATTATGGGACAAATTGCTGGAGAGCTAGCAGACTTTACGGTTATAACTTCTGACAATCCAAGAACAGAGGAGCCTGAGGCCATAATTTCTGAAGTTGAGGAAGGTATAAAAAGGACAAAAGGAGAATATATAATAATATCTGATAGGAAGAAAGCGATAGAGTATGCTATTAAGAATGCTATAGAGAAGGATATTATAGTAATAGCGGGCAAAGGACACGAGACATATCAGATATTCAAGGACAAAACGATTCATTTTGATGATAGAGAGGTAGCAAGGGAAGCAATTAAAAACACATGAAATTATTTTGAAAAGTTTTGTAAGCCTATAGAATGTCATTGCGAGCGATAGTGTGGCAATCTATGGTTTTTAAGATTCCCACAATCTTCGGAGGCTAACGTGTGACACTCTTTAACTCCTTCTACAGAAGGGGGTGACAGGATGAGATTTTCATCCGTCATGCAGGGGGAAGGCCCCCTATGAGTGACCCAGTTCCTCAGAATGACAGGGTTGGACTATGAAGACTCAAAAAAATGGGTAACCACAAGGGTTACTCCTGCAAATAATAAAGAGCAAGAAACTCTGCAAGGAGGATAGAATATGCAACCTCTTAAGGTTAGTGAAATAATACAAGCTGCGAATGGAACATTGATTAATGGAAGCCCCGAAGCAGAAATTAAGAATATTTCTACAGATACACGGAGAATCATGCAGGGAGACCTGTTTATTCCTCTAGTGGGGGATAACTTTGATGGGCATGATTTTATAGCAAAGGCGCTGCAGGATTCTGCCTGTGGCTATTTAACATCAAAAAGAGCTGAGATTATTTCAGATGCAGTTATAATAAAGGTTGAAGATACATTGAAAGCACTTCAGGACATTTCCGCTTACTATAGAGATAAGTTCAATATACCATTTGTTGCAGTGACAGGAAGTGTTGGCAAGACAAGTACCAAGGAAATGATTTATTCTGTTTTATCAAAGAAATTAAATGTGTTAAAAACCCAGGGTAATTTCAACAACCATATTGGACTGCCGTTGACTTTGTTGAATCTATCAGATATAGACAAAGCAGCTGTGGTAGAGATGGGAATGAGCGGAATTGGAGAAATCTCTGTTTTGAGTAAAATCGTAAAACCGCATATTGCAGTAATAACCAATATTGGACTTGCACATATAGGTAAACTTGGTTCAAGGCAGAACATATTAAAGGCTAAAATGGAAATTGTTGACGGGATGGATGAAAATGGCATCATTGTATTGAATGCAGATGATCCGATGCTATGGGAACTCAAAAATTCTATTAAGTATAATACTATATATGTTGGATATCGTGAAGAAGCTGATATAAAAGCTTATAATGTGAAAGTTGACCAAGACATGAATACAAGTTTTAATGTTAAAATAAAAGATAAAGAATACCAGTTTATAATATCTGTTCCTGGTTTTCACAATGTTTATAATGCGCTTGCTTCTATTGCAGTAGGTTTAAGGTTCAGAATCCCTATGGAAGATATGATTGATGCTATTGCAAATTTCAAATCTGGTAAGATGAGAATGAATGTAATGAAGTTGTCAAATAATATTAAAGTAATAAATGATACGTATAATGCTAACCCCAGTTCAATGGAAGAAGCACTAAATGTAATGCGGCAAATGCCCGGAGCTCGTAAAATTGCTGTTTTAGGAGACATGCTTGAATTAGGAGAATGGACCAGACAAGCGCATATGGATATTGGTAAAAGTGTTGTTAAAAGCAGCATAAATCATTTAATTACTCTTGGCGAAAACAGCAGGTTTATTGCAGAAGGAGCGGCTATGCTTGGAATGTCTCAAAGGAAGATTAATACGTGCAATAGTATTAAAGAGGCAAATAGTTATTTATCAAAGTTGATTAGAGAAGGGGACGTAATTTTAATAAAAGGTTCCCGAGGAATGCAAATGGAAGGTATAGTTGATTTCATTACTGGGGAGGTGCCAAGTTGCCAATCCAAATAATTGTTTTATCTGTTGTGTTCATTTTAACCCTTATTTCTGGTGTTTTATTAATACCTGTTCTTGAAAAACTTAAATTTGGTCAAATAATACGTGATGATGGACCACAATCCCATCTAAGCAAGACTGGTACACCTACAATAGGGGGAATAATATTTTTGCTCCCAGTAGCATTAATTGGTGGATTCTTTAGTGCAAAATTTCATGAAATACTCCCTGTCCTAATTACAACACTTTTTTTTGGAGCTGTTGGATTCGCAGATGACTATATAAAAATTATTTTAAAGAGGTCAAAAGGACTAAGTGCTAGACAGAAGATATTAGGGCTTCTTATTGTTTCGACTGTTTTTAGCTATTATATATATCGTTTTACGGATGTGGGGACAGCTGTTTCAGTACCATTTACCGATTACTGGCTTGATTTTGCCAGAGTTCAGCTACCTTTTGCTTATTCGGCAGTAAATATTGAATGGGCTTTTGTACCATTTTTAGTAATTGTAATGCTTTCAGCAACCAATAGTGTAAATCTAACTGACGGTCTTGACGGTTTGGCGGCAGGGGTAAGTCTTATAATAATGGTATTTTTTGCAGTAATAGCCATCGTATCTCAAAATACTGGTATTGCTGTTTTTTCGTGTGCAATTGCGGGAGGGTGTTTGGGTTTTTTGTGTTTCAACATGCAGCCGGCTAAGGTTTTTATGGGGGATACGGGTTCACTGGCACTTGGAGGAGCGATTGCTTCAGCCAGTATTGTATTAAAAATGCCTTTAATCCTGTTGATTGTTGCTGCAATTCCTGTAATAGAAGCTCTCTCTGTGATGATTCAAGTTGCAGTTTTCAAGAAAACCAGAAAAAGAGTGTTCAGAATGGCTCCAATTCATCATCATTTTGAACTCTCTGGATGGAACGAAATCCGTATTGTTTGGACATTCTGGGTAGCAACTGTTATACTTTGTATAATAGGATTTCTGTCATTACGATATACTATATACTAGGTTCGTGGTTCATGGTTTGTGGATTTGATTTCGACTACGAAGTCATACTTAATTCTACTAACTACGAACCACCAACAAGTAGTTTGTGGAGGTATTATGCAAAATAAAAGACCCTTTGATTTCGGAATATTTATAGTAATTCTTTTGCTCCTGGCAGGTGGAATTATAATGGTTTTCAGTGCCAGTGAGGACTATTCCCTGAGAACTTTTAATGACAGTTATCATTTTCTTGTAAGACAGCTGCTTTGGGCAGGTATAGGTATTTTTGCGATGCTTTTTATTTCTAAAATTGATTATAGGGTTTGGGGCAAGATTTCAGGGCTGTTTTTGTTCATAAGTATAGCTTTGCTAGTTATTGTTTTAATTCCTCATATCGGCTTAAATAAAAATGGTGCTCAAAGATGGATTAATCTTGGGTTCACAGATTTACAACCTTCAGAGGTTGCTAAACTAGCAATAATCATGTTCTTTTCGTATAAACTTTCGCGAGAAAAAGATAGATTAAAATATTTCATGTCTGGTTTGATGCCATATTTGATCTGGCTAGGAATTATTGTAGGATTACTTCTTCTTGAACCGCATAAAAGTTGTGCTGTAATCATTATTGGACTTGGGGGCATTCTACTTTTTACTGCTGGAGCACGCATATGGCATTTTATAGTTCTTGGGGTGCCAGGTTTTTTTATGGGATTATACATAATTATGTCTGACCAGTACAGTCTGAGAAGGTTGGTTGCTTTTCTTGACCCTTGGAGTGACCCAAAGGGAGCAGGTTGGCAGGTTGTAAATTCACTTTATGCAATTGGTTCTGGAGGACTGTTTGGACTTGGTATTGGAAGAAGTAGACAAAAATTCGGATATGTTCCTGAACCACATAATGATTATATATTTTCAATTTTTGCAGAAGAAATGGGGTTTATTGGTGTTGCCACAGTTATGCTTCTCTTCCTTGTTTTCTTATGGAGGGGACTAAGGATTGCAATGCATGCACCTGATAATTTTTCAAGTCTTCTAGCAACTGGAATTACCTCATTGGTAGGGTTGCAGTTTATTATTAATATTGCAGTAATAACAGCAACGGCTCCGCCAACTGGTATGCCGCTTCCGTTTTTTAGCTACGGAGGTTCATCATTATTATTTTTGATGATTGGAATGGGGGTATTGTTAAATATTTCACGGCATGTACCTAGCAGATCTGGATAACTCACCCCTAGCCCCTCTCTTGAAATAGAGGGGAGGAAAAGTATAGCCCTAGAGAAGGTCAGGGCAAACGCATGAAGCAAAATATTGGAAAAACAAAAGATAAAATTCTAATTAGACCCCTCTATCTCCCCTGAAAAAGGGGACGAAAAGTAGTTTTTTAGAAAAATCTTCATAGAAATTACTATTCGCTCCCTGTTAGGGAGGTTAGGAGGGTCTGTATTTGGGATTATTTGTATTCATTCGTTTGCCCTGGCTAAGAGGTGAGTTAAGTAGTTAGTAATATTGGGGGGTTCGACAAATAATGAGAATAATTATAGCCGGCGGGGGTACCGCTGGTCATATAAATCCTGGAATAGCAGTTTCTAAGTGTATTATATCTAAAAATAAAGATTCAGATATACTTTTTATTGGAACCGAAAGAGGTCTTGAGCAAGAGCTTATTCCAGCTGAAGGTTTTAAAATTGAATTTATTAAGGCACGAGGTTTAACCAGGAAGCTTTCTTTTGATGTTTTTTTTACTGCAAGTGACATGATAAGAGGATATATTGAATCAAAAAAAATAATTAAAAAGTTTAAACCTGATTTTGTTCTGGGAATGGGTGGCTATGTTTGTTTCCCGGTAATAATGGCAGCTGTAAGGCTGGGAATTCCTACTCTGATTCATGAGTCGAATTCACTTCCGGGAATAGCAAATAAATTCCTTTCGCAGTTTGTGAATATTGTTGCAGTTAGTTTTAAAGATACTGAAAAACTCTTTAAAAAAGCTAAAACAGTAGTATTTACAGGTAACCCTGTAAGAGAAGAAATATTTACTTTTTCAAGAGAAGAAGCCAGAACAGAAGAAGGACTTCAAAAGGATTCTGTACTGGTTCTTGTTTTCGGTGGAAGCCGTGGAGCGCAGAAAATAAACGAATCAATTATTGATATGATAAAAATAAACAAGGGGAAGCTGCCATATAATCTCATTCTTTCAACCGGAAAAACTCAGTATGAAGCTGTGGTTGAAAAGCTAAGTGAAGGTGGATATCCCATTGAAATGCTACAAAATGTTAAAATCGTTTCATATATTTATGATATGCCCAAATATCTTTCGGCGGCAGATTTGGTAATAGGAAGAGCTGGAGCTGTTACAGTAAGTGAGATTACTGCCGCGGGGATTGCTTCAATACTTATTCCTTTTCCTTTTGCGACCGAAAATCATCAAGAATTTAATGCAAGGTCACTTGAAATGAATGGAGCATCAATAGTTGTACTTGACAAAGATTTAACAGGAGACATATTAAATCAACAGATATCGAGTCTGGTTGATAACAAGGAACAACTCGCAAGAATGGCAAAAAGTGCAAAGAAAATGGGAGTTTTAGATGCTGCGCAGAAGATTGTCGCAGTAATAGAGGAGTTTATGAATAAATAAACCTACATACTATCCCTTACAGTAGTGCCGGTAACAAAAAATTCCAATATGCATAATATGTAATTATGATTGGAATTGACAGGTATTGTACTGGAGGGAGAGGACTTGGATGTATATAGGATTCAGGGCGGCGAGAAACTAAGAGGTTCAGTTAGAATAGAAGGTTCTAAAAATGCTGTACTGCCCATATTAGCGGCCTGTATTATAAATGGTGGAAGGAACGTTTTGTATAATTATCCTGACCTTAGAGATGTTTCAGTTATGTTAAACATTCTAGAGGTTATTGGTTGCAAAGTGGAAAAGATGGATGATATGCTTGTTGTTGATACTACGGAAATATTAACAAGCGAGATTCCTGATAAGCTTGTAAGGGAAATGCGTTCGTCTGTTGTTATAATAGGGGCTATGCTAACAAGGATGAAAAAGACTATCTTAAGTTATCCGGGCGGATGTGAAATTGGAACAAGACCAATAGATTTGCATGTAAAGGGGCTTAGGGCTTTAGGAGCGAAAATTAGTGAGGTTGGCGGTTATTTATTATGCGAAGCGGAAAACCTTGTTGGGACAGAGATTGGTCTGGACTTTCCAAGTGTAGGGGCAACTGAAAACATAATGCTTGCCGCTGTAGGAGCGCAAGGGACGACAATTATTAGGAATGCAGCCAGGGAGCCTGAGGTTGTTGATTTACAGAATTTCTTAAATTCCATTGGATGTAGAATAACTGGTGCAGGTACAAATATAATTAGGGTATACGGGGTAAAAAAATTCAAACCCACAGAATACAGGATAATGCCTGATAGGATTGTTGCAGGTACATATTTGGCAATGGCGGCGGCTACAGGGGGTAATATTGAAATTACCGAAGTAATACCTGAACATTTTAGTGCTCTGCTTTTTAAACTAAAAGAAGCAGGCTGTAAATTAAAAATTGAAAAAACAAAAATTGAGATAGAATCACCAAAAAGGTTATTTTCAGTAGATACCATTAAAACATTGCCTTATCCAGCCTTTCCAACTGATTTGCAAGCGCCTATGCTTGCTTTAATGTCAATAGCTTCAGGAACAAGTATAATAGTTGAAAACATCTTCGAAAATCGTTTTAAACATGTTAATGATTTAATTAAGATGGGTGCCAAAATAACTATTGAAGGAAGGACTGCAATTATTAAAGGCGTGAAAAAGCTTTATGGTGCACAAGTGGAGGCCAAAGACTTAAGAGGAGGAGCGGCTTTAGTTCTTGCAGGTCTTGTGGCTGAAGGCGAAACGATAATAGATGGAATTCATCACATTGAGAGAGGATATGAGGCGCTACATATAAAGCTAGAGCTTCTTGGTGCGAAGATAAATAAAACTATTGAATTAGGCGAAAAGGAATAGGGATTACTCTCTATTCCTAAACAAAAGCTAAAAGGCAGGGGGAAAATTATGGATAGGAATCTTAAGCTTGTTCAAAACAAAAGCACCAAACCAAAGAAAAAAAGATATATATGGATACTAGTTATAATTTTATTTATAATAGGGGCACAGGTTTTTATTTTGTTTTCGCCTACTTTTAATACAAAGTACATTAATGTTTTAGGGGGGAAAAAGGTTGGCTCCCAAAAGATTGTTCAGCTTTCAGAGATTTATTATGGACAAAATATATTTAAAATTAATATTTCAAAAGCTAGGCAACAGATAAAAAATGGTGAACCATATATCGAAGAGGTTAAAATTAACCGCATATTCCCTAATAGCATAGAAATGAATATTTCTGAAAGAATTCCTGTAGGCGCAGTTGAATACATGGGCTCATATATCTTAGTAGATAGAAATGGTTATGCTCTTGAAATAACTACTGAAATAAAAGAAAAAAATATTGTTGAGTTAAGGGGTATAACTTTGAATAGAGTGACAATAGGTAGAAAAATTTCAGAAGGTGAGTTGGACAAGCTCAAAACCAGTTTATGTCTTTTGGGTTTATTGGAAAAAAATAATCTTATCTCCAAGGTTGAATATATTGATGTTAAAGACACAAAAAATGTTATAATGTTTGTTGACAAAAGATTAGATATAAAAATCGGTAGTGCAGAAGAATTAAATTCTGCGGCATTATGTAAATACCGTTTAGATTTTCTAAAAGCTATCATTGAAAAAATACCAGAAAATCAGTCGGGAGATATTGATCTTACTGCTGATAATCCTGTATTTGATGCTATTAATGAGCAATAATTCCGAAAGGAGTAATAATCTTGAAAAACAAAGGATTTCGAATCACAATTGCTTTTATTTGTCTTATCTTAGGACTTATGATTACAGTGCAATTTAAAAGCATAAAGAAAATAAATTCTAGCGGTATTGATAAAATGAGGGCGAGTGAATTACAGTCAGCGCTTACCTCGGCCAATGAGAAACTGGATGATGCTAAGAGAGAATTGGCTTCCAAGGAGAAAAAAATCGAACAATATCAGGAAGCAGCATCCAAGGGTGGTAATCTTGGACAAATAATACAAAAGGATATAGCTCAGGCTAAAATGCTGGCGGGTTTAACGGCAGCACAGGGACAGGGAATTGTTGTAAGTTTGAATGATAGTAAGGTTAGAAATGATCAGGGAGATATGAACGAAAACTATTTCGTTATACATGACAGCGATATTCTTCTTGTAATTAACGAACTTAGGGCAAGTGGGGCAGAAGCTATTTCCTTAAATGACCAGCGCGTAATTGCAACAAGTGAAATAAGATGTGCTGGACCTGTCCTAAGTATAAATAACTCAAGAACATCTGCGCCATTTAGGATAAAAGCTATTGGAAATGCAACAGACATGGAAAATGCTTTAAAAATGAGAGATGGAGTAGTAGATGCACTTCAACAATGGGGAATCGAAATTACTATTAGTAAACAAGACAATATGGTTGTACCCGGTTTTGATAGTGCTCTTACATTTAAATATGCAACACCTTTCAAGGAAGGGGGAAATGAATAATGTATATTGCTTTATTGGGCCTTTTGATTGGAGTTGCTATGGGGATATTTCTTCCGTACAGTGTACCTCTGGCATATTCTAATTATATGGCGGTTGCAATCCTTGCTTGCCTTGATAGTGTATTTGGAGGCTATGCAGCTTCAGTACAGGGAAAATTTGATATGAAAATATTTATTTCCGGATTTTTTGGAAATGCATTATTGGCTGCGGGCCTTGCTTTTATCGGGGATAAACTTGGCGCAGATATATATATGGCGGCAGTCTTTGCATTTGGTAATAGGATGTTTATAAACTTTGCAATAATTAGAAGATACCTATTGAATAAATAAAAAAAAAAGAATAATATAGTAAAGAAAATAATTTTGTTAAAAATATATGTTGTTTTTTGTTTGAGTTTGATATAATTCTATTTAAAACAAATGGGATTTTTATTTGAAGGGGGTATTGAAGTATATGGCAGTTGGGGACATCATTGTCGGTGTTGACATTGGTACTTCAAAAGTATGTACGCTTATTGGACAAACCAATAGAGTAAATAATATTGATGTTCTTGGTTATGGCTCGGCCCCCTGCAACGGAGTTAAGAAAGGTATAATTGTTGATATTGAGGGAACTGCTCAAGCGATAAGACATGCAACTGAGCAAGCTGAACAGATGGCCAATCTCAATGTAAACTCTGCTTATGTTAATATTACAGGATCAAATGTAGATATAATAGAAACAAGTGGGCAGACTGAGATACCTAACAACCAAAGCGAAATCAACTATTCTGACCTTGAAAGGGTTTTGAAATCTGCTAAAGATGATGTTGTTATTCCCGTAGATAAAAAAGCTATAGATATAGTTCCTTATCAGTATATAATAGATGGTTACGACCAAATAGTTGATCCTGTCGGCATGATTGGTTCAAATCTTGAAATTGATTGTCAAATTGTTGCAGGATCAATTACTGCTGTGCAAAATCTTGTAAGAGCTGTTGAAAAGGCAGGTTATTATGTTGATGGAATTATAATTGAATCAGTTGCTACTGGTGAAGTTGTATTGACAGCTGATGAGAAGGAATTGGGAGTGCTTCTTCTTGATGTTGGAGCGGGAGTTACTGACGTTTCAATATTTAAAGGTAAGAGGCTCGTTTTTTATGATTCTATACCTATTGGTGGTGACCATATTACCAATGATATTGCAATTGGATTAAAAGTACCATATAATGAAGCAGACAAAATAAAAAGGCAGTTTAATTTAGCGCTTACTTCACTAATACAGAATGATCAGGAGATAACAATAGCAAGCATAAATGAGAGTAGAGTAAGAAATATTAAGATATCAGAAGTTATCGAGATAATTGAAGCTAGAGTAACAGAAATATTTGGTCTGGTAGACCAAGTACTTGACAAAAGTGGAATGAAGGAATATATTTCTGCAGGTGCGGTTTTATGTGGTGAAGGAATAACCAGTTATGATGGAAGCTTACAAATAGGGACTGCTATGCTGGAAATGCCTATAAGAGTAGGAGCGCCTAAAGGTGCAAACATTTTGAAGCCAACTTATACAGTAGCCCTTGGAATTATAAAATATATGTCAGGTGTAAAGCATATTAAGGATACTGCTAGTAACGTTAAAAGCTATAGAAAAAAGAAGCTTAGAGCCGACGGAGCTAGAGAACTTAGTATATGGAGCAAACTTAGTAAATTTTTCAATGATTTTTTTGTTTAACACAGTTGTATAATTAATTTATACATATATTAACCAATGAAAATGAAATGATAAATGATTAATTTATTCAATAAAGGGGGCAATTGTGTTGCTGGAGTTTGACATTGATTTGGAGCATTTTGCTCAAATAAAAGTTGTTGGAGTCGGAGGCGGAGGAAACAATGCCGTAAACAGGATGATTGAATCAGGGCTTAAGGGTGTCGAATTTATTACAATAAACACCGATAAGCAGGCTTTGTTTCTATCTCAAGCCAACATGAAAATCCAAATAGGCGAAAAGCTTACGAAAGGTTTGGGAGCGGGAGCTAACCCTGAAATTGGTCAGAAAGCTGCCGAAGAAAGTAAAGAAGAAATATCCCAATCTTTGAAGGGTGCTGATTTGGTATTTGTTACTGCTGGTATGGGTGGAGGGACCGGAACTGGTGCGGCGCCTGTAGTTGCAGCTATTGCTAAGGAAATGGGAATACTCACGGTAGGAGTTGTGACAAAACCATTTACATTTGAAGGAAGAAGAAGAGCACAGCATGCTGAAAAGGGAATTGAAACGTTAAAGAATAACGTTGACACTTTGGTAACTATACCGAATGACAGATTGCTCCAAGTTATAGAGAAAAAGACCTCAATAATGGAAGCTTTCAGAATGGCAG
>Ga0209340_1001962_pt1 | contig 12930 bp, 15 predicted proteins | sample EPASupsiteSAE323_FD_187266 | JGI IMG/M metagenome (GOLD analysis project Ga0209340, IMG submission 187266) | Bioremediated contaminated groundwater from EPA Superfund site, New Mexico - Sample SAE3-23 (SPAdes) (version 2) | ecosystem: Environmental > Aquatic > Deep subsurface > Groundwater >... | reverse complement strand
TCACACTGAAAACGATTATTCCCATCCATCCCTTTCTTTCTTTAACTCCAAAGTAAGTTCCTGCTAAGAATCCAATAAATGGGAGCACTAATGCAATCAGAATCCATGCCTGATCTTCAACCTTTCTCTTTGTATGATTCCCACAATTCAAGCAGACTACGGCATTACTACTCAAATCATGATTACATAGTGGACATTTAATAAGTCTATTTTGATCTCGTAGCTTTTTTTTATATGCAGCTTCCATCTTCTTATTATTTTCTGAAATATAATCCACTTCACTCTTTATTTTATTTGTAAACTTAGAGTAAACTTTCTTAGCTGAATCAACAGTAGTATTTTCATTATAATTTAATTTACCCCCACATTCGCACTGGTAATCTGAAGGATTTTCCCCTCTGTCTAATTCATATTCTTTCCCACATTCTTTACATCTCGCTAACATTTAACCAACCCCCTTATTTGATTATTATCCTTTATTCTTTAATTACTATTTTAAATTTTTCTTTTTCACAATTCATGGAGAACCCATCATGGCAGATAAACAATTAGGTATAGTCGTCACTGGAGATATAGATGATATCAGTTCCAAGCTTGATAGTCTCGCCTCTCAGATAGAATCCTTGGAAAGTAAGGCAATAGAGCTAACTATTGAAGCCAACACTGCAGGGTTACAAGAAGTTTCATCTGCCTCTGAAGCTGCATCAGTAGAATTAAATGAAGCTTCCGATGCAGCAGAATCGCTTAGTTACACCATGACGAACATGGCCACGGGTGAAACCATCTCTTATGTTTCCAGTGAGGTAAATAATTTAAATGATGGTTTAGAATCTGCATCGGGTGCCGCAGGTGAAACTGCTGATAACTTAGGAGGTATTGGTTCGCAAGCTCTTAATGAAGCTGCAAGCCATGCTAATTCCTTGGGAGACAATATTAAAGCAACTAGTAATAGTGCCAAAGAGATGGGGAATGAAATAAATAATGCCAGCTCAAACGCAATAACTGGACTCCAAGCCTTAGCCGGGGTTGCCGCAACAGTGGGAAGTTACCTTGTTTTAGACAATTTGATAAGCTCCGCCGGAGCCTATGAAGATAGTTGGTCCCGGATGACTGTTGCCCTTGGAGGCACAGTTGATACTATAGGAATGGTTAAGGATGACTGGTCATCTGCTATCTCAGATATGAGTAGTGCCACTGGCAGGGGTGCTGGAACTATAAGAGAATTTATCACTCAAATGTCTCTGGCAGGGGTTGAATCTAAAGATGTAATTTCAAGTGCTTTTGAAGGCATTGCAGGAGCAGCATACGTCACTGGGATAGACATTAACACCATAACCTATGCCTTGCAGAGAGCAACAAGAACCGGGCTATTAAACCAAAGAACCCTAACATCTCTAGGATTATCTACTAATGACATAATGAAGGCAACTGGGAAGTCAATAGAACAAGTCAGTGATGAATTTGAAAAGATGACCCCCACTGCTCGGGCTGCATTCCTGGGTATGATTTATAATGCCAAATATGGCACAGATGCCAACGAAGCATATAAACAGTCATGGGAACATGTTAATGATGCCCTAAACCGGGCTTGGGGTTATTTATCTATTGTTTTTGGTCAATTGATTTTACCCATAGCTATCCCTGCAATTGAGGCATTAACTGAAGCTTTAAATGGTTTAAGTAAATGGATCGCCGCCCTTGACCCAACTTCGAGGGGACTTTTAGGGTGGCTAGTTATACTCACAGGGGCATTTGTGACCTTAATGGGAATTGTAGCCTCTGGGCTGGCCGTATGGAATGCCCTTAAAATCTCTCAAGCTTTGGCAACAGTAGCAACATGGCTTAACACTGATGCAACAATTACTAACACGGCTATTAAAGAACAGAGTGCCTTAGCAAATCTTAAATTAATCGCATCCGAAATACGGGCTAGAGCCGCATCAATTGCTTCTACTATTGCTGAGAGTGCCAGAGGTGCAGCTTCAACAGCCGCCGCAGCCGCCCAACACTTATTGAATACATCCATCATATCTGGGGCAATTGCAACTGGAAGGGATGTAATTGCTAAGGTGGCTCATGCTGCTGCTAGTGCCGCTCAAGCTGTGGCAACAGGACTGGCAACGGCCGCCCAATGGTTATTAAATGCAGCTATGGCAGCCAGCCCCATTGGACTAGTAGTTATAGCAGTGGCAGCATTAGTAGCAGGGTTGTATCTATTATACCAAAACAACGAACAGGTACGAAACAGTATAAATGGATTATGGGCCTCATTACAAGGATTAGGAGGATATATCCAATCCGGGTTTTATGCTACACTTGAAATCATTAAAAAACCATTCACTGATTTAATTAACAATATCAAAAATCTAGGAACTGATTTATACGATACGGGTAAAAACTGGATAGTCAACCTAGGAGAAGGTATTAAAGCCAGCATACCGGATTTAAATGGTGCATTGGAAGAAATAGGAAAATATTTACCACATAGCCCTGCAGAAGTTGGGCCATTGTCTGAAGTAACTCCTGATTCAATGTCTAATTATGGGAATCAACTTGGAACTGGCTTGGCAGATGGGATGAGTACAGGATTTAGCAAAACAATAACTCAACCAGGAGCATGGGATGTTCTCAAATACATAGGTAACCCTCTTTCATTAGTAAGTCAAGTGAGTTCTGAAAAAGAAACCATTGACAAAGTCACCAAATCTGTGGAAAACATGGCAGCTGCAACAAACGCTGCAGCTAACATGACGGTTGAGGACGCACAAAAAGCCGGGATGAGTTTAGCAGATTGGGCTACTGGATACCAACAATTTGGCAGCACCGCCAGACTTACTTATGATTCACTGGCAAATAGGGGAACAATAGCCTCTCAAGTGCAACAGCAAGCCCTAGCTGATTTGAAACAAAAGGCCATAGAAACATACAACTCTATCAAACAAGCCGCTCAGGATGCCTATAGTACAGTGGCTGGGGAGTTAGGTTTGGGAGGAATCACTCTACCTAGTGGAGTAATAGCTAGCGATAAGGCAGATGCTATTAAAAAATTATATGAAGCTAGGGATGCCTTATTGAGAAATAGTAACAATATGACCCTATCTGAGTTCCAACACGAATTTTACACGATTGATGCACAATTAAAACAGTTAACTAGCAGTGGTCAAAGTATAGGGGCTGCGTGGGGTAATGGTATTGCTTCTGGAATACAGTCCACTCAGAGCAATATTAACAATGCAATAGCCAACGCATCCAGAGGATTAATAGCTTACAGCCCACCCAAAGAGGGACCATTATCAAAGATAGATGAGTACGGTATGAGTATTGGACAGACATTCACTGAATACTTATCTAAAGGGTTAGGCACCGCGGGTAACTTATTCGATTTCAACACCCTACCCACCCCTTCTGCAAGTATGGTTAGCGGCTCATCTTCGGGTGGAGGATATAACTTCTATTTTGGAGATGTGCACGTACCGGAAGGAAGCGACCCGGTAGAAGTGGGCCGTGGCCTTGCTAAAGGGGCACACGAATCATTCTCAGAAAGAATAAGCGACCAAGCAGCACGCAGGGGTACTGTAATTCCTAACATTTTGAGGTAGAAAAATATGGCATATAAAACATGGGTAATAGGTGGTTTAACTCCTTCATGGGTTGAACCGGACTTCAAAGACAACCGGGACACTAACACATTGACCCTTAAATGTGCAGCAATGTATGATGTGACTGGCACGGATCCGATCGATGAAATAGAATCATTCGATGCCTTAGCATCTGAGAAGATAAGTAATGACTCCTTACTTAATGGTGGGACAAAGCTACAGGTAAGGGGTCAGGTTATCACTGTCACCGCAACCAATGAAGGTTCATCTGAAACTAAAACATGGACCCGGTGTGCTATTAAAAAGGTGGAGATCACCCTTGACAGTTTCTACAATGAAGATAACCCCGGCAGTATAATTGAATATGAATTAATAATTAGCTATCAAACACAAGGAGGGCCAGGAGGTAGTGTTTATTATCCTAGCTATGATGACTACGATAACACTACTTACTACATGTGGACCACCATGGACAACACTGGAGCCGCTCCGGGAATAGTTGGAAGTGAAATCGGATACCTACAAATCACCGAACCTCAAAACGTGATCAGAGTAGAAGTTTATGGATCTGCTTGTTGCAGCCCATCAGCCACCCCTGCCTACCTGGAAGTGAATGGGGTGAAACAATACTGGCATTACACCCATGACATGATGGCCTCGGGTGATAGCCTACCTAGTGGTTATGAAAAACTCACCTTTGAATTAGCAACCCCCGCCACGGTGGTAACACTGGAAACTGGTGACCATATTTACCCATCAGATACATGCAGTACGAATATGGGTTGTTGGCTCCAATGGGTCCGAGTTGTTTACGAATAAAAACATTTAATGGAGGAAATTATTATGGGAAGTTTTAGCGATTACGCTGAATTGAAAATGTTAGAACACGCAGTTGGCAAAACCGCATGGAGCATACCAACAACTTACTTAGCACTCCTAACCGCAGAACCAGACGATGCAGACACAGGAAGCACAATAACAGAACCCGTCGGGGGAAGTTATGCCCGTATAGCCATGGCTGGTAAGTGGGCGGCAGCATCAGGAGGAAGTATAAGCAACGCCTCAATCGTCACATCAGCAACCGCCACTGGAGACTGGGGAACCATAACACATGTTGCACTCTGTGATGCATCAACAACTGGAAACGTGATTGCGTGGGGTGCTGTTGGAACTGCTCAGGAAATATTAAGTGGAGGTAGTGCTAGTTTCGCAATTGGCACAATCATACTAACACAGGACTAAAAACAGTAGGAGTATAATTTCATGGTCGATTTCAGTGCAACAATAGATGGGGGTGGGGGACTCTTATATGCGGGTTTGGGAGTAGATAGGGCGTTAACCACCACCATAACAGGCCAATCTTCAATGAACAGCACATTCATTGAAGCCCTGATAACTGCCAGTTCTACTTTCACAGCCGACCTTACTGTTCACCCGTTTTTTGAAATCAGGAACATTGACGACATATTAGTAAGTGGTGTTGATTATGAAAGTGTTTATGCAGGCATACCAACTGCCCCCCAAATCTTAACATTTATTAATCATAGTAGTAGTCAGATAGATGTGACATTAACCCCAAAATCTAGTTTAACCCCACTTGGAACTGCGATTGACACTTATCAATCCCAATACCTTAGTTTAGATGGATCAGATTATAGTAATGTTTTATTACTTCAAATACCTGCCTATGACTCACTTGATTGTTATTTCAAATACCAACCCCCAAGCACTGCTAAAATAGGAGAAAAACAATGGGAGGTTAGCCAAAGAGACCCATCATTAACCGGGGCAACATTACTTCCCGGATGGTTCTATGCCAAATCTTACACCATCACTGGAGGAACCGGGACATTAACTGATGCCCGTGTACTCTTACACATGGACTACGTTTCTGGTGACATGAAAAACGACTTCAGTGACATACGATTTACCCTCACTGATGGAACATCTCTTGATTATGAAATCGCTTACAAACTAGATGCAGATGAATGTTACTTCATAATAACAGTTCCCACCTTACCCGCCACACCCACAACCACAACAATCTATGCATATAGTGGAAATTTCACAGTACAAACATCCGCAAATACACTAATAGAAACTGTTTATAATTGGCTTGATGGAACATTATCTCCTTGGACAAGTGAATGGGGGGGTAATAGTGTTGTAAACACTGTATGGTCTGATGGCACACATTATAGTTTACATCAGAACGCCAACTGGGGAAATTACAGAGGACAGGCAAGTGTGCTATCAACCACAGCATACGGAATATGGACTGCTAAATTCAAATGGACGGCATTAGATAATGCTAGGATGCGGTTTATATTCATCAATAACGGTTCAATTTATAATTCCTCACAATATTCAGTTGAATATCAAAATCACCCCGTTGGTACTGGGTTGTTTCGTTTGATGCGGAATGATACAGTCCTTGACAGTGCATCTATAGTTGTGGATACAGAGGAACATGTTATAGTCATGATAAGGAATGCCATTGGGGAATTTAATGTATATTTGGATGATACTCTTCTTTTAAACGCAACCGATACAACTATCACGGCTTCACAGGAAATATGGCTTGAAACCCTCCCTATAAGTTACACGCCGAATGATAGTCAATGGTTTGATTATGATTATGTGAATGTTTCAGGGATAGATAAAACCGGGAGTATTAGTGAAAGTGATTGGACTTTCTATGTGATTTTGGAATGCAAAGGTGGTATCCTATACAAATCAAGAGAAGTCCCAGGATTAGAACCAGAAATAAGGCACGGTTGCAGAATAGGGGGTGTGTACTATGAATGACATCTACCGGGCATTAGCACGGATCACAATCAGTAAAAGAATCAATGAAGGATCAACCAGTTTCACCGTACAACTCAAAAACCCATTAGACCCAGATGAATACGATACGGGGGAAACATTCGAGTACACAATCATAGACAACACCCTACCAGAAGGGCATGCTGTTATAAGCGGACTCATAGAAGACGTGGACATAGACCAAAAAGACAATAACAAGATATGGGGATTAAGTGGACGTGATAAAGGATTAGAATTAACAACTACCAAATACTCTGTTGATTCAACTGAAGAAAACCACACCGAACACACTGTAGAAGAATGGTTAGATCTAATCCTGGAGGACACCACAATAACAATAGGCCGAGGACAAGCAGCCCTTAGTAAGGTCATTAAACTAACCACAGATGGGCAGGCAACCAACAAGTTCACCGGCAACTGGAGCACAAAAGAAGAAGCAATCAACCAATTATTCGCACAATACATCCGCTTTGCAGGAGCTAAACAGTTCAAATGGTACGTTGATTTTGGAGGGTTCTTCCGATGGTTTGAACTGCAAACTGACCGTGGAGTGATATTGCAGTTCTTTGAAAATGATGACCGGGTCCTGGACTTCAAGGCCAAAAAAACAGCCCGGGGAATATTAAATGATTTCACAGGATATTATGGTCCTGAAGAAGACCAAACATCAATCCACCTACAAAACTCAGCATCTATAACTAAGTATGGGTTAAGGCCTGCTGATCCAATCACCCGCACAGACTTCACAGCCGACGAAATGACCTATTACCTCCAATCAGAACTAGACAGGAAATCTAAAGAAATCTATACCGGAACCCTTGAACTTGCAGGCATGGTATTAATCGAACCAGGGATTAGACTGCAATTCCCAGACCATGGTAAATACTCAGGGGTGGTCTGGACAGTGGTTGATCAAACATTCACCATTGAACCTGGCAGGATCACCACCACCCTTGGAGTTTCTACAGATGACAGTGCAATCAGTTTAACTAATGATTATGATGCGGTATATGCGATAGCTAAGAAGGAAGTTGAAGACAATAAAGCTGTCGTGGCAGTAGTGACTAATGTCCCTACATCTGGAGACCGCTGCGATGTGTGGATGGCCGGACCAGAGGGCAGTGGTGTTGTAGTGAACATCCGGAACCCTGGGGGGAATTGGAGAACATGACCTTTGATGAAGAAATATTCGACAACAACCCCGACGTGATCGCAGGGGACAGATGCATCCTTTTCAAAACAAAAGGAGGATGGGCCGCCCTACCTAAAGGGTTCAATATTGGAGTAGGGGACACGATTGTAGTCCATAAAGACATCTCAGGGGAATGGATCACCCATGGGAACAACAGGATTGGGATAGGAGATAAAGTTATAGTCGTACCAACACGGGACGGAGATTTAGCAGCCCTAAACCCTGGTACCAACCCATGGAGGGATTGTCCAATAGTACCGAAAACCACCCACCCTAAAGGAGAAATGCACGACCCTCCAGACGACACATGGCAACATCACAGTTACTCAATTGAACTATCAAGAGCATTGGATCCTTTTGAAATTGTGAATGTACGTTTTGACTTCACAAAGGGTTTTGATAATCGTGGATTCCAACCATGGTACCCATGGGGAGGTGTATGGTTAGGGTTAGGTGCGGAAGATAGTAATGGTGACCCTTTCGATGGTACTTGGTATTGGCCGGTTGGCAACCCATATATGGTGATACGTGGACAGCCAATGATCAGTTTAGACGGATCCACCATATGCATGATTGGGGAACAGACAAACGATTACCAGACTTGGTGTATTAAAAACTTTTTACAAGGTTTATATCCATTTGGTCGTGCCGAATGGGATGTTAAATGGATACATGTTCATATCAGCCAACAATCAACATTATACTGGAAGAATTACACCCTGAGTGATTTAGATCATGCTAGTGTTTGTGCGGGTGGAGAGGTCCGTGATGGTTGGTGTGATGAGGCTTCAAGTTACTCCCGTGCAACTTTAGAATAACTAACTTTTTTTTAATTGAATCTTATTTTCAAGTTTTTTAAAATAGCCCACTTAGCCTGGGCTTTATTTACTTAAAACAGTAGTTGGAGGAATCAGTAAATGACAAGAACAATACAATATGAAGACCCGGATAAGAATGGAACTAGTAAGAAAGGTTTAAGAGAATTAAGTGGGGATGACTTTGGCCCTAATGTGAATGTGAAGATAAAGGATAGCACCGGTGCAGACGTCCCGTCTGGTGGAGCCTCCGACCCCGTGAACGTTACTGTGGGAACCCTCCCCGCAATCCTGGCAGATTACACGGAAGAAACCCCATCAGGGGACAGCATACAAATAATACACAAACCCACAGAACACACCTTCCATGATGCAGCCGCCGCAGCCGCCGATGGAACTATATTTGGATGTGACGGGCAATACACAAAATTAATCCTCGAAGTCACAAAATCCGCAGGAGTAGCAACATTAGAATTAGACTTCTTAGGATCAATCAGCAGCACCGGAACAATATACCAACCCTTACTCGGTGCAAAAATAGGAACAGATGGCTCTATCACCACCGCCGTTAAATCAACCTCCACAACAACAGAAATATGGGATATAGATGTTACAGGTAGGAAATATCTTAAAATGGATTTAGCGAGCATAACAGGGGATGGGGCAACAGTAACTGTCAAAGGAGTGCTGTTATAATGGATATCATGGGCATTGCAATAGCCAACCAGATGGACAACAGACGAGATGTACTACAATATCCAGACGGACCATTATCCCCTAAAAGACCATTAACTCCTGCTGCCAGTGGATGGGACACAGACCCATCCAGTCTTGAAAACTGTGTGGATGGAGATAACACCAGTAAAACAGGGGTGGGATCAACCACCGTTGGGGGGGCTGCCGTTTACGGGTATGTTTCATTTGACCTTGAAAGTGTACGGAATGTGATAATCACCGCTAAACTTGAAGCACATAGCTCGGCAAGCACAACAACATGTTACATTGAAAACAGTGTTGATGGTACAACATGGTACCCCGTTCATGCGAACGTGATATATGCAACTGGAACAGCGACAAGTGCAGATGTTTCCTATTCAACAATTGTTACAAGTGTCCATGGGCGTTATTTCAGGATACGTTTCAATGTTGGGGGCGCTGCAACGGCCTATGGAACATTATACACTGTAAGTGCTTATGATATTGGGGATTAAAAGAGGAAGTGTATTATTTTGAAAATTTGTCTAGTTTCCGACACGCACTGGAATTATGCATATTGGACTAATCATGCAACCCGCACCCTACTTGGACTCACCGATTACGAACGGATCGAATTTGCGGTTGAAACTATCAACACTGAAAACCCAGACCTTGTATTAGTCAATGGGGATATATTCGAAGGAACATTCACTCAAACAGTATGGGGTAATGTTAAAAACATTTTAGATGGTTTCAACGCACCATATTATGTTAGTAAAGGTAACCATGACTGTATTAATTATTCGGATTGGAAAAACATTTTCAACATGGAAGTAACCTATGGGGAGGATGATATTTACCACTTTGAATATATGGGATATGCCTTTATATGTTTGGACGTGTATCAAACCCCTAATGGAGGTAATTGGGGAGAAGTTGTGATAGATGAAAGTGAGCTTGGAACAATACTTGATTCATACAGTGAATCGGAGGGGATATTTGTATTCAGCCACTGGATCAGTACAGTTTCCACCAGAAATTTAATTGCTAACACTCCTAACGCTAAAATGATTTTTTTTGGACATAGTCACCTTAAAGCATTTGAAATTGAAGGGTACGGGGTCCCGATTTACACGGATCAACATTTTGCAGGCCCTTATGATGGAACCCAGAGAACTTATGATAAGAATAAACCATGGGCGTATCGTGTGGTGGATATTAACTCTGAGGGGGTTATTTCAACACATATGGTTGAAGTGATCCATTATCCATCCCGATTTTTACCAGACCGGGTGGTTGTTTCGAGGGAGAATAAGTGAGCATTTAGGAGGACTAATATTTTATGACTGATTATAATGCAACTTATGATAAGTACGTGGATTTATTGGAACGATGGGTACAAGGCGACTGCCCCACTTCGGGTTTGATTGGAACTGCTAAACCAAGTAAAACAAATGTTAAGGATGCTATTAGCCGGGTACAAAAATACCGACAAGACAAGGGTAAAAACCCTCCCAAGGTTTGGATCTACGACAACACACCAACACCAACACCGACCCCTACGGATTGTTATAAAAGCCAAAGATTCCTAACCGATGTACACCTAAAACAAGACAATAACTATTTCTGTGCATGCAACATCTTCCAACAAATCATGTACGAACTATACGGCATCTTAATCGGTGAATCGGACATTGCTAAAGCCATGGGGACCACCACCAACGGAACAGACCACAATGGAATCATTAACGGTGGAAAAGCAATCGCCAAACAATATGGACATAGTGTAAGTATTGAGTTCAAAAACTATTCAAGCATAACCGAAAAAGAATTAGGTGAACTCATAGCAGACCCTAATGTTGGGGTGTTTATACATGACCTCTATAAACTTACATGGGGCCATTATGAGTATCTCATCGGTTTATGTTTATCCACTGGGATTTATACGGTGGCTAATAGTTTAAGTGGGGGTTATATCGAACAAAGGTCAAGGGCTACACTGAAAAGTTATATCAATGGGATAAGCCAACCGAGTGTTGGTATTGTACGCAAAATCAGTTAAAAAACAAATAGAACCAATATATTTAAGGGATTAAAGGATTAACTTCTTTTAATCCCTTCTTTTTTAATCTCGAATTTCTGAACATGTTACAAAATGAAACAGGTTGAACTTCGTAATAGTACCGTTTAACGAAGTAAAGTTTAACTATTCCATAACAAAGTATATATTATGTGAATACTATAAATATATATGGTGATAAAATGGAAGAACATCTTAAAAAATTGATTAATGAATATACTTATACTTACTCAGAAGAAGGGGGAAGCCTCCACATTGAAGTTTTCTTAGAACGGGATAATGAGATAAATTGGACTGCCCCAATTGAACCTGAACTAATATATGAAGTTATTGAAGAAAAAGGATACATGGATGATGATGACGAGGAATTAATAGTTTGGGGAGAAGAAAGACACATCCATCCTATAATAGCATTAATGATGACCATTTATAAAATGGATGAATTAAAATATCAATTAATTGCTTTAAACATTGCTTATGCCAGTCAAGACTCAATACTGAGAATGAACAGTTCATGGAATATTGACATTCTCGCGTAAAGGAGAACTAAAAATGGATTCAATGGAAATTAAACTCCAAGCATATGATACTCGGGAAAAAAAGGTTTCAGCCACAGGTAATAGTGGTCATGTGATTCTGCCAAAAGAATGGATAGGTAAAAGGGTTAAAGTATTATTGATTGAACCATTGGAGGGGAAATAATGACTGAATGTAAATTATACGGAAGGGCAGGGGAATTATGTGTTCCAACCCCATATATTAAAACAGATAAAGAGATAATGGATTTTGATTTTTTCGCTTCTGGCTGTCCTTATAATGGAAATAATGGGGAACTATACTGTGATAATCCTTACAATGAAACATTTGAAGACACATATGGAGAATGTGACCCCTTTGAATGCCCTCATGCATACCTCCCCTGTAAAAAAGATATTGCTAATCTCAATCCAGATGAATATGAAGGAGAAAAGGAATATATAGATCAATACCCTGATCAACCCTACATTGACATCGTAGTAGTCATGAAAGATATAATCCGACAGGATCCGATTAAACATTTCTTTTTTAATTATCCATGGACTTCAAACTGGAATTTAAAAAAACATGGAGTTTTTTAATTGAACCGATTAACTAAAAAGGGGATTGATTAGGGGGATGAAAAAACATGGTAAACATAACGATATGGGTAGAAACAGGAAATGAAACATACAAAATTGAAGAAGTTAAATACATTGACTTTGAAGATGCAGTTAAATATTTAAAAGAATGCTTAGATGATACTCCAACTAAGGATAAGGAAGGGGTTTGAAGGAGGGAAACACAAAATGACTTTATTTGAAAGTATGTATAAAAGAATAATTGGAAAATATAAAAACAATTACAACAAAAAGGTTAAAGCATGGGCTATAAAAAAGATAGCCAACTACAATGACTTTATTGATTACTGCAAATATAATTATGTGGCTTACTGTCCTGAGTGCCATAAACCAGTAACAGATGAGTATTGTGAACGGTGTGAACTCTCATTTGATGATTGGTATCTTCATGAAGTGGTTGGAGTTAATAATGCTTATTGTATGTAATTGAAGGGGGACATTGAATGAAACCAGGAACAATACCAAAAGGAAAACTACTAAGAGGGATAATATCTCCCATTCCACAAGAAGACATGATATATACAATTCCATCCACTACATTAATTTACAGCCTATCTTTTGATGA
>Ga0209340_1001959_pt1 | contig 12948 bp, 9 predicted proteins | sample EPASupsiteSAE323_FD_187266 | JGI IMG/M metagenome (GOLD analysis project Ga0209340, IMG submission 187266) | Bioremediated contaminated groundwater from EPA Superfund site, New Mexico - Sample SAE3-23 (SPAdes) (version 2) | ecosystem: Environmental > Aquatic > Deep subsurface > Groundwater >... | reverse complement strand
GTTTCGCGAACTTACAACCCGGTGACCGGGTCTTGATAACTACGAACAGTAAGGGATATTGTGCCCTATAAGAGTATGGGCAGCTAAAGAGAGTTTATCATAAGACAGTTGGAATCTTCTAAAACTTTAATTTTGAATTGGAATTAAAATGATGCAGGAAATAAAAAATGAGGATTAAACTGATTTTTATCATTTTGGTTGGGATTCTGGGGGGCTGCCGGTTGGAAGCATTAGACCCTAAAAAACCTTTGGAGCAATTTCATTGTGAGACGTATACTTCTAAAAACGGATTACCGTCGAGTGCGAATTCTGTGGGGAAAATTATACACATGCCGGATGGGCGGTTGTTAATTCATACCGACAAAGGTCTTTTTAAGTTTGATGGAATTTCATACGACCCTGTGGCTTTGAAATACAAATTTCTTGAAGTTCATCACGGGATAACGGATTTTACTGTGGATAATGCCGGTGTCATCTGGGTTGGTGGCTCGGGTGGATTGGTGAGAATCGATGAGAGCAATTCCCGCCTGATAACCGAAGCCGATGGATTGCCTGTGAATGAAATTAACTGTGCTTTTAAAGACAGTCGTGGTACGGTCTGGGTAGTTTCATCGCTTAATCGATTATATATGCTGAAAGAAGGCCGTTTCAAACGGGCAGCAACATTCGACAACGCGGCAATTATAACTCTTTGTGAAGACCGGAACGGGAATATCTGGGCCGGGGATTGGTCGGGGATGCTTTATGTTGGGAGAGGGTTTGAATTTAGAAAATTAACGCTCCCTGTTTTGCAGGGAATTCGTAATCTTTCCCAGGTATTTTTCGATAAACACAATACGATGTGGTTTGCAGGTGATAACGATCTGGCTGTCATCCACCCGGATACGGAAGGGGGCAGCGAATACGGGAAAGGGAAAATTCGTTTTTATTCGAATAATGATGGTTTTATCGTGAACAATGCTTTTTCTATTTGCGAAGATGTTCATGGGAACCTGTGGTTTGCAGGTATGGGGGGAGTAAACCGGGTTTGCCCGATTCCAGGTAAAACGGGAGAATACCGATTTGATAAATTGTATGAAGGAAGTTCGATGATCTCTGTTTTTGAAGACCGGGAGAAGAGTATATGGATTGGTTCGGTTTGTGAAGGGATGATGCAGTTACGCGATACAACGTTCAGGACGTACAGCCGCGAGCAGGGAGTAAGTATCCGCGCGCACTCGTTATATATCACCCCAGGTGGAGAAATTCTATTAGGCACCCCTTTGGGGCATATTTTACGTTTTGAAAATGAAAAATTTTCCCCGGTTCATAGTATTGGTAACTCGGTGAATATGACTATAACGGGAATGGTAATGGATAAGAGTGGTGCATTGTGGGTTGGTACGATATTTTCAGGACTTTACCGCATACGGGGAAACCAAACCGAAGCCTTTACCATGAAAAACGGGTTCCCGGATGATTTTATTTTAACAGTAATTACCGACAGCAGTGGCAGACTCTGGGCAGGCACTGTGAAAGGGGGACTTGTTGGCAGGGAAAACAATATGTTCCATACTTACAACATGCGTGATGGGCTTCCTGGAGGTTCGGTTTATTATATTCTCGAAGACAGGTCGAAAAACATCCTGGTTGGGACCGGGAATGGTCTGGCAATTATAAAAGAGGGGCGGATTGTCCCGGGGAATATCCGGGTTTATTTAGAAGGAATCCCGGTATCTGCTGTTTATGAAGATGCACATGTTGACGGGTTGTATTGGATTAGTACTCATGAACACGGCCTGGCTCGTCTCAATATAAACAAAAAAAGTCCACCTGTTTTTTTCACTGCGGCCAATGGCTTAGGAACAGATGCAGTTTATCAACTTATGGAAGATAATTGGGGGAATTTATGGATCAGTAGTCACGAAGGAATTTTAAAGGTTAATAAATACCAGCTTAATGAATTTGCCGGGGAAAAAGCACCTGCTGTTCAGTGTACAGTATTTGGCTTTGCTGATGGACTGCAAAGTTTGTATTCTCACAAGATAGGAAATAATACCGTGATTAAAACCCCTAATGGGGAATTCTGGTTTTCCACTCAAAATGGTGTTTCGGCAGTTAACCCTTCAAAAGAGGTTATTAACAAAATTCCTCCTCCGGTCTTCATCAAAAAAGTAGAAAAGAATAATATTTTACTTGACCAAAGAAAGGAGTTACAGCGGCTAATGGATTGTCAGCGGATTGGTTTTACAGTTTCGGTTCCTTCTTTTATCAACCCGTCAAATATCCAGGTCAAGTATAGGCTTGAAGGGTATGAAGAGACGTGGCATCTTATTTCCGGGTCGTCTCAGCGTGATATCGAATACTGGGATTTACCTTTCGGAGTATACAGATTGCGGGTTCTGGCCGCGAACAGCAATGGAACCTGGAACCATGAAGGAGTATCTTTTTCATTTATTTTGGAACCTCATTTTTACCAGACGCTGTTATTTAAAATTATAGTTATTGTATTGCTGGGATCGGTATTGGTTGTTTTTTTAGTAGGAGGGAAGCGGTATCTTTACATGCGTAAATTGAGAAACAAGTATAAGAATTCTACCTTGGACCCTGAGAAAGTCGAAAGTTATCTCAAAAAACTCAATTACTTGATGGATATTGAAAAGCTTTATAAGGATGAAGAGCTCTCTCTGCAAAAAATGGCTGAAAAATTGAGGATTTCGACGCGTGATCTCTCCCGGATTATCAATGAAAGGCTGGGGAAAAATTTCCGTGACTTTGTGAACGGGTATAGAGTGGATGAAGTTAAAAAAATGATTATGAATCCTAAGAAAAACCTTCCGCTTCTGGATATTGCATTTGAAGTCGGGTTTAATTCGAAGGAAGTTTTTAACCGGGCATTTAAGAAGTATACGGGGATGACGCCAAGCGATTATAAGAAAGTAAACTCTAAAAATATATAAAAAAGCAAGGGCGGCGGTATAGTTTTTAAGATCTATATCGCCGCCCAAAGGCTTAATAACGGATCCGATTTACAGGACTATGGACAGGTGATAAGGGAGAAGCAAGCATCATCCCAAGACGGATCGGGTAAAGGACATTTGTCCGGACAAACAGTATTATAGCAATTTGTAAATGTCCCGAATGCAGCTCCGCCTTTCATTTGGTTCATACTTGCTTCGCTCAGGTTTGCTACTGTTTCTTTTTTTACGATCAATTGTCTACTCAATGTTTTTGTTTTCATTTTACGTTCTCCTTTTTGTTTTAAATTTACACGGTAACATTTTTATGTTACGCAAACATGATAGTGTTTTTTTTAGGGTATTCGTGTCAGAACCCGTTTTATTTCTAATTTTTTTTAGAAACTGCATTATCTCAATTTTTTCACAGGTGACGATTCATGAAACGACACCCATACTAAGCGATGGAAGCAAATTCTAATCCTGATTTTGACTTTGAGTTTGACTGATTTTGCCTGTTCTCTTTTCTCATAAGTTCAGAGGGTTGCGTATGGGGGGGATATCTGGTATTATTATACTGTACTGGAAATACCTCCCGTACATTTCAACTTTGTTATATTTTGAAAATAGGACTGAATATGCCTCGGTTTATTAAGAAAATGCTCTTATTATGTACGTTGCTGACAGTAGTGGTATTGGTTTTGAATTTTGTCGGGGTAAGAGCAGGAAATATTTATAAAGATGGTTCAGCGCTGGTTTGCGAGAAGAAGCGGCAGTTGATCCAGTCCGGGACTATCCCATATTATAAAGATAGGCAGAATGTGTTGTTTATGGGAACCAGCCGGATTATGGCAGGGATTATCCCCAGGTATTTCGATGAATTATCAAAGGAAAAAACGTTTTCGTATAACCTGGCATTTCCTGCGTTAACGATTAATGCAGGGTACTTTGCGTTGAAAGAGTACTTGTTGACGAACCCCCCTCCGCAGTGCATCGTATTGGCATTGGAGATCAGCCGATGCCGGAATTGTTCCACCATTAATTATTATGCAGTGCAGGGGATGACAAGGGTGGACGAAATTATCTCGCTGTTTAAGTATTCCAATACGAAATCGGTGTTATTGAATTATTTGTTTCCATTCAGGATGTATAAATTTTTTGTCCCGAAATATTTGAAAGACTCGATCTCAAACCCACAGTATATTAAAGACCTTGAGAAGCGTAATCGTGCGAAACTGGCACAGATGTTGAATGATCGTGGATATTATTATATAGAGGAGCAGGCGGTTGCAGAAGATGGGCAGTTGCCTGATGATTTTATCAAACTGGGGCGGAAAGTGAAGGGACCAAAGAAGCCAATCGAATATAACCCGTATGATGACCCTTACACAGCCATGTTTTTTGATCTTGCGGCTGAGCACGGGATACCGGTTTTAATGATCCAACCGGTGTACCGCGTGAACCAGTATAGCCAATATGAAAAGATGCCTCCTCAATTCGAGAACGTTTTGAAGCACTATGGGAATGTAACGACTGCTCCCGAAGGGTGGAAAATTAAATTTTTTGAGAATAAGTATTTTTCTGATCCGACACATTTGAACCCGGAAGGTGCGCGTATATTCACAGAAATGATTTTCAAAGAATACCAGGGGGCTTTTTTGTAAAACCGCCCCCTGGACCCCCGAAAAACTTTTGATAATAAATGTAATATGCAATTCCAATATCCGGAGCTTCCTCTTAGCAGAAGGGGTTGCATCCCTGGCGGTTCTTTGCCTACTTTCTTTCATTTAAAGGAATAACTGTACCACTCCAAAATAAGAAATTCTTTATTTATGCAATTCCAATATATAGAGTTTCCTCTTAGCAAAAGTTCTTTGCCTACTTTCTTTCAAGAAAGTAGGTTGATAAAAAATGTATTTTGAGGTATGATATTGGCTTGAATATTTCATTGGAGGAAAATATGGCATTTAATCTGAAAAACAGACACTTCTTAAAGTTAATGGACTTCACGCCGCAGGAAGTCAAGTTCTTGTTGGATCTGTCCATCGACTTGAAAAAAGCGAAATACGCAGGTTATGAAAAACCATTACTTACAGGTAAAAATATTGCGTTAATTTTTGAGAAAGCATCGACCCGGACCCGTTGTGCATTTGAAGTAGCAGCATTCGACCAGGGCGCTCATGTAACCTATTTAGGACCTTCCGGTTCCCAGATCGGACAGAAAGAATCGATGAAAGATACTGCACGTGTTTTAGGCAGGATGTATGATGCAATCCAGTACCGCGGATATGGTCAGAAAGTGGTTGAAGAACTTGCTGCTTATGCCGGTGTTCCTGTTTGGAACGGATTGACGGATGAATTTCATCCCACCCAGGTGCTGGCAGACTTCATGACAATGATGGAGCACTGCGACAAACCGTTAAATAAAATGACCTTTTGCTACATGGGAGATGCCCGCAATAATATGGGAAATTCCTTAATGGAAGGCGCAGCAATCATGGGTATGGATTTCAGAGCAGCTGCTCCGAAGGCATGTCAACCGACTGATGAACTCCAGGCAAAATGTCGCGAAATCGCAAAAAAAACCGGTGCGAAAATTACCATGACCGAAAACGTCGAAGAAGCCGTTAAAGGCTGCGACTTCCTCTATACCGATGTCTGGGTTTCCATGGGCGAACCGGATTCAGTGTGGGAAGAACGTATTAAACTTCTTAAACCTTACCAGGTCAACAAAAAGGCAATGGAACTGACGGGTAATCCGAAAGTCAAATTCTTGCATTGCTTACCTGCTTTCCATAACCGCGAAACCAAAATCGGTGAAGATATTTTCAAAAAGTTTGGTCTGGATGGTATGGAAGTAACAGAAGACGTTTTCGAATCCGAAGCCTCTATCGTCTTCGATGAAGCTGAAAACAGGATGCATACCATTAAAGCTGTTATGGTTGCTACTTTAGCTTAATAATAGGCGAATGCCTCCGGCGGCCAGGGGCCTTTTCACGAAAAGGTCCCTGGACCTCCAAAAGCTTTTGGTTAAATGAATAAATGCGATATTGAGTATTTGAGGGAGTGGTTCAGGGATTACGTTGAATCGTTTAATGTAGAAGACGATTACACACGACAGAATATAGAAATAAAGAAAGTACATACGGCATCGGTTTGTCAGAATATTCTCGGTATCTGTAATTCACTCAACCTGGAAGAAGAAAAGTGTTTTATAGCAGAAGCTGCGGGGTTATTTCATGATGTCGGGCGATTTGAACAACTGGAAAAATACAGGACATTCAACGACTCGACATCGGAAAACCATGCAGAAATGGGAATCCGTGTAGTCGAACGCAAAAAGGTTTTCTCCCGCCTCCCGGAACGGGAATGCGAAATGATTATAAAAGCTATCCGCTGCCATAACCGCCTGGAAATTCCCAACAATGAAGATTCCGAAACTCTACTCTATATAAAAATGGTCCGCGATGCCGATAAATTGGATATCCTTGAAATTCTTACCACATATTACTTTTCGAAGGAAAATGGAAGCAACCCTGCATTGGATATCGATTTACCTGTGGATTCGAGTTACTCGGAAGCGGTCATGCAGGATATTTTCAATAACCGTCCTGTAAATATTCAGAATGCGGTTACAGCAACGGATTTTAAGCTTTTGCAGATAGGATGGCTTTTCGATATAAATTTTGAATATACAATGAACCGCATCCGCGAAAAACAATATATGGAGAAGCGACTTGATTTGCTTCCTCCCGGAGAAAATACACAGCGAATCCGGCAGCACGTTCTTTCATATTTAATGAAGAGGCAAAATTAAGAAGGGTTTACATCCGGCATTTGTTTTTTATCAAGTGCTTTTCGGACGATCCGTGCCAGTTCGTTTTTGATAATCGGTTTCATTACAAAATCATCGATTCCCAGGGATTTGATTTGTTCGATTGTAATGGAGGAACTGAACCCGGAAGAGAGGATAATGGGAATAGCGGGATTAATACGGCGGATTTCCATGGCGAGTTGAATCCCGGTCATGCGAGGCATTGCGATATCACTGATAATAAGGTTATACCTATCCGGGTTTTCCCTGAAATGTTGAAGGGCTTCCAGTGGATTGGAAAGTGTTTCAACCTTATATCCCAGTTTATTGAGAGCCTGGAATTCTGCCTGTACAAGGGCGACTTCATCATCGATCAAAAGAATGGACTCTGTCCCCCCTGGAATTTCCAGGCTCGGGAAATTTTTTTCTTCTACTTCAGCATCGATTAACGGGAGAAAAATGAGGAAAGTAGTCCCTTTTCCCGGTTGACTGAAAACGGTTATATCGCCTCCGTGGCTTTTTACGATACCGTGGATAACAGCCAGTCCCATCCCGGTTCCTTCTCCTGTTCTCTTCGTGGTGAAATAGGGTTCGAAGATACGTTTCATAACGATTTCGGGAATGCCGTGTCCGGTATCGCTCACCATAATGCGAATATAGTGGCCCGCTTTTATGTCTTTATGGGTAGAAATTGTTTCTTCATCCATTATTACTTCGTCCAGGCGGAGTTCCAGTATTCCGCCGGATTCCTTCATTGCATGTGCTGCATTTGTGCATAAATTGATAATGACCTGGTGCATCTGAGTTGCATCAGCCTCGATGATGTTTTTTTCCACATTAAAAAAATGGCGTATTTCAATATTTGCCGGGATCGTGGAGCGCATAAGTTTTAAAGTTTCTTTTATGATAGGAATCAAATTGAGAGGGCGGCGTTTCCGGTCTGTTTGGCGGCTGAATGCCAGGATTTGTTTTACCAGGTCTACTGCGCGGCCCGCTGCTGTTAAAACCTGCTCCATATTCTGATGTGCGTTGCTTTTGGGAGGTATTTCATCCAGGGCCAACTCCGTGTACCCGATAATTACTCCAAGGATATTGTTGAAATCATGCGCAATTCCACCTGCAAGAGTACCGATTGCTTCCATTTTTTGAGCCTGGACCAATTGTTGCTCAAGTTTTTTTTGTTTGGTGATATCCCGGATGATCCCACGGTATGCGATACTATTTCCATTTTTATCTTTAACCAGGTTAGCTGTAATAAGTCCATTGATCGGTTCACCGTCTTTGCGTTTTAATTCGAATTCGAAATCTTTAACGAAGCCGTTGGTTTCGATAGCGTATTTAAAGCGTTCGCGGTCTTCCGGGTTTTTATAGATGGAGATAGCTCTTGTGTTGAGTGCTTCTTCCCTGGAATTGTACCCGAATAGTTCGACCCCGGCGGGGTTTATATCGATGAAGCGCCCATCCGGAGTGGAAATAAAAACCATGTCTTTAGACTCTTCGAAAATAATGCGATACTGTTTCTCGACGGTTTGGAGTTGGTCGGTCCTTTCAATCACTTCGCGTTCCAGGTTGGCGGAATAGCGTTTCTCTGCAAAATAACGGGAAATACTATAGAGTATGGAACCGATTACCACCAGCAACAAAAGGAAAAACCACCATTGAAGGTAAAACGGCCTGAAAATCGTAATACGTCCAGATTTAACTACATCGCTCCATACACCGGATGCATTCCTGGCTTTTATGCAGAAGTTGTATTTCCCAAAAGGTAAATTGGAATATCGTATTGCCTGGTTATAGGGATAACTTTCTTCTGACCAGTCATTATCGTAGCCTTCCAGTTTGGATTTAAAGCGGATTGCTTTTTCGTCTTCGAAAGAAATCCCGCGGAAGTAAAAAGTAACATTGTTTTCACTGTAGCTCAATTCTATGGGGGAGGAGGGAAGTAAAGGGATTTTTTTCCCCGGTGTTTCAATTCTGAGCAGGTAGACGTAAGGAGGAGTTGTTTCCGACAGAGGGGAGTCAAATGCGCCATCGTAGATGGAGATGCCGTTATTGGTTCCGATCCAGACACGTCCCCTTGAGTCTTTTATGAATGCGTCCCTGTTGGTCTCCTGGCCGATCAATCCCTGGTTTATAGAGTAGCGTCGGGCTTCTTCTCCATTCCAGCGAACGGTGCCGTTATCGGTACCGAACCATAGGGTTCTTCCTGGTTCTGCGAGGATACTGTATACCGGTCGATTTTCGATGACGGAACTGAAACTAACCGGTTCCAATGTGTTGTTTTTAATGGTATATAATCCTTTTAAGGTGCCTGCCAGGATATAATTCCGATGATATTCGATAAGGCAATAAACGGAATTAGCCATACTATCGGTTCGAGTGCGGTAGTTAACCCATTTATCTGATTGAAACGCATATATCCCCGTTCCCATTCCGGCAATATAGCCGAGGGTCCCACTGTGTCCGAACAACCTTCGGATAGAGGTTTCCGGGGAGTCTTCCACTCTTGTAAAACCTGATGACTTTAAAATAAACGCGCCTTTATCTGTTCCTACAATGACTCTGTCTGTTTTGTCCACGAATACGGATGTAACTTTTTCACATTTTTGGGGGAGTCCGTAGTTTGTTACTTTTTTATTTGGTGAGATTTTAAGCAGTCCTCCTTTTGAAAAAGCTACCCAGATATTTTTTTGAGAATCGTTTCTCATTTCCAATACCCGAAATAGTACTAAATCTTTTATGTCTTTGGGGATAAGGGGGAGTGCAGTAAACCGGTGCCCATTGTAAAAAGTAAGACCTATATTATGTCCCATGACAAATTTTCCCGGTTCGTATTCAAGGATTGAGGTTACTTCATTTTCCAGAAGGCCGGATTTGGAATTAAAGTTAGTGAATCTCCTGCTGACAATATTACTTAATCCACGATCGCAGGCGATCCAAATATTCTTTTCCCTATCTATGAATAATGCATTGGAACCTCCGCCTGCGAGACCGGCTTCAGGTAAAATTTCTTCCCACAAGAGCGTTTTACAATTGAAATAAAGCAGTTGATAATGAGATCCCAGGTATACTCCATTCCTATAGTCATATTGAATACTAACACTATCTTCTTTTCTAACTAGTGGGGCTCTGACAGTATATATTTTTTTCACCAGGGTCTTTTCATCGAAGTATCCGAGCCATTCATGGGTATATAACCAGATGCGAGATTGGTTTGAATGATATCCTTTATATTTGTTCTTGTCTTCGAAGCATAATGCTTCGATCGAACCCGGAGGTAGGTTTAAAGAGGTATTTATCCGGTTATCGACGTTTATATTGCCTGAGCTATCAACCCGGATTTCGGTTAGCCCTTTATTAGTTGCTGTGTAGAGTGTATTTCCATTTGCCAGGAGGGCATTAACTCGATTATCCGGGAGGCCGGAGGACATGTCTATTCTTTTCCATATTTTCCCAACCAGAAGAAAGACTCCATACTTTGATGTTCCTACACAAATCACCGGTAATTTTGATCCATTTATGTACATCTCGATCAATTCTATGCAGGTGAAGTACATGTCGGGGGGAATTGTGGCCATAACGTTATCAATGCAGTACCAGGTTGGATTCTCCAGGTTTTCGGCAAAACAAATTGAATAGTTCGTCTGGCCCATTGCCCATATTCTTTTTTTACCTTCTATCTTAACACGGGAAAATGAAAGTACAGGTAGTCCATCTTCAACGTTATATTTTTCCCAGGCAACTCCATCATACGATGCAATGCCCGAACGAGTGGCAACCCAGATTCTTCCTGCTTTGTCCTGGGTAATATCGTAAACAGTCGCACTTGGTAATCCTTCTGCTTCAGTATACCGGTGAACGAGGTATGACTGTCCCCAAAGCATATCACAATGCAAAATAAATACATAAATAAAAAGGCATTTTAAAATATTGATCGGTTTTACCGCCATATCTTTTACCTCTTTTGTTTATTTATTGTATCACAGAAAAAAAGCTTTTTATATATTTTTTTGTATTAATTCTTGAATCCAGAGATCTTACATGAAGGAAAATTCAACTAAAAGATTGGCGAAGCAACCCCGTATGAAGAATAATTCAACTGAAAAATTGATAAAGCAGGCTTGCATGAAGGATAATTCAAGTGAAAAATTGGCGAAGCAACCCCGTATGAAGAATAATTCAAGTGAAAAATTGACAAAGCAGCCCTGCATGAAAGATAATTCAAGTGAAAAATTGACAAAGCAGCCCTGCATGAAAGATAATTTAAGTGAAAGATTGACAAAGCAGCCTTGCTTGAAAGATAATTTAAGTGAAAGATTGACAAAGCAGCCTTGCTTGAAAGATAATTCAACTGAAAAGTAGGCAATGCAATTTACATGGAGGGAAAATCAGCCGAAAAGATGACGTTATAAGTCTTTTTTTAGTTTTTTCATAAGGCTATCCAGGGTTTCCAGGACAGCATTCTTTATTGCCGGAACCTGTAATAACCCGAATAACTCCTGTTTCTCCTCGTTGTTTATTTCTTGCTCTTCTCCGGGAGGTAGACCAAGAATATGTTTTAAATCGGACAATGAAATATCCTGCTTGATTCCAGGATTGACTTTGGCATCAATCAGATCTGTCACCTGTTCAATAAACATACTTCCTTCCCCGGACAATAACCAGTTCAGGTTCAAGCCATATTGAGATGCAAGGTAATGCAAATTGCTCATGTCGAAATTCTCTTTTCCGTTTTCAATAAATGCCAGTTTCTCAATTTCGACACCCATTTCTGATGCAAGTTGCGGTTTTGTTTTGCGAATTACTTTCCTGAACAACAGGAATCGGTTTCCTAATGAACTAACTCGCTTGTATTGGTTTTCGTAAGTTATTTTTTGTGATTTTATATTTATTAATTTCATAAAATAATAATAAATCAATTTAAAAAATTTGTCAAATGCCCGGGAGAATTTTTTTTCAAATTTTTTTTAATGGGTTGTAGGCTATTGATTTTGAAATTCTAATCAGTTATTCTTATATATTAAACGAAAAAATTATTAGAGCGGTATACGAGAAATGTACACCGTATGAAGTTGGGTATAGTAAAATGGAGTTTATACAAGCAAATAGGCTAAGCAGCGATTATATTAATTCCCTGCCGATCATCCGGTTTGATGGCCGTGTTGTGGTAGTTGAGGATGAAACCGAAGCGAACCGGGTACTGGACTCGTTAATGTCGGAACCATTCCTTGGTTTCGATACGGAGAGTAAACCTTCATTTACTAAAGGGACAACTTACCCGGTATCGCTGATCCAGGTTTCCACAGTCGATACGGCTTACCTGTTCCAGTTAAAAAAAACAGGATTTTCCGATTCCATGATCCGTTTCCTGGAAAATGAAGATGTAAAAAAAATCGGGGTAGGTTTGAAAAATGATCTTACAAAACTTGTAGAGCTGCGTCCGTTTAAACCGGGTGGTTTCATCGATTTAAGTAAACTGGCCCTGGATAAAGGTATAATCCAGGTAGGTATCAGGGGATTAACTGCCCGATACCTGGGGTTCAGGCTGACAAAAGCCGCCCAGAAAACCAATTGGGCTCAGACTGTATTGACAATGAAACAACAATTGTATGCCGCCTCCGATGCCTGGGTCTGTTTGAAAATTTATCCGCGCTTGATTGCTGATGCGACAGACTACCGTAAATTCAACGAAGATGAACAGAAAACGGAAAATAATAATATGATATTCGATAAAGGTAACGATAATTAAGAAACCCTGCAAAACGTGTTAAAAAAAACTTTAAAATCTGGTATAATTACTAAATCAAATCGGAGTTTGCATAAATGAGATTTTCAAACCCTGGCGCATTTTTCCTGTTGATATTGCTTGCATTGTTTATCGTGGTAGCGATCTATAGTTTCCATAAAAAAAATCGTATCCTCGGCCTTTTTATTTCACGGGCCGCTTTTGACCGGCTGGCAGTCCGCAGCGGTAAGGAGATCGATTTTTTTAAAACTGCTCTCTTAACTGGTGCTTTCTTATTCTTTATCCTGGCCCTCGCAGGCCCGGAATGGGGCGAAAAGTTCGAAAATGTTGATATAAAAGGAATCGAAATGGCTTTTCTCCTGGATACCTCCAATTCTATGAGCGCTGAAGACCTGAAACCGAACCGCCTTGAAGTGGCGAAACAATTAATCCTTGCAACTGTCGATCAACTT
>Ga0209340_1001958_pt1 | contig 12951 bp, 11 predicted proteins | sample EPASupsiteSAE323_FD_187266 | JGI IMG/M metagenome (GOLD analysis project Ga0209340, IMG submission 187266) | Bioremediated contaminated groundwater from EPA Superfund site, New Mexico - Sample SAE3-23 (SPAdes) (version 2) | ecosystem: Environmental > Aquatic > Deep subsurface > Groundwater >... | reverse complement strand
GCAGTCTTCCGTCCGGCGCGGCTTTCGGTTTCACTTTACTCCGTTTTCACTTTACTCCGTCGCGCCCTTCATTGTCCACGCGCAGACCGGAATCGACGGAAATCGAACTCGGTCATTGACACATTCCATGACCGGATATAGTCTCGTGGTACCACTCCACCCGGAAGGCGGCAACTCCATGAGCTACTCGGACCCCTCGAAATTGGGCATTATCGCGTGCCCCGGCGCCGAAGCGTTCGCGGATCAAGTCGTCCGAAGACTGGCCGGCATCTACAAGCGCCGCTTCGACCGCAAAACCCAGGCATTATCGACCAGATACCACATCACGCAGGAACTCGTCACCCGCAAGATCAATTTCGCCAACGATTGCGCATCGAGTCTCTCCTACATTCCCGGCGCGGTGGACAAGTACCGGCCGCCGCGTTTCAAGGTCAACGCCCGGCATACGTATTTCGCCAACGGCGAGGTCAAGACCGAAATCCTGGACTCGGTGCGGGGCAAAGACCTCTATATTTTCCAGGACATCGAAAACCACCAGCCCATTTTCTTCAACGACGGAGCCGTACAGCGGACCCTGTCGGTGAACGATCATATCTTCAACCTTTTCGTCACGGTGGACGCCGCCATGCAGGCCGGCGCCGAGCGCATCAATCTGGTGCTCCCCGTCTATCCCTATTCGCGCCAGCACAAGAAAAAAGGCCGCGAAGGCCTCACGGCCGCCAGGGTCGGTATGATGCTGGAAAACCTCGGCGCATCGCGCATCATCACCCTCGACATCCACTCGCGCGAAATCGAAAACAGTTTCGACAAACTCCGGCTGGAAAACCTCCACGCATCCTTCCAGATCATCGAAAAACTCATTTCCCTCACGGACATCAGGAAGGACGACCTCGTCGTCCTGGCTCCCGACACCGGCGCGGTGGACCGCAACAAATTCTACGCCAACGCCCTTCAGCGCCCGCTGGCCCTGCTCTACAAAGAACGCGACTATTCCCGGGTTACGCGCAACGCCGCCGAATCCAATATTTCCGAGATGCGCCTCTTGGGCGACGTCAAGGGCAAGACCATTTTCATGGCCGACGACATGATCGGAACGGGCGGAACACTCATCAAGGGAATGAAAAACCTGAAAGACATGGGCGCCGAAAAAGTCATATGCGCGGTATCCCTCCCGCTATTTACCGGATCGGCCGTCGAGGATTTCGACGCCGCCTACAGGCAGGGGCTGTTCTACAGGATCATCGGCACCAACGCCGTATGCAACAAAGACCTCCTGCAGAAGGAATGGTACGTACAGGCCGACGTAACGGGACTCTTCGCCCAGATCATCAGCCTCGTGCACCACGACCGCTCCCTTTCGTCGATGCTCGACAACCGCGATATCGTGGCCAAGCTCATCAAGAAGCAGATGGACAAGCGCCTCGGACAGGCCACACAGGCGCAAAACGCAAGCGTACCGGCCTCCGATCCCGCCGATGAAGCGATTCCGTACGGAGCCGCGGAGGAAAAGTGAGGGTATTCCGCCTGCCTCCGCGGGCTCTTGCCCTGCTCTTCGATCTCGACAACACGCTCTACCGCAATCCCGGATATGCCGCTTTCCAGGAAGACTCCCAGGTCGACCGGCTCGCGGCATGGGCCGGCGAAACCGTCGCGGATTCCCGCAAACGGCTCGCCGGAGCGCGCGCCGCGCGAACCGCCGCGGGCCTGCCCAAAACCTCCATGGCCAATCTTTTCATGGAATTGGGTGTCGACATGGCTTCGATCGTCCGCTGGCGCGAAGAGGAAGTCAGGCCGGGCGAATGGCTTGCCCCCGATCCCGATCTCGCCGCCGCCATCGGGCTGCTGTCCGCGCCTGAGCCCCGCGGCGCAGGTTTCCGGCTGGCTCTGCTCACCAACAACCCCCGTTCGGTGGGGCTCGCCAGCCTGAAGGCGCTCGGGCTGGAAGGCCGGTTCGAGCTCGTTGTGGGCCTGGACGATACGGGCCACTCGAAACCTCGACATGAACCTTTCCTCAAAGCCTGTGCGGGTCTCGGCCTTCCGCCCGAAGCATGCATTTCGGTGGGCGACCGCGAGGATGTGGACATTGCGCCGGCCCTGGCGCTGGGAATGGGCGCGATTCTGGTCGACGGACCGGAAGATATCCTGAGCCTGTCGCAAATCGTCCGCGGGGAACCGATAAATCGTACGCCGCTTCCTGTGAAAGACGATACGCGGCGATAGATTTCTCTCCATGGATCAAATCGTCCGGATGTGTCTGCGTAGCGTTTCGCCCGGCGCACGAGACGGTAGTCCTTTTGCCGTGCTCGGCGAAGCGGAGGGCGGGCGTGTTCTCGCCGTGCCAGTCGGGCCGACGGAAGCCTGCGCCATGGTGATGGAGATGGAAGGCATCACGCCCATCCGGCCGCTCACGCACGATCTGCTCGCCTCGTTTTTCAGGGAAGCGGGTTTCGTACTGGACAGGATGGAGCTTTCGCCCGGTCCGCATGGCGGACTCAAGGCGCGTCTTTTCTACAGAACAGGTTCGAGAATGCGGGTACGCGAGGTCCGTCCGTCGGACGCTCTTGCTCTGGCCCAGCGGCTGGGCGCCCCGATATATGCCGAAGCCCGCCTGATCCGCTCCCTGGGCTGAGCGGCGCAAGCCGTATCACCCCGCAAGTCGTATCATCCGCGAATCGCATCCTGCCCGGGCCGTGGGCCCCCATATGCCGCGGATGCTCCTTTTTATCGCGCCGCGATGGGCGGCGTAGCGGGGGCGACAGCCAGCCCGGCGGCTTCCATCTTCCCGGCGAACCAGCTCAAAAGCGCGAAAGCCCGATTACCCACCGAATCGTATACTTTATTCTTGAGCAGATCCGATGCTTTCATCGTCGTGAGCAGGTACACCACAATTCCATCCTGCGCCGGAAGCACCGCGAGGGCGGCCTGCATACCGCCGGGAGCCACGGCGGTGATCAGATACTTCTTCATCGGAGTCACGTTGGCACTGGTCAGGGCGAATCCGCGCGCGGAAGATTCGACATCGAAGCGATAGACATTCGATCCGAAGGTGAGGTCGCGCTGGAAGGCGAAATACGACCATGCCGCGGGAACCGCGCCCTGTACCGGTGCTGGCGGGTCCGGCAGCCGTCTGCGCGTGGCTGGATCGTCTATCCTGTAGGATTCCGCGTAGAGCGTGCGCCACTGGTCGCGGCTTGCGGACCAATATTCGAGGCCTTCCATGGACCCCACCGATCCGAGGATACCGGCGATCACCGCGAGTTCGGCCGCTTCGGGCGAGCCGTTTCCGTACGAAGCGGGACGCGGCAGTACGGCCAGCGCTTCGAAACGCAGCCGGTCGGCCCTCCCCGGACCCGTCAGGCGCGATGCCAGACTTGCGGCTACGGGATCGCGCGGCGTCAGAACCGCGCCGTCGGCCTTGCCTTCCGACACGAGCGGCGCTTCGCCGCCATAAGCGAGAGTCAGTCCAGCGGGGAGATACTCCTTCGCGCTCCGGGGAAAATTGTTTCCGCTTTTCACCGCGGCCTGCGCTGCGGTCTGCGCTCCGGCCTGGGTTGAAGTCTGCGCTGCGGTCTGCGCTCCGGTCTGCGCTCCGGCCTGCGCCGTAGTCGCGGCGAACAGGACAGTCGCCGCCAGCACCGCGAGCGCGGAGGTCCGGACGAGGCGCGACGCGAACTGTACGAACCGCGTGAATCGTGAAAAAATATTTCGCACGGTCTTCCCCCTATGCCTTCGCCATGCCGCGCAGCTCGCCGGAAATGGCGAACGCGCTGTCGCCTATCTTTTCGACATGCCGGACGAGGTCGATATACAGCAGCTCCGATTTTACGTCGGCGCCGGCGGTCATGCGCTTCCTGGCCATTTTTTTCAAGTGTTTCCTGAAAGCGTCGATTTTTTCTTCCATCTCTGTAGCCATGCCGAGCTGGATTTCGTCCATGCCCTCGCTCAGGCGTTCCGCCGTGAATTCAAGGAATTCGTCCACCTGCGCCGTATAGGGCACAAGCGCGTCCAGAGACTCGGCATCGAAGACAAGTTTTTTGTCGACCCTGCGTTTGAGGAGAAACGCCAGGCTCAGGCAGTCGTCCGTAACGTTTTCCAGTTCGGCGACGATACGCATCTTTCGCCCTATCCGGTCGCGCGTCCGTTCGGACAGATCCTGCCTGGTGATTTCGAGGAGGAAGCGCGAAAGCTCTTCCTGCATCATGTCGGCGTATTTTTCCTTGCGCTCGAACCACTCGATCTCCGCTTCCGTATCGCCGGGCATTTTCCCCAGATCGACCCTGAACCGCGCGAACATCGAGCGCGCGAGCGCGGACATGTCGGAAATTTCCTTGCGCGCGTGCAGAAGCGACAATTCGGGAGTGGCCATGAGGGACTGCGGAAGATAGATCGCCCTCGCCTCCGCCTCTTCCGGCTTTTCCCTGATCAGTCTCGACAGAAGCCCCGCGTACTGGTTCACGAAGGGCAGAAGCAGCACCGTATTCATACCGTTGAACAGGGTATGGAGCATGGCGATGTGCACGCCCATGGACGCGGGCGTGATCTCGCCAGGCACGACCCAATCGACCAGCCTGAGAAAGGGGTCGAAAAGCGCCACGACCCAGACCGTACCGGCGACGTTGAACAGGATGTGCGCCCATGCCGCCCGCTTCGCATTGGTCGACGCGCCCGCGGCGATGGAGGCGAGGAAAGCGTCGAACGTGGTGCCGATGTTGGCGCCCAGGGTGAGGGCGGCGGCGATCCTGAAATCGATGACTCCTTCGGCCGCCAGAGTGATGACGATCGCCAGGGTGGCGGACGATGCGTTCACGAGTATGGTGAACACGGTTCCGACCAGTACGGCGATGATGACCGCGAAGAATCCCATGTCGGAAAAATTCTGCAGGAAAAGCAGGACGTCGCCGGAAGGCTTCGGTATGGCTTTCGAAATAAAACCGAGCCCGAGGAAAATCATGGCGAACCCCATGAAAGCCCGGCCGTAGCTTCTGAACGAATCGGGGCGTTTCTTCATTATCGACATGAAGAAGCCGATGCCGAAAAGAGGTATCGCGAAGGCGGAAATGCTGAATTTGGAAATTCCCGCGGCCGCGATGACCCAGCCGGTCAGGGTAGTTCCGATATTGGCGCCCATGATGACGCCGATTCCCTGCTGAAGCGTGAGAAGCCCCGCGTTGACGAACGATACGAGCATGACGGTCGTCGCCGACGACGATTGCACCGCAATAGTGACGACCGTACCCGTGAGCACGGCCATGATCCGGTTCCTGGTCATGAAATTGAGCGCGCGCTGGAGTCGGTCGCCCGCCGCGCGCTGGATGCCGTCCGAGGTCAATTCCATGCCATACATGAACATGGCCAGACCTCCGACCAACTCGAAGGCCATTGTTATAAATTGCATCGCAGGATATTCCTCCATGCCGGAGTGGGCGTACGTCGTCATTTGTATACACGGATTGAAGGAAGCATCGCAAGCGGCTATCATCCTGTACGGAGGAATCCAGTGACCTTCGTCATCTCCCTCGGCGGCTCGATAGTCGCCCCGCCCGAAGGCCCCGATGCGGCCTTTCTTACCGAGTTCAAAGCCCTCGCGGAATCCTGGCTCGCAGGCTCGCAGGACGGACGCCTCATTCTCGTCGTAGGCGGCGGCGGGCCGGCACGGCTCTGGCAAAAAGCCTGTCGCGACGTGTATGCCGCAGCGACGCCCCCGGACCGGGAACTCGACTGGATTGGCATCGCCGCGACGCGCCTCAATGCCCAGCTCGTAAAAGCGGTGTTCGGGCCGCTCTGCCCCGACGAGGTCGTGACCGATCCTTCCGCATCCGTCGCATTTTCCGGCCGTATCCTCGTGGCGGCGGGCTGGAAGCCGGGATTTTCCACCGATTTCGACGCGGTCTGGCTGGCCGAGCGCTTCGGCGCCCCTCTTGTCCTCAACCTGTCCAACATAGCCAAGGTTTACACCGCCGACCCGAGGCTCGATCCCGGGGCGACGCCCATCGATCGCATCACTTGGCCCGAATTCCGGAAGATGGTCGGCAATGAGTGGTCGCCCGGCGCCAATCTTCCCTTCGACCCGATAGCCTCGGCCAAGGCCGAAAAAGCCGGCATTTCGGTGATCTGCGCGGCGGGACGCGACCTCGCCAACCTGAAACGCATCCTCGACGGCGAGGCATACGTCGGTACGTTTATCGGCGACGGCCCTGGCGACGACAGAGCCGTGCGGCAGCTGCCGCGCCGTACGGGCGCCTCTGCGTGAAAAAGCGCCCCTGGTTCAAGGCGGACGGCCTCCTCCTTCTCACCGCGATCATCTGGGGCCTGGCGTTTGCCGCCCAGCGCAAAGGCATGGACTACATCGGCCCCTTCGCGTACAACGGCCTGCGTTTTGCGATAGGCGCCCTGTGCATGGCTCCTTTCGCGCTGCGCGCCTCGCGCGCCAGGGCAAGGACGGCCGCCATCGGAGCGCCGACAACAGACGCCGGAACGCCGCCCATGAAGAGCGCGGAAAAAGCTCTGTGGTCGGCCGCGGCGGGTCTGGTTCTCTTTGCGGGTTCCAGCCTCCAGCAAATCGGCCTGGTCGAGACGACCGCGGGCAACGCAGGCTTCATCACCTGCCTCTATGTGGTCATTGTGCCTTTGCTCGGCGTGCTTGGCGGTAAAAAAGCGGGCCTGCGCATCTGGATGGGAGCCGCCCTCGCCCTGACGGGCCTTTACCTTCTCTCAATCCGCAACGGCTTCCGGATGGCCCCCGGCGACATACTTGTACTGATCGGAGCCTTTTTCTGGGCCTTTCACATCATCATCGTCGGCAGGCTCGCGAGGGTAATGGATCCTTCCGAACTCGGGTTTGGCCAATACACCGTCTGCGCCGCGCTCAGCCTGATCTCGGCCGTCGCTTTCGAACCCGCGCCTTTCGCGGGCACCATGGCGGCCGCCATACCCATCCTCTACGGCGGCTTTCTCTCCATCGGTGTCGCATTCACCCTTCAGATCGTCGCGCAGAAAACCGCCCATCCGGCCCATGCATCCATCATACTTTCGATGGAAGCGCTCTTCGCGGCATTGGGCGGCGCCGTCATACTCGGCGAGACGATCGACGGGCGTACCGCCCTGGGCGGCGCGCTTATGCTGGCGGGTATGGTGATTTCGCAGACCATAAAGCCTGAACCCGCGCCCGCTTCACGATATCCTCAAAGTACCAGGAGCGGATCATGAACGATCGTTACCGCGGAGCGCCGGATACGGGCTCCGTCGACTTCCTTGAGAGCGGCCGGCAAAAGGCGCTCGACCGGCTCACTTCGGCGTTCGCACTCGGCGACATCGATGTCGACGAGTATGAAAAACGCGCCTCTTTAGTCCAACGTGCGCGCGGGCAGACGGATCTCGAGGCCTGCGTGGCCGATCTCCCGGAATCCCCGATGCCCCGGGCCGCGCCGAAAACCGGCGTTCCGAAGAAAATGCGGGAGCCTCGTTACGAAGAAACGGCCCTGCGCGTCGAAGACCGCGGCGGACCGACCGAAACGGTCGCATGCATCATGGGCGACCGCCGCATGACCGGCGACTGGCTGGGGGGAAACTCGGTCACCAGTTTCACGCTGATGGGAGAGACTGTCCTCGACCTGCGCCACACCGCCTTGCCGTCGGGAAGGCTGAAAATCGACGCATTTTCCCTGATGGGCGAGATCAAGGTCATCGTCCCGCACGGGCTACCGGTCAAAATGTCGGCATTTCCCTTCATGGGCGAAGCGCGCATGGCCGAGGACGTGGAGCGGCGCATCGACCGCGGCGCCCCCTGGGTCGAGATATCGGGTTTTGCCATGATGGCGAGTATCGTGGTCAAGGCCCAGGATTGAAGGACGCGCCCTGGACGGGCGGTGCCAGATTCAGCACCAGCCAATACAGGCCGAGGTTCTGTATGGCTTTCAGGAACTGGTTGAAGTCCACGGGTTTGCGGATGTAGCTGTTGGCTCCCAGCTCATAGCTGGCGACGATGTCGGGCTCCTCGGAGGAGGAGGTCAGGACCACAACGGGCAGCAACCGTGTTCGCGGATCCGTCCGTATGGCCCGCAGGACCTCGAGCCCGCTCACCTTCGGCAGTTTCAGGTCCAACAGGACGACCTGGGGAAGATTGGCTGCGCTCCGCCCCTCGTATTTGCCGGTTACGGACAAGTATTCCAGCGCTTCCTTCCCGTCGGTCGCGACGACAACCTCGTTGGCGATATTGTTCTTCTTGAATGCCCGCAGCGTCAATGCGACATCGTCCGGATTGTCTTCGACCAGCAGGATGATTTTTTCGCTCATGGTTGTTGCTCCTTTTCTGAAATAACTTCGTGCAGGTCCGGAATCGTAAAGTAGAACGTCGCTCCCCGGTCGACCTCGCCCTCGGCCCACACCTCGCCGCCGTAGCGCCGGACTATCCTCTGAATCGTCGCCAGTCCTATGCCGGTACCGGGGAAATCCTGTATCGAATGCAGCCTCTGGAATGCCACGAACAGCTTGTCCGTATATTTGGGCTCGAATCCGACTCCGTCGTCGCGCACGAAGAACGCATGCCCGCGCACAGGGTCGTGCACTGTGCCCATACTGACATGTGCATGGTCGCGTTTCGACGTGAATTTCCACGCATTGCCCAGCAGGTTGACCAGCACGATCCGCAGCAGATCGGGATCGCCCCTCGCGGTCATACCAGGTTCGATGCGCATCTGCAGGTCCCGCTGCGGGTTTTCGCGCGCCAGCTCCCCGGCCACTTCGGCAGCCAGGGCGCTGATGTCGATCTCGCACGTGTTCATCCGGCTTCGGGTTACCTGTGACAGCAGCAACATGTCGTCGATGAGCTGCCCCATATGCTGGGTACCGCGCCGGACCCGCTCCAGGTAATCGCGCCCCTCCTCGGGGACCAGGGAACCGTAGTCTTCGAGAAACGCCAGACTGAAGCCATCGATACTGCGCAAGGGAGCGCGCAGGTCGTGGGATACCGAGTAGCTGAACGCCTCCAGCTCCTTGTTGGCCGCCGACAGCTCCATCGTACGCCGGCGCACGCGCAAGTCCAGGTCGGCGTTGAGCGCACGGACCTCTTCCTCGGCCCGCTTGCGCTCGGTGATATCGGTGACATAGACGCGCAGAGTGTCTTCGTCGGGCGCATACAAAACTCTCAGGAAGGTGGCTTCGCCAAGGCGGATTTCCCGAGTCTGCGGCTTCCGGACGCACTGCGACCGCAACAGGGCCAGTTCCTCCGGTTCACCGGGCAGGAACTGACGGGCATCGGAGTCGAGTCCGAGTCGGGCGAGCGTGGCTGTCGCGGCTGCATTGGCGAATCGCACCGTCCCGTCGATTCCGATTTCGAGGACCGGATTCGGGTTCTGCGCCGGGAACGAAGCCATATGTGCGACCTCCCGCTGCAGCTTCTTGCGATCGGTGATATCCCTCACTACGGAAACACACCCGATGATCCTGCCCCCGGAATCCTTCACGGGAGAGGAATTGACGAGGCGATACCGCAAATCGCCGCTGCGCGGCAGCCGGACGATCTCTTCCATGTCTATGACGGTTTCACCCGCCAGGGCGCGCAACGGGGGAGCTTCCCCGGGAGGGCGCGGACTGCCGTCGGGGCGGAACACCTCAAGACCCAGCGCAAACTCCTGAATATCTGTGTCGCCCGCGCTTTCCAGCGCGAAAGCCTTGCACGCTGCAGGGTTTGCCAGCGTAAAATGCCCATTGGTGTCGGCAAACCAGACCTCATCGGTCATGTTGTTGAGCAGGCGATCCTGCATATCCTTGTCGGACTGCACTTGCTTCAGCAGAGCTTGCGTTGCTTCCTCCGCCTTTCGCTGCGCACGGCTTCCCAGATACACGGCCCCGCCGATAATGGCCAACATTATCGCCGTTCCCGCCAGAACCCACCCATACAGGCGGTCGTAGCGGGCGTTCAACAGTGCAAGGTCCCGCTGGATCAGGGAATCCACGAGCCCGGCGTGTTGTTCCAAAGAGTAGAACGCGATGCGCAATTCCGCTTCCAGTGCTGGATCGCTTCCCGGAGTACCTGGCCAGCGATCCAGGATATCGCGGAAGCCGCGTGAGTCCTTGATGAAATCGGACAGTGTGTTGCGACTGATATCATCTGCTGCGCCGGCTCCTCCAACACCCAGGCGCTGCTGGAGCTGGCGGACCTGTTCCAGCGAAGTCTGAGCCTGGTCCAGCAAGGCCAGTCCCAGGTTTCGGTCAAAAGGCGACAAGGGCGATCCTGCCATCGTGACATGGAGATAGCCTTTGATCAGGTCTATGCGCGATTGGCGTACCAGGATCAGCTCGGCGCTGAGTTGGGTGGCTAGTTGGCGCTGACGCGCCGTCAGCCAGAATGTCGAACCGGTGATCAGAATCGCGGCGACGACTATCGCCCATACCCAGTATAGCGGGCTAAGCCTTCGCCTGACGCGGGTAAAGGAACCTGCGGATGAATTCGTGGCGGTCATGGCGTATCCATCGACAGAATCATGTCTGTCGTCACGGTGCCCGGCAAATCATCGTCGCTGAAACCGGCCTGGAACAACAAAACCCGATGTTCCACGCTGCCGATGAACCGGGCCAATTCACGATTCCAGGCCTGGCGCAGGGCATCATCGGATTTTCGAAAGGCCACCGCCCCAAAGCCGTTCAGATAGCCGCCGACGGGCGCCGGCTGGGCGAAGGGTTCGGAGATTTCGGTGTTGCCCATCGCTCCCTGCTGCACCATGCGCCGGATTGTCGGCAACGAAAGCGCCAGGCTGCCGGCAAGCCCGATCTCGACCGCAACCCGACCGGTGAGTACGTCCGGAACACTGATCCTTTGGGATTCGGGAACACCCAGGTTGCTGAGCAAGTCCTCCTCGATCGCACCGCGCAGAGCCGCGATCTTTACCTCAGGATGCTGCAGCACATCGGTATAGGAATGGAGCTGGTAGGGATTGCCGGCCTGAACCAGCAGAGCCTGGCGCACGTGGAACGTCGGCTCGGAAAAAATCACGCGCCTGGCCCGTTCCGGCGTAATGAACATCCCCGCAACAATGATGTCAAAACGATCGGCTTCCAGGTCGGAAATGAGCGATCCGAATTCGGTCTGAACCCACTCGATCCGCGGAATCGCCAGCCGCCCGGCGACGACTTTGCCCGTTTCGCATTCCAGCCCGGTGAGTTTCCCTTCGGCATCCAGAAAGATATACGGCGCTTCAATGGCGTATCCGATCCGGAGAACGCCGGCGCGCCGCACACGAGCCAGCGTGTCGTTTCTGGCAGGCGAGAGAGCGAACCATAGCGATGCGGCACATACGATCCCAACGACGACTAGCGTCAAGCGTATCCGGATGACTCTGCCACGCAACTTCTTCGCGCCGGTCGTCGTCATGCTTGACCTCTACTTTTATCTCCCACTATCTCCCAAAGGAACATCGCCACGCGAAAAATAGTGTAGTGCCCCTTTTTACCCGGCGCAAGACAATCGCTGCGGCCAGCGTGCCGGGTAAGTACATGCTCCACAACACACCGGATACGTGCGTTTGCCCGTTTCGGGTCGCGGCCGGATTCCGGAATCGTTTGCCATTGAGGTTTTTTCAAAAGTTGGAAGACTTTTGAAAAAGCTACCAAAACTTGCGGCATTTGCACACGGTATTGTAGAAACCGGAGCAAATGGAGCCAATTCCAAAAGTAACCGACTTTTGAAGTTGGCTCTATTTCCCCGCTTTACAAGTTTACGGAGCCGGGATAAGATGCCAAGGCTATGCAACCGTGTGCATAAATCGATACGGCACTTACAGAATGGACCGCATATCGGAGGACTCACGTGATGTTTCCGCACAGAATCGAAGGCACCATCCCCTCGCCCTCACCCGTCGCCGATCTCCGTGCCGAGCGGAACGATGACGGCGTACGCTGGACCTTCCGGACGACGGCGCGCCGGGTTTTCGGCCTCGGCGAACGCTTCGACTCGGTCGATCAATTCGGCAAAAAGATAGAGGCGGCCGTAATAGACAAGTTCACGGAACAGGGAAAGCTCAGTTATTTTCCCGTCCCCTTCTTTTTCACTGAACTGGGGTTTTCGATCGAAGTCGAAGGCCATTTCGCCGTTGTCTTCGACCTGGCGGCCGAAAAGGCGGGAATCTTCACCATCGACATCCGTTGCGGCGAAGAGTCGCCGCCTGCGTTGGTGCTGCGCTATGGCAGCCCCAATGCGCTTCTTTCAGCCTTCGCCAGTTCGAAAGGTCTTCCCTGCCTGCCGCCGGACTGGGCTCTGGGACCATGGATCTCGGCCAACCGGTGGGACAGCCGATCCGTCCTCATGGAGCAGGTCGGCATCATGGAAGAACTCGGCATACCGGCCACCGTCGCGGTGATCGAAGCCTGGAGCGACGAAGGCGGATTTTTCGCCTGGAACGATGCCGCAGACAGCCCGGGTCACGCGAAAGGCGCTGGCGCGGGCGCAGACGCAGGTGGCGGCTACGAGTATCCTGCGCAAGGGCGCTGGCCCGATCCCGCCGGGATGATTGCCGAACTTAGGGAGCGGGGCCTGCGCCTCGTCCTCTGGCAGGTGCCGGTCTGCAAGCTGCCCGGGAACTGCCCAGACCAGGCCGTGGAACGCGAGGCCCGTGCGCTCGCCGAAGCCGAAAAAGGCGGTTTCCTCGTCAAGCGCAAGGACGGTTCCACCTATGCGATACCCGGGGACCGCTGGTTCGGCGGAAGCCCCATCCCCGATCTCACCAATCCGGCCGCACGCGAGTGGTATTTTTCCAAGCGCCGGTACCTGCTGGACCAAGGCGTGGCCGGATTCAAGACCGACGGCGGAGAATTCGTCCATGAGGATGATCTTGTCTTTCACGACGGCAGCTCGGGCCGCGCCATGCGCTCAGGCTACACGGCGGCCTACCTTGAAGCCTATGGCCGGTTTGCCGGTCCCGACCGCGTCCTGTTCAGCCGCGCCGGCTGGTCCGGCTC
>Ga0209340_1001957_pt1 | contig 12951 bp, 20 predicted proteins | sample EPASupsiteSAE323_FD_187266 | JGI IMG/M metagenome (GOLD analysis project Ga0209340, IMG submission 187266) | Bioremediated contaminated groundwater from EPA Superfund site, New Mexico - Sample SAE3-23 (SPAdes) (version 2) | ecosystem: Environmental > Aquatic > Deep subsurface > Groundwater >... | reverse complement strand
AACAAGCTCGTCACCGTCGTGGAAGGCCTCGAGGAGGACGAACTCAACAAGGTCGGCAAGGAACTCAAGAACCGGCTCGCCTGCGGAGGGACCGCAAAGGACGGCCGGATAATCTTGCAGGGAAACCACCTGGAAAAGGCGATGGATTACCTGGTAACCTTGGGATACCCCAAGGAAGCAATTAAAAACCTTGGTTTGCAATAATTGCTTCCGCATTTTTTTGCAACTGCATGAACTGCTATTGCAACATATGCAAGATTTGATATTGATGGACGCAAAGACGTCCGCACCCTTTCGCCGAAGCCAAAAGCAAGGCATGGGATTCTTGTGCGAAGAGCTCATCGGGCTTTCCGCCAAGGTCCTTGATTCGCCCTGCAAAGGTCTCATCGGCTTGGAGGGAAAAGTGGTTGACGAGACGAAGGACAACTTCGTAATCCGGACCGCAAAGGGCGACAAACTAGTCCCAAAGCAGGGAACGGTCTTTCAATTCGAAGGCCATCCCGAAGCGCCAATCAAGGGAGACTGGTTAAGGTTTCGTCCCGAGGACCGCACCAAGAAGGTCGCAGACCTCTTGCGAAGGAACCGGCTAAGATGAATTGAAGGAAAAAGTTGAGCTTATGGAAAACAAATCCACAGACAAGAACGCGGCAGTCATCTCGACTCGCGGAATGATATTTCAAGGCACCGTGGTCAGCCGCAAGGCGGAAAAGACCGCAGTTGTCTCAATCGACTACCTGCGCAAGGTGCCCAAGTTCGAGAGGGTGGAAAAGCGCAGGACCAAGCTCCACGTCCACGTGCCCGACGGCATGGAAGTCAAGGAAGGGGACAAAGTCAAGTTCGTGGAGTGCCGCAAGCTCTCAAAGACAAAGAGCCACGTCGTCACCGACGTGCTGAAGGATTAATTTTCATTCGTGATTTACAATGCAGGGACTCACAGCACGCATTCCAAAGTCGCTCACAATCGGCAGCCGCCTCACTTGCGATGACAACTCCGGCGCAAAAATCGTCGAAATCATCGGAGTCATCGGATGCCACGGAAGGCTCCGCCGCTACCCGTCTGCTGGAATCGGCGACATCGTAATCGTGTCCGTCAAGAAGGGCAAGCCCGAGATGGTCAAGAAGAAGGAGCGCGCTGTAATCACCCGCCAGAAGTTCGCATTCAGGCGCGGAAAGGAGCGCGTGAAGTTCGAGGACAACGCATGCGTCATCATCGACGACGCGGGATTGCCCAAGGGCACTGAAATCAAGGGTGCGGTTGCACGCGAAATCGCCGAGCGCTTCCCAAAGGTCGTGCCGTTGTCATCTGCAGTAATCTAGATATTTACACGTGATTTTTCATGAAGTTCTCAAGGTCCGTCTCAAAGCAGCCGCGTAAGAAGAGGAAGGAGCGCTACCAGGCGCCGCTTCACAAGGCACGCGCGTTCCTCCACTGCAACGTCGCAAAGGAGCTCCGCAAGAAGGTCGGCTCAAAGACCGCACTTGTCCGCCGCGGCGACACCGTCAAGGTGATGCGCGGCTCGTTCAAGACAAAGACCGGCAAGGTCACCGAAGTGGACTACAAGACGCTCAAGGTTTTCGTAGAGGGAATGACCGTCCAGGGACGCAAGAGCAAGAAGCGCTCGTTCGTGCCCTTCGACTCGTCGAACCTCCAGATCATCGAGAAGTTCTCCGGAAAAGAGGAGAAGGCAACTGCCGTTCCTGCAAAGAAGGAGGAGAAGAAGGCAGAGGAAAAGACTGCGGCGCCGGCTGCAAAGGCACCCGCGCAGACAGCGTAATTGAGGTAAAAAACACTTATGGCAAGCCACGGAAAGAAGAGGCACATGAAGCGCCTGGCAAGGCCCAAGGCCATGCCGATTTCGCCCAAGAAGCACACTTACCTGAGGAAGGCATCTGCAGGCGCCCACCCCAAGGACCAGTCGCTCCCGATTACAACGTACCTCGTTGAAATCCTCCAGGTCGCACAGAACGCGCGCGAGGCGCGCAAGCTCCTGCGCGGCGGAGTCGTCTTCGTGGACGGCAAGGCAGTGCGCGACCCGTCATTCCCAATAGGCCTGATGGACGTAATCTCAATCCCCCTTGTGGAGAAGCACATCCGCGTGACAATCGCAAAAGGAAAGCTCGCATTCACTCCCGTGTCAAAGGACCAGGTCTCGCAGAAGCTCTGCAGGATAACTTCAAAGAAGCAGCTTGCAAAGAACAAGTTCCAGCTGGGTCTTCACGACGGCCGCAACCTAACTGTTGAGGACGGAAAGAAGTACGCAACCGGAGGCACGCTCAAGATTGCAGTGCCGAGCCAGAAGATAGAGGACTACCTTGCACTCAAGAAGGGCGCAACCTGCCTTGTTGACAAGGGAGTCCACGCAGGGGCAGTCGCAGTTTTGGAGGAGCTAATCGAACGCGAGGCAAGCATGGCAACAGACGCCAAGCTCAAGACTTCGGACGGCAAGGTCTTCACCACACGCAAGGACTACCTGCTCGTGGTCAACACGGGTTTCCAGTAAATTTTACTTACACGATTGATGTTTTATGGCAAGCGAAATAATCCGCATCGACAAGGTCACGCTCAACTGCGGCGTAGGCGCACCAGGCCAGGAGCTCGAAAACGCCCGCGTTCTTCTTGAACGTATCTCAGGCCACAAGGCAGTTTACACGCAGGCCAAGACCCGCAACCCGACTTTCAAGATAAGGAAGGGCGACAACATCGGCTGCAAGGTCACACTTCGCGGAAAGGAGTCCTCAGAGCTTCTCAAGAAGGCTTTGGAGGTTCCCGACCACCAGATTTCCGAAAGGAGCTTCGACGACAACGGCAACGTTGCGTTCGGAATCAAGGAGTACATTGACTTCCCAGGAATCAAGTACGACCCCAAAATCGGAATGATGGGCTTTGATGTGTGCATCACGCTTGTGAAGGCTGGTGTGCGCGTCCAGAGGCGAAAGATCCAGCCCCGGAAGCTTCCGCGCAAGCAGCGCGTAGGCAAGAAGGAAGCGCAGGATTACATGGTAAAGAACTACAGCGTCAAGCTGGTCTCCGCAAACTCGGAAGAGAGCGGGGCATAGTTAACATTCATTATTAGGTGAAAACCTCTTTGCAGAAAGACGAAAGCAAGTACAAAATGCGCGGCAACCGCCGCTGCTGGAGATGCGGGAACGTCCGCGGGCTCATCCGTAAGTACGGCCTGTTTTGTTGCAGGAAGTGCTTCCGCGAGACTGCGGTAGACCTGGGCTTCAAGAAGTACGGCTAAATTGGTGTAAATATTCATGGCTGACAATCTCGCAAACGCGCTCAACGCGGTGAAGGTATCGGAAGGCAAGGGCAAGCACGAAATCGTAGTGCCGGCGTCCAAGCTCATCCGCGAAGTCCTCGCCATATTGCAGCGCGAAGGCTACATTGGCGATTTCGAGTTCCGCGAGGACGGCAAGAGCGGCAACATCCGCGTAGGCCTCAAGGGCAAGGTCAACAACTGTGGCATCGTCTCGCCCCGTTTTGCTGCAAAGCAGGACGAGTGGGAGAAGTGGGAGCAGCGCTACCTTCCGGCACGCAACGTCGGCATGCTCATCATCAGCACCTCAAAGGGGCTCCTGACGAACGCGCAGGCAAGAAAGGAAGGGGTCGGCGGAAGGCTCCTGGCATTCGTGTATTAGTTCATTATTGTGGTTTTTATGGAAATCCCATCCGGCATAACTGTCGCAACGGCAAAGAACAAAGTCACTGTAAGCAAGGGCGCAGACGCCCTTGAGCACTTCTATGACTCGTCCATGGTCACGATTACCGTTGAGGCTGGAAAAGTCACGTTCGCGCCTGTTGGCAAGCAGGGTCGCAAGGTCAAGTCCGCAGTGTGCTCGGCAGAGGCGCACGTGCGCAACATGGTCAAGGGCCTTTCAACGCCCTATTCCAAGAAGCTCTCGCTTGTGTACGCGCACTTCCCCGTGACTGTGGAGGTCAAGGGCTCTGACGTGTTCATCAAGAACTTCCTTGGCGAGAAGCTTGCCCGCAAGGCAAAGATTGCAGGAAAGACCAAGGTCAAGGTTGCAGGCCAGGACATCACTGTCGAAGGCCCGAGCAAGGACGACGTCGGCCAGACTGCAAACAACATCGCCAAGGCAACGCGCATCACCAACAAAGACATCCGCGTCTTCCAGGACGGGATTTATTACGCTTAGTAAATGCAAGAAAGATATTTGTGATTTTTATGGCAGCAATCCACCCGAAGTTCGTGCGGCAGAACCGCTCCGTTGACAAGCGCGTCGGAGAGGCGTGGCGCAAGCCCCGCGGAATCGACAACAAGCAGCGCGTGATGCTCAAGTGGTGCGGCGCGCTCCCCTGCATCGGCTACCGGTCGCCCAAGGACACCCGCGGGATGCGCAACGGCAAGATGCTCAAGGTAGTGCACAACGAAATTGAGCTTGCAAAATGCGACGCGAAGGCGGATGGCATTTACTTTGCCCGGACTGTAGGCAAGAAAAAGCGCGTAGTGCTGCTTGCAAAGGCAACCGCGATGGGAATCCGCGTGTACAACTCCGGAATTCCGCGCAAGAACCCGGCCGACAAGAAGGCGGCTGTGGCAAAGGAGGCGGCAAAGCCCGCAGCAGACAAGAAGGCCGCAGAGGCTCCCAAGGCAAAATAATTTGATGGTGCATTGATGTGTCAATAGAAACAACGAAAAGAGTCGTTTCACGCTTCTGCAAAGTCGGCGAGAGCCGCATTGCAATCCGCGACTACAAGGCCGCAAAGGAAGCCCTCACTGCCGACGACATGCGCGAGCTTGTCAAGTCAGGCGCAATCGAGATCCGGCCCGAAAAGGGAGTCGGACGCGCCAAGGCACGCGCCAAGCAGGCCAAGAAGGAGTCCGGCAGGCGCCGTGGAAGCGGAAGCCGCAAGGGAAGCCAGTTCGCAAAGGTAACTCGTAAGGATCGCTGGGTCCGCAAGGTCCGCGCACAGCGCAAGGTCCTTGTGAACCTGAAGGCACGGCTTGCGGACGGGGCCTACCGCGAACTCTACTCGCAAATCAAGGGCGGGATGTTCCGCGACAAAAAGCACCTGCTCTCGCACGCAGTTGCAAAGGGATACTTGAAATAATTTTTATTAGGTGTTTTGAGATTGACTAAAGCAAAGGGACCAAATTTCCTGGTACACTTCCGCAGGCGCCGCGCAGGACGCACTGACTACCAGCGCAGGCTCGGGCTACTCAAGTCGGGAATCCCCCGCATGGTGGTGCGCAAGACCAACCGCTACGTGGTTGTCCACGTTTCAAAGCTGTCCGAAAAGGGCGACGTCACTGTTGCGCACGCAACCTCGCAGGCGCTCAAGGAGTACGGCTTTGCAGGAAAGTGCAACGCGCCTTCCGCATACCTTACCGGCATGCTGGTTGCCAAGATGGCACAGGCCGCAGGAGTAAAGCAAGTCATACTCGACATCGGGCTTCACACCAACACCCAGGGAAGCATAGTGTTCTGCTGCCAGAAGGGCGCAATCGACGCCGGCCTGGAGTCCTCGCTTGACGAGGACAAGCTCCCGCCGGCAGAACGCATCTCAGGCTCGCACTTGAAGAACGCGGCAGACTTTGCCAAGGCAAAGGACGCCATCCTAAAGGCGGATGTAGCCGCAAAGCCCAAAGGGGCCAAGAAGGTTGACAAGAAATGAGATTCCAGAACAGACGCAACGGACCCCGCGAGGAGCGCGTAATCGACCTTTCAGGTTGGACTCCAAAGACCACTCTCGGCCGCAAGGTCAAGTCAGGCGAGATCACTTCAATTGACCAGATACTTGAGAAGGGCCAGAAGATACTCGAGCCCGAAATCGTCACAATGCTCCTTCCGGACCTCAAGGAAGAGGTTCTCGCACTTCGCAGCACCCAGCGCATGACCGCGTCGGGCCGCAAGCAGAAGATGGAAGCGTTCGTCGCACTTGGGAACAAGCGCGGATACATTGCGCTCGGGATAGGCAAGGCAGTCGAGGCACGCGACGCAATCGCAGAGGCGATCTCGGACGCCAAGAAGCGCGTCATCAAGGTCCGCCTCGGATGCGGCTCGTGGGAGTGCGGATGCGGGACGGGCCACTCGGTGCCCCGCGAAGTCATCGGCAAGAATTCCAGCACGCAGATTACAATCAAGCCCGCACCACGCGGCGTAGGACTCGTGGCAGGCGAAGTCGCAAAGAAGGTGCTCACGCTCGCAGGAGTGTCGGATGCCTGGACCTTTGCGAAGGGACGCACGCGCAACGTGCTCAACATGGTGCTCGCGACAATCGACGCGCTTGACTCGCTCAACAGCCTCAAGGCGGGCAAGGGCGCAAGCATCTACGACGACATCGCAGCAGAGGTAGCAAAGATACCCGCTGACGAGATAGTGCAGGCGCCGGCAGCAGCCGAGCCAGAGAAGGCATAAATTTCAGGATTTGATTTTAATGGACAAGAAACAACCCAAATCAGCCGCACACGCGGCAGCCCACAAGGCAAAGCCCGTTGACGGCGGCAGCATCATCGTAGTGCGCATCCGCGGAATGAGGACAACTCCCCGCACGATAGAGCACACCATGCTCTTGATGAACCTTTCGCGCAAGTTCCACTGCGCAATCCTGCCCAACGACGCAATAGACCGCGGCATGATTGAGCAGGCAAAGGACTTCATCACCTTCGGCCCCGCCAACGCAAAGGCAGTTGAGGAGCTCTTCTCAAAGAGGGGACGCACTGCAGACGGCAAGGCGCTCACTGACGATTACCTTAAGACCAGCAAGTCCGGGTTCAGCTCCATAAAGGAGCTCTCCGCGGCAGTGCTTGCAGGAACCACCCGGCTTACCCGCGTCAAGCAGGTAAAGGCGATTTTCCGGCTCAGCCCGCCCCGCAAGGGATTCGGCTCAATCAAGGGAGTCTTCCCCGACGGCGCGCTCGGAGTGCGCAATGACAAGGAAATGGAAGCGCTCATAGCGTCCATGGTTTAAGTATAATTTGCAATCGTGATATTTTATGGCAAGGCGAATCAAGAGCAAGAAGCGCAAGTACCTCGGCAACCGCTCGTACGGTCGCGGCAACACCAAGAACGGCCGTGGCAAGGGCACCCGTGGAGGAGTCGGGCGCGCAGGCTACCACAAGCACCGCTGGCTCAAGACCATCAAGGAAGGCCTCCACAAGTCAAGGCGCCACGGTTTTGTGAACCGCAACTCCGAGTCCGTGCTCATGACCGAGATTACGATTGCACAGCTCCAGAAGAACGTTGACAAGGGATTGTACAAGAAGTCAGCTGACGGAAAGTACGATGTCGCGCTTCCGGTGCGCACCAAGGTGCTCAGCCAGGGAAAGCTCACTGCCGCGCTCAAGATAAGCGCAGGCGCGTTCTCTGCTGCTGCCAAGGAAAAGATCACCAAGGCAGGCGGCCAGGTGCTCGAGTCGGCCTAATTTCATCCCTTCTTTTTTTATCAGCGCAAGGCGCAAAACCGCGCTTTGTTGCGTCATCTTTAAATGCACTGGCGCAATAATCATCTATCCTCCGAAAGCATATTTTTCGGATAAGCCTTTTTCGTCGTTTCACAGAGGGTGTTTTGGGACGTGTCCGTGTTAAGCATTTTCAAGCCGATAATTGACGTTTTGCCTGAAGTAGGCGCGCCAGCGCGCCCGCCGTCGCTGCAAAAGAAGCTCTACTGGACGCTCGCGGGCCTGCTCATATTCTTCATACTCGGACAGATTTACCCCATCGGCGTAAACGCCATGAGCACGCAGATACAGTCCTTCCAGCAGCTCGAAATCCTGCTTGGAAGCAAGATGGGCTCGCTCATCACCTCAGGAATCGGCCCCATCGTGCTCGCGTCCATCTTCCTCCAGCTCGCGGTCGGTGCGCGGCTCATCAACCTGGACCTTTCAAACCCCGAAAACAAGAAGCTCTTCCAGGGGTTCCAGAAGCTCCTCGCAATCGGCCTGAGCTTTTTGGAGGCAATCATCTACGTCTGGTCCGGCTACATCCCGGTCAACTCAACCGCCCCGCTTTTTGGAAGCATGTTCGCCACCATGGCAATCGTCGCATTCCAGCTCGCACTCGGCTCCATAATCCTTCTTTACCTTGACGAGGTCCTGCAGAAGTACGGGATCGGCTCAGGAATCAGCCTGTTCATCGCAGCAGGAGTCGCGCAGGCGCTGTTCCTCGGCGCGTTCAGCTTCATCTCCGCAAGCGGCAGCGGCATGGCGTCGGGACTGGTGTTCCAGGCAATACAGTACGTGTCCGAAGGCAACGTCGCAAGCGCGTTCTGGGCCCTGCTCCCGCTGATATTCACAGTCATCGTGTTCCTCGTCGTAGTCTACGCAGAGGGAATGCGCATCGAGCTCCCGCTCTCCTACGGAAGGGCACGCGGGCTTGGCGCGCGCTACCCGCTGAAGTTCCTCTACGTAAGCAACATCCCGGTCATCCTCGCCTCGGCGGTTCTTTTGAACGTCCAGCTTATGGGGATGTTCCTCGCCGGTGCAGGGATGCCGATACTTGGCAACTACGGCTCGGGCTCCACGCCCATTGACGGAATCGCGTATTACCTCACTCCCCTGCAGTCGCCGCTCTTCACTCCCGGAGGGTACCAGGGATACCTCGGCACGATAATGACTGCTGACGGGATACTGCACATCCTCGCATACGGCTTCGCCCTTGTCTCGCTCTCGGTCCTCTTCGGATGGTTCTGGGTTGAAAGCACCGGGATGGGCCCGCGGCAGGTGGCTGACCAGCTTGGACGCGCAGGGCTCCTCATCCCAGGATTCCGGCAGGACCCGCGCGTGACTGAAAAGATTCTTGAGCGCTACATCCCGGTAATCACCATCCTCGGAGCCGGATTCGTAGGCTTGCTTGCGTGGTTTGCAGACATCACCGGCGCCCTCGGAACAGGAACCGGAATCCTCCTCACAGTCGGCATCCTCTACCGCTTCTACGAGGACCTTGCAAAGCAGCAGGTCTTCGAGCAGTACCCGATGCTTGACAAGATATTGAAGTAACGGAATACGGTGCTTTGTTAGTGTTCACTGAACCCTGGATTGAAATCCTCATAATCGGCGTGCTGTTCTCGCTGCTCAACACGTACCTTACGCGCGCGATGGGCATACGCAAGCGCATGAACGAGATACAGGAAGAGTTCAAGGCCTACCAGGAAAAGTACTCCGCGGCTGTGAAGAGCAACGACGAAAAGAAGCTGGCCGCGATTGCGTCGGAGACCAAGCGCACCAACGACATGATGATGGAGATGATGCTCATGCCGTGGAAGACCATGATTTTCGCCCTGCCGCTGTTCTTTGTCTTCACCGGCGACCCGTGGTTCACCCACTACGCAGGCCTGATTCCCTCGACTTACCCGGACTTTGCAACCGTGCTCCCGTTCGACATCCACACCGCCGCGGTCTACTCGCTGAACATATTCCACTCCGCGCAATACGGCGCCCGCGGGTTCTTCATAGTCTGCCTCATATTTGCAGGGTTCATAGTCTCGACAATCGAGCAGAACTACGACAAGAAGAAAAAGGCACAGAAGAAGGCCTGAGGGGAAAACGCCAGCAACCCCCCCAACCATTGGTATTGAAATAATTTGTTGCGCGTAAATATTACTCTTAAACCAAAGCGTTTATCCAGCAAAATCGCATTTATCGGAGGTTATTACAATGCCCGCTCGTAGAAACAGGAACGCGACATTCCGCCACCGCGCATCGCCAGGTGGAAAGCCGTCGCTCAAGAAGAAGTCGGACAAGCCGTCCAAGTCACGCTGCGCGCTATGCGCAAAGGTGCTTGGTGGCGTGCCCTGCAGGGCGCCCGCGCAGCTCAACAAGCTCGCAAAGACCGAAAAGCGGCCGGAGAGGCCCTTTGGCGGCGTGCTCTGCTCGCAGTGCCTTTCGCAGGTAATCCGCGACAAGGTCCGGCTCCAGCAGGGGCTCATCTCCAAGGAGGATGTTGATTTCCGCAGGCTCAAGTTCATAACCAGCCTCAAAAAGACCGCACAGTAAAAGGCGTTTTGCGTGGCAATGCCTAGGATAGCGATATCGGGAAAAAGCGGGTGCGGTGCAACCACCGCCACCAAGCTAGTCTCCGCTGCCCTTGGCATCCCCGCATACAACTTCACCATGCGCGACCTCGCCTCCGAGCGGGGAACCACGCTTGATGCCCTCCAAAAGAAGGCGCTTGTTGACGCAGGCGCGATTGACTTCGAGCTTGACCGCAGGCAGGTGTCCTTTGCCGTTGCAAACCCCGGCTTTGTGCTCGGCTCGCGGATGGCAATCTGGCTTGACGACAACCGCGTGCTTTCCAAGCTGCATGCGCTGCAAAAGCCGGTGATTGGGCACCGTTTCTGGCTGTCCACCCCGCTTCAGGAGCGCGCAAAGCGCGTGGCGCAGAGGGAATCGCGTCAATATGGCGACGCCTTGCAGCACGTGGAGAGGCGCGACGAGGAAAACGGCCAAAGGTACGCCAAGCTGTACGGGATAAACGTCGACTCGATGCCCGCAGGCACAATCGAGATTGACACGACAAGAAACAACGCGCAGCAGGTGGCGAACATTATAATTGATTGCGTGGAAAAAAAGAATCTGCGCGGATTGAAGCTTTAGGAAAATTTCAAGATAACGTTCATACGTTCAAAAAGGTGTTTTACATGGGAGCAATCGAAGTTAACCGCAAGTGCGTAAAGACACGCGGCAGGCACGCAGGCGAGACCGTCACTGTAGTCAAGCTTCTGGACAGCAACTTTGCCGAGGTACGCGACGCGAAGGGCAAGGTCAAGCGCTGCAACGTCCAGCACCTGGAGCCATTGGCTTAGTTTTCTCTTCAATTTTCCTTTTTTCAATTTTTTCATTTTTGATTTTTATACTGTTTTTTCTTTCCTGATTTTTTGGATGATGCCAAGTATTATCTGGCAGTATCGCTTTGTTTTTCTATGGCCATGGATTGTTTATGGCGTAGTTATGCAAAGTCCATTCGCGGCCAGGGTGCGACCGAGTATCTCGTGATTTTAGGCGCGGTTTTGCTTGTCTCGCTTGTCGTAGTAAGCGCAACTTCCGCATCCACTTCTTCTCAGGTTTCGATGAAGCAGCAGCAATCGCAGGCCTACTGGTCTTCCCTTTCCCCAATACGGGTATTGTCCTCCAAAGTCGTTGACAATAACTTTGTCCTTCAAGTCCAGAACACCGGCTCTTCCCCGTTGCGTTTGGACGGGATTAGCGTCGAAGGAACTGCCCTTCCAATCTATCCCTATTATTCCGGCGATTCCTACGGCCCCGCGTACTGCTCGCGGCCAAATGACAATTTTTCCGAGCAGTCCATGTCTTGTACCTTGATACTTTCACCCGGCGAAAACGCCTACATCGCAGCGCAGGGCGCAATATCCGGCTCAGGCAACGTCATTGATTGCGCAGGCAAAGCAAACCGCGAGGTTTCAGACATCCGATTGTACTATTCCGTGGGAGGGTCAAACATAACCAACATACTCCTAAAAGGCGAAAAGCCCATAGTCGCTTCCTGCTCTACCAAAACGTGCGACGTCAACTGGTCGTTTGTCCCCGGCAACTCGTCGCTGCTTGTGAACGATTTCTGCGTTATGGTATACGAGGCTAGGAACATTGCAAACATAGTTACCTCCACAGCGAACGGGACAGCACCATGGGGTTCGATACGTTTGTCCGACGCCCAGTCCAACTGTTCCTCGCTGGGCGTTGGCTATCATCTACTGCGTGACCGTGAATGGGTTGCTATCGCAAACAATGCCGCCAGCGTGGCGGCAAATTGGAACACGAGCGTTATAGGTGCAGGCTCTCTTTATATTGGAAATATTGGTGTAAATTCAAGTGTCTCCTACGATGGGGACGACCCGGACAATTTCACAAGCAACTCTACTGCCCGGTTAATCCTGAGCAATGGTCAGTCCATTTGGCATTTCAGCGGCAACGTGTGGGAGTGGACTGACGGTACCTTGTTTGAGAATAAGACTGGGATTGGTTCAAATGGCGGCGATTCGGACGGAATCACTGGCGGTCAGATGCCAACGAACGGCACTATGTTGTCCGTCGAATGGATAGAATACGCCCAAATCACGAATTATAATTTCCTGAACTATTCACGAATTCCCAGTCTGTCATGGGGTTCTAGTCAAGGTATTGGAAAGATTCTCTTGAGTCCCGGGTTGGCATCCAACAGTTCGGGTTACGTGTCCCCCATTCACGCCTTACGTCGCGGTGGCTCTTATGCCAATGGCGTAAATTCTGGCTCGTGGGCTCTGTTCCTGTCCTTTTCACCTACGAACACCGTCGCAAGCGGCGGATTCCGCTGCGCGCGTTAGGCCTCTGCGAACTCTTCGCATTTGTTTTTTACTCTAGGCATACTTACTCTATAATCCTGATTAAGATGAAACACACAATCAACGAACTCCTCGAATACGGCTTCCTCGTGCTTGACAAGCCAGCAGGCCCGTCTTCCCACGAGGCTTCCGCGTACGCTTCCAAAATCCTTGAAGTCAAGAAGGCCGGGCACACCGGAACCCTTGACCCCAATGTTTCAGGCGTGCTGATTATCCTTCTCAATTCATCCTGCAAGGTTGCTTCCTACCTCCAAGAGACCGACAAGTCCTACGTGTGCGTGATGCAAACCGGACGGCCGCACACGAAAAAGGAAGTCGAGGATGCTTTCGATAATTTCAGAGGCAAAATCTACCAGACTCCGCCCCTTGCAAGCGCGGTTGCGCGCAAGCTGCGCGTGCGCGAAATCTACTCGCTCAAGATTCTTGAAGTCGAGGGCAAGCGCGTGCTCTTTGAGTGCGACTGCGAGGCAGGCACGTACATCCGCAAGCTGTGCGTTGATGCAGGACACGTGCTTGGAAGCTGCGGGGAGATGCTTGAGCTGAGGCGCACCAAGGCAATGGGTGTAAGTGAAAGCAAGGCAGTAACCCTCCAGCAGCTCTCGGACGCATACTGGCTGTACAAGGAAAAGGGAATTGATTCCGAGCTGCGC
>Ga0209340_1001954_pt1 | contig 12969 bp, 12 predicted proteins | sample EPASupsiteSAE323_FD_187266 | JGI IMG/M metagenome (GOLD analysis project Ga0209340, IMG submission 187266) | Bioremediated contaminated groundwater from EPA Superfund site, New Mexico - Sample SAE3-23 (SPAdes) (version 2) | ecosystem: Environmental > Aquatic > Deep subsurface > Groundwater >... | reverse complement strand
CAGCCCGCCGAACTGGTGATCAGCGATTACCTGAACCCGCCGCAGCGAACTGTTCTCCGAGTATCCTGTTGACACGAATAACAAACTCCTCTTCTGCTGATTTCGGAATATACGCGCCCGCCGCGATCTTGTGGCCCCCGCCTCCGCCGCCGTACTCCGCTGAGGCGCAGTTGAGCGCCTGCTGGAGATCGACCCCGCGTTCCACAACGCGTTCGGTGGTCCGCATGGATACCTTCGTGAGATTAGTATCCTCGGGCACCTCGCACATGACAAGGATGGGGATGTTGCTGTTGAGCTTCGAGAGCGCCATGCCGGCCCCGATTCCTACGATTGTATCCGGGTACCGCCCGCCCACGTGGAGATACTGGAGGTTCTCGAGTTCCTTGACTCCCGTATCGATGATGTACTCCAGCAGGTTCCTGATGATCGCCCGGTGGTTCTTCAGCATGTGCTCCGCGTCGCGGTATGCGGTGCCCCGGTCCCCCCGGAGAATGGCTCCTCCGATCTGGGGCTTGGACCAGCGCCCGCAGGCATTGAGCATGGTGGCATACTCCTGGGCGTTGCGCAGCGGTGTGCGGGGAGTTTCATCCGGGAACCCGTAGGTCTCGGCAAAGAGCCGGTCCACGGTATCCCCGTTTGCAATCAGCTGCTCGGCAAGCGCGGAGATAATTATCCGTTTCTCTTCCTGCGAGATCTCTTCCCAGACATACCAGCGCCGGCTTTCTGTCTGCTGTTGGATGCCGAGTTTCTTTAAGAACTGGCGGGCGCCTTCGGGATTGTTGCTGATGCCCTTGATGAACGGATCGTCATTGTAAGCAAGCGAGAGGTGTACCGGGCGTGTTGCGGTGCCGTAGCAGTTGAGATCCTTCTTGCGCACCTCAACGTTCTTGTGCCGCACCCCGTCCTCGACAATGATATCACGCGCAGGACCGACAAGCCCGCATTTCTCCCGGGCCATCATGTCGCCCACGTTGCCCACAATGGCGAGCTTGGCGAGATCGGTGTTGGCCGGGTCCATCTGTTTTGCTATCAGGTACGAGACTCCCGCGGCACTCATCCGGTCATGGCCGTAGGGCAGGCAGTTCACCTGCGTGTACTCCCGCTCGCAGGGCTGGCTCACGTGATGGTCCACGATAAGTACTTCTTTTTCCGTAAAACCGCGTTCGAGAAAGAGGTTCTGTTGTCCTGCCCCGAGATCCGAAAAAACCTTGAGCGTGCCATCGGAGGGCACCTGCGGCATGGTCAGCGGTTCAAGTTGCCGGACAAACACCGATTTTACTGCAATTCCCTGCCGTGAGATAGCCTGCGAGAGGATCGCCTCGCACGAGATACCGTCAGCGTCGATGTGCGAGATGATGGTAATCCCGGGTGCATCCGCGATCTGCTCTGCGGCTGCTTTCACATCATCGCAAAAACCCATTGCATATTATTAGGGACTACCTACACATGAATTGTACGGGAAAGTAGCGATATGAAGCCGTTTACGTTCGATGGGTATCCTGAGGCCGGCATCACCAGCCCGGCCCGGATGCGTGCGGTGGACAGGAACGCCATTGCGCTTGGGGTTACGGGTCTCCAGCTGATGGAGAGTGCGGGCCGGGCGCTGGCGGATATGGTCCGTGCCACCTCGCCCGCCCGGGTCCTCGTACTTTGCGGCAGGGGCAACAATGGCGGTGACGGGATGGTTGCGGCCCGGCACCTCCAGCACGGGGTCGATACCGATGTCTGTTATCTTGACAATGGGAAGCGGAGCGCTGCCTGCGAGCACCAGCTTGCTGCACTGAAGCATTCCCGGGTCGGGCTCTACCCGTTCACTTGCCGTGACGATCTCGAAGCATTACGATCCCGGTTCGAAAAGGCTGATGTAATAATCGATGCACTGCTGGGCATCGGTGCATCCGGGGAACTCCAGGAGCCGCTGAAGACCTGCGTTGCGCTGGCGAATGCATCGCACGCGAAGATCATCGCCGCTGACGTGCCGACGCCGGGCATGCGGGCGGATCGGATCTGCGCCTTCCACCGGGCGAAAGTTGAAGGTTCAACCGTTGTCGATATCGGCATTCCGATTGAAGCGGAGTGTTGTGTGGGGCCGGGGGATCTCACTCTCATAAAGCCCCGTAAGGATAAGGCGCATAAAGGTATCGGGGGCGAAGTGCTGGTGATCGGTGGCGGGCCGTACCAGGGCGCTCCGTATCTTGCCGGCCTCGGGGCATTGCGGGCCGGTGCCGATATCGTCCGGATCGCGTCGCCGGTCTTTGAATCGGTGCCCGATCTGATTTTCGAACGGCTCGAAGGCGGGAAGATTGGCGAGGAGCATATCGAGCGCCTGATTGCCCTTGCAGAGCGGGCGGATGTGGTGGTCTGTGGGAACGGGCTCGGGGTGGAGAGTCATGTAGTTGTGACAGCAGTTGCCCCGCACTGCAAGCGTGCGGTCTTTGATGCGGAAGCCCTTCGGCTTCCCCTGCCGGTTGCGCAGGAAGCAACGATCTATACCCCGCATGCCGGTGAGTTTACCCGTATCACCGGAAAGACCCTGCCTGGCGATACGATCGGGCGTGCCACTATAGCCCGGGACGCCGGTATCAATGGGACGGTGCTGCTCAAGGGACACATCGATGTGATAACGGATGGCACCCGGGTACGGTTCAACCGGACCGGTGATCCCGCGATGACAGTCGGCGGGACCGGAGATGTGCTTGCGGGCATTGCCGGCGCTCTGCTCGTTCACCTGCCCGCGTTCGATGCTGCCTGCATTGCTGCGTACGTGAATGGCAGGGCAGGGGAGCGGGTGGCAGCGGAACGCGGGGGCGGGATGCTGGCTTCGGATCTCGTGGACCGGATCCCGGCGGAATTATTCAAAAATAACATGCAGGCAGAGTGAGGACATGGTCGAGTTTACCCATATTCAGGACGACAAGGCACAGATGGTGGATATCAGCGGCAAGGGTGATGTAGTGCGGGAAGCAGTGGCAGCTGGTAAGATTTACCTGCGTCCGGCTACGCTTGCTGCAATACGCGAGGGAACGGTTGTCAAGGGCAATGTGCTCGCCACGGCCCGGGTTGCTGCCACGATGGCGGTCAAGAATACGTCGAACCTGATCCCGATGTGCCATCCTATACCCATCAGTTCGGTTGCGGTGGATTTCACCGAATGTGACGGTTTCATTGAGGCACGTGTTGTCGTGAAGATGACGGGTAAGACCGGTGTCGAGATGGAGGCGCTGACGGGGGTGTCTGTGGCGTTACTTACCGTCTGGGATATGGTCAAGTCTGCGGAGAAGGATAAGGACGGGCAGTACCCGGTCACCCGGATTGAGGATATCCGGGTGGTTGAGAAGAAGAAGGGGAAGTGACGCTCCCACTTTTTTGATTCATTAAAATATCTTGTACTTTTGTTTTCATATCTGATGAGGGTTGAGACCCCCATACCCCCGCTAATGATTCTGACCGCCGCCCCCGAAGGGGCGCCCCCGCGGCGGTTCAATGACTGGGACAAACACAATTTCACAATCTATTTACCGCACTGCACGGAATTTTTGTATCCTATGACCGCACGCCCGATTTTTTCTGAGAGCCGGATGAGCCCCATGCGTGTAGCGGTCGCGTTGTGCATTGTGATGATGGCGGTGCTGTTGGTGGCGGGGTGTGTGGGGGAACCGGTAGCGGAGAACCGGACTGGAAATGTGCCATTAACAATCACAATCCCGTCAACTGTTACAACGACAATTTTGACTTCTGTGATATCAATTGAGTTGCAATGCCCACCGAAAGCGACGGTACCGAATTCCATCATTAGTGGAGAACCATTTTTCTTTCATAGTCAGATCCAATACCAGAATAATTCAAGAATTCACGGTTGGTTATTCGGATCGCAAACCGCAATTCAATTCATTCCCGATGTGAATCCCAGTGACAAGTCCAACCTTACTATTCCTCATGAAGTAACATGGGGTCTTTCAAACGGTACTTACCATATTTTTTTCCAGTATCCTAATAATGCGGGTCATTTTGATATCGAGACAAAAAACCAAAATTTTCCGAATTGGGTACTCAACAAAAATGGTGATCTGATTCTTGACTTAGAAGTTGTTAGAAAAGGCGGGATGACTGGAGTTGATGCCGCCAACATTCTTGAAAAGGCAATAAATGCATCTGGTGGCGATCAAAAGGTTGATCGTTCAACAATTAATGTTACGAAAGCGTGGATTCATATCAATCCTATCGGCAATCATACGATTGGTGAAAAATTTCCGATTAATGGAACTACGAATCTATTCGTAGGAGATGAAATTTATTTCGATGATATACATCCAACAAATTATCACCCTTCATTATGGCCGCACGGTGTAGCCGCTCCGTATCTCGTGCGAGAAGGGATCTGCGGAAATCATATCTGGTCGATTGAAGTTGATTCATCAACATTCAAACCGGATGAATATTTTTTTGTGGTTCAAGATTATGTTCACGGTGCATATGCCTATCAACAATTCCATATTTATGCGTTGACAACACCTTTTCAAAATCAACACCTTCAATAAATTTGTTTATGAAAACATGGTGACCGTCCCATTACTCCCTAACGTGTTATGCGTACCTTACTACTGATGAATGGAACAAACTGCTTATAACGGGGTGCCATAGCGAGTACTACCACGATTGATCGATTGTGATTTAACTTCTGCATAACCCCCGGGGACACAGTATCTCTTACACGAATATCTCCTGAATGAAATTATCCGGGATGCATACGGTCTTATCACAGATTTAACCGTAGGGAATACCTAAGAAGAGATTGGAAACGAATTCTTCAAAATAAAAAAATTTAACCCTATCAAATCCGACAAATAAATCGCAATACTTATAATATATTCTATCATTTTTGATAATTGGCATAGTTAAACGGAAAATCAACCAATACCTAAATTCCAACGCAGGAATAAAGGATCGGTTCGCCTAAATTTGCCGATAGGATGAATCCGATCCTATTCGAACGTAGAGCAGAACCGATTTTTTGCTTATGAAGTTTTTCTCCGTGCCCTTTTGAAATCCCATTACAGAGGCGATTATCGTATATGATTATTGAGGCGAGGAAAAATTACCGGATAGTTTTGGGATTAGTAATTTTCCTATTAATCTGCGGTGTCCCGTTGGTAAGTGCTGAATATAGCAATGAAACAATCGCGTTGAACACAATAAAGGGAGAACTACGAAATCCCATCAACATCACTGAAAATTCAACGCTTTCCGTTTTGTATCCTGCATCTATTGAATCAAACACTTCATTATCTTCGTTAGTGTCGCCTACGGTCACTATTCCAATACTCTCGAAAAAATCACAATTAATTGAAAATGTTTCTTATGATAAAATTGAAGAATCTATTGACAGACAAATAACTCAAATTGAGGAATACAAAAAAAACCGTAATAGCGCCGAGAAAAAAATTCCTGACGATCTTCTTCAACTTATCGATGATAAATATCCTCTTAAGACCCAAACTCGTGAACAAATAAAAACGCGGATGAAGAACGCGAAACAGCTGATCCCTCAACGCGAAGTGACTGCTAAACTCACTATTAGGAATAAATCTTTAAATTCATTGGGTGATCAGGTAAAAATTGAGATACAGGTTAAACCTTCGGTTTCTACACGAATTGTTGATCCATACATTACCCAAATCACAGGTCGAGATGAAGAATCGCATTTAGTAGTAGCTTGGGTTGATATCAATAATTTAGACAGACTTGCATCCCTTGATGGTGTGAGTGTAATTTCTTCAATAGAACCAATGGGACATTCTATTGGTAGTGTTACAACTCAAGGAGACTCAATTCTTAACGCAGATGATGTACGTAATATCGGTTTTAATGGCAATGAAATAAAAGTGGGGGTAATATCAGATGGAGTCGATCATATTTCAGATGCACAAGTATCAACAAAACAAGATTTGCCAACGAATGTGCATATATTGAATAATGGTTATGGCGGAGATGAAGGAACTGCAATGCTTGAGATTGTGCATGATATTGCTCCAGATGCAGAGCTCTATTTCCATGGTTCTGATAATGATGCAACTAGTTTTAATCATGCATTAGATGATCTAATTGCAGCTAATTGCAATATAATATGTGATGATTCGATTTTTTATAATGAACCCTATTTCGAAGACGGTGTTATATCTTCACACTTAAAAGATGTTATGAGGACCCATCCCAACCTTATATTCGTAACTGCTGCGGGTAATTTTGCCAAACAGCATTACCAAGGGACATTCAAGGATGATGGAAGACATTATAACGATTTCAGACAGGATCTTGGGTCCAGTGATAAATATCTTTATGACACTATGCATTACCCAAATACTGTTTTAATAGAGGTACAATGGGATGATAAATGGGGGTCATCTGCAAATGACTATGACCTTTATTTAATTGAAAAAGGTACGGATAATATTGTAGCTGCAAGTACAAGAGATCAGCCTAATTATCCAAACCCTGTTGAAAGTATTACGTACCAGTATCTTGGGACCGATCCGAAAACATTTGAAATTCGAATAAAAAATGCGGGCCCTGGGGGGGTTGGTCAAGGTCAGATAAAAAACCTTGAATTATTTGTATTTAGAACGAGTGATAAAGTCAATACAATCCAACCTGATACCAATTTTAATTCTCCAGATTCTATTTATGGCCCCGCAGCAGTGCGAGAAGCAATTACAGTTGGAGCAGTTCCTTCAGGCTTTAATGGTATTGGGAATGTTGATCAAATTACAAGTTACTCATCACGGGGTCCTAGTACTATTTCATATCCTGTCCCAGAAATAAGGCAAAAACCCGATATTTGTGGAATTACTAATGTATTCATCTCTGGTGCGGGTGAGTTTGGATCACCCCCCGGCCAATGGGATGGTATACATTGGATATTTCCTGGAACAAGTGCCGCAGCACCTCACATTGCTGGGATCGTCGCCCTTGCAAAACAAGCGAATCCAAGTCTAACCCGTAGTCAGATTAAACACTATCTTACATCGTCTGCTATTGATTTAGGAACTCCCGGATGGGATCCTGCATATGGATATGGCCGTGCAAATGCACAGGCTATGATTCAACAAATTCAAGCTGATGGTGAAGAAGCGACACATTATGTGACAATTACTTCGATCGCCGGTCCACATGGATCAATCACTCCATCAAGTGTGTCAGGGGAATTTTGGATACATAAGGGAACAAGTCAGATTTTCACCATCACACAGAGTCCCGGATACGTAATCAATGATGTACAAATTAATGGACAATCTGTTGGCCCGATTTCAACTTACACATTCTCTAATATTCAGTCAGATGCAATAATCACAGCCACTTTTAATCAGATCCCCCCAACTGCAAATTTTGCTGCCTCCCCGATATCAGGCAATCCTACATTGGGGGTGTATTTTACAGATATTTCGACCGGATCACCAACCTCATGGTCGTGGAATTTTGGGGATGGTCAAACAAGCACTATGCAAAATCCCTTCCATGCATACTCTACCGCAGGAACTTATACGATTACAATGACTGTATCAAATGATGCTGGAAGCAATACTAAAGTTTCATCGGGTTATATAACTGTGATTTCTTCGACTCCAACTCCCACTCCAACTCCCATCTCCTCCTTCACCGCCACCCCCACAAATGGTACGGCCCCACTTACCATCCAGTTCACCGACACTTCAACCAACTCGCCAACGGCATGGTCATGGACCTTCGGCGACGGCAACACATCCGCAGAACAGAACCCGGCGCACACCTATGCGCTGGCAGGAAACTACACCCTTTCCCTGACCGCAGCGAATGCCGGCGGCAGCAATATGACAACCAGGACAAACTACATCACGGTCCAGCCCCCCACTGAAGTCCGCATAGGCAGCGAGAATATCAGCCAGCCGGGCGGGAACATCACCCTTGCCCTTAACCTCACCTTTGCACCGAAGGGATTGAGCGGATACAACGTCAACCTGAGCGTGAGCAATTCAACCGTTGCGCAGATCATGGAGGTATCATTCCCTGCATGGGCTTCATCCATGAACTCCGCCGGTCCCCTTCCGGCCACCCGGGACATCCTGATCAAGGCAAGCGATGTCAATAGTCTGGTCGAGATCGGTGCATCAGAGATCCCTCTGGCAAATGTTACGGTCCGGGGACTCAGTCACGGGGTGACAGAGATCACGCTCAGCCGGACGAACTTCGATGACGATGACGGCACCGACATTCCGCACATGCTCGTAAATGGGACGCTGACTGTGGGATCTCCATGACATGGCCGGGAGATCTCTGGCTTCACGCCATCTTCAGGTTCCGCTGCTGATCCGGTCGGTGTTATGCTGAACGGTACCGGGTTCCGGTCCGGGCCAGCAGTCAGGTTCATGCGCCTTGCACAAAGCGACATTACCGGGATGAATGTTGTATTCAATTCCCGGTACCGTATTAACTGTACAGTCAACCTGACCGGTACATCGCCAGGGGCCTGGAATGTTCCCCTCACTAACATGGATAACAAAACCACAACGCTACTGAACGGGTTTATGGTCGTCTGGCGGATAGTACTGTTTTGACACTTGGGGATGATTTGAGGAGCAAGAACATTTCACAGCGATCGCACTTACGGTTCATTCGTCCGGGTGTACATCAACGCAGATGCTGGTGTCCAGAAAAAATTCATAATGGTTCGATCGTTCTGGATTTCCGCAGGGTATCAACAAAGTCTGCGCTATCCACATCATAACCCCAGGCTCCCCGGAGTGATGCGATCGGTTTTTTCTCGATAATTCTTATGAAAACTTCATCACCGGTTTTTGTCGGGATCTCCTTGTCAAGTTCGAGGTGGAAGCCATCGATGACTTTTGCTTTTATCGTTGTCATACCGGGTACCGTACACTACGTGTCACGCCCGTTGCCATCAAGATTCGTGCGAATAGGCGGGGTAAGCGCTTCATTGAGTGATGCACAGGTTAATTTCCCAAAAAGGACAAATGGTACATTCAGACCAAAAAGGAGAATATAACCATGGCAAAGAACTCCGAACCTCTTACCGAGAAAGTTCTCGTTTCTACGGATACCAAACAAGCCCTGATGTCCATCAGGGAGCCCGGGGAACGGTACGGGGACGTGATCGGCCGGGTGTTGCAGGAGCGGAAGCGTCATGACTTCATTGCACACCTGGACAAGATTGCAGAGGAAGGGGAATTCGTTCCGCTTGACAGCGATCCCGAATACGCGAGCCTGAAAAAAGAGATGCGCCGTGAGAGTAAACATCGACAAGCGGGCGCTGCAGTACGTTAACGGCCTGCCGGAGAAGGATCGCAGGATTGTCAAGCAGAACCTGATGAGACTTGAAGATCCGTACACAGCCCCGGATGTAGAGTTGCTGCAGAACGGTCACTGCCGGATGCATATCGCCCATTCCTATACTGCGTTCTTCGATGTCATGCCCGGGGGCATTGTCAATATTCTCGAAGTGATGACAATCGAGGAAGCGCATAAGCGGTACAAGCGGTTTGGGAAGTAGCCGGAGGGGGGTAGGGCACTGTCTTGCCAAAATGGGGTAGGGTCCCCTCTTAGCTAGAGAGGGGAGGGTCAGTTCAAAATATTTTCAAGAAGAGGGGAGGTAGGCACCCTCTCCTCTTTTTTTGGAGGGGAGGGTTACCCATGAGTAAATGAGGGGACCCCCCTCTTTTCTTGGTGGCTGGTGTTTGATAGTGAGCATGGAAAAAACCCGGACTGATTCCTGCCACAAGGATATTTCACAATCTATTTACCGCGCAGCACAGATTTTTGTTATCCTATGGCCGCACGTCCGATTTTTTCTGAGAGCCGGAGGAGGCCTGTTCGCGTAGCGGTTGCTTTGTGCATCGTGATGGTGGCGGTGCTGCTGGTGATTCAAGCGATTATACCATCAGTGAGTGCTGAAAATGTAACCCCTGTTACAACTTCTTTTATCACGATTGATCCCATCGGGAACCATACTGTAGGTGATGTGTTCTTTATTAACGGGACAACAAACCTGCCGGTTACAGAAAAATTCACAATAATTTTTCAAACTTATCTTGAATTTGGCAGACCGGTTATGAAATCTGATAAAAAGCGTTATTTAACTCTTTCAGATAATTTTTCTATAATCCCAATAACTCAAGGAACCAACCGGTGGTCGGTTAATGTTACGGATTTTGCGATTCAAAATCTGTCGACAAATGGCTGTCATGGCTGGATCCAGTATTCTCCCACTGATTTACGATGTGATCCAGAGAATGACCACTGGCTGGTTTTTGTCGGTCCCCATTATGATACCAATTTTGGTGATTTTATTCTTCTTCCGGCAAAAAATGTTGTCCCCTCCAATGTTCCAACAACTGTTCTCCAAACTCCCGTTACAACTCCCTTTATCACGATTGATCCCATCGGGAACCATACTGTAGGTGATGTGTTCTTTATTAACGGGACAACAAACCTGCCGGTTTCTGAGAATTTAATTGTCGGAATCTTATCTAACGACTATACTCCCGGTGGAAACCGTGGGCAATTTTTCTATAGCGTATCTGTTCCGGTTATGACCAACGTAAATGAAACCAACAGGTGGTCTGTTAATGTGACAGATATCGGCATGTGGCAAAATAGAAATTATTTATTTGAAATATCTTCAGGAAAAAAAGTTTTGTGCAATAAATCCCCGGTTTGCGTTGAACCTGAAGTTACAATAGTTCTTGGTTTTACTCTACTTCCTGCAAATACGCGTCCTGTCTCAACTCCATCACCGACAAAATTTACATCCCCGGTAAATTCGTCTTCAACATCGCTGTCTCAAACCCCAACTAGTACTCCTCTTGCACCAATCTCCACCCAGATTCCACTGTCTATGATAGGAACCTGTTCAGCTCTGATCGCTTCGGCTGGAATATTTTCAACAATACGGAAATACGGAAAAAAGGAAATCTGAAGTGATGTGTTTAATCATCATAACAAAAATACATCAATGCATTATCAGTAATCTCTTAATCTGCCCTGTTATTGCCGCAGCTCTTTAATATCCGTCCACCCTATCTATACAGGCATACGGGATCCGTCCCGATGAAAAGGAATGTAGCTCAGCAATGAGCCGAACCTTAGGTGATTACCATGGTAAAATCGATGTACGCCTTCGTAAGGGAGGCATGGAAAGTACCCGCAAAGAGCGGAGTCAAAGAACTCCTCTGGAACCGCATGCAGGAATGGCGCCGTGAAGGCAGCGTAGTCCGCGTTGAGCGCCCGACCCGTATCGACCGCGCCCGCACCCTCGGCTACAAGGCCAAGCAGGGCATTGCCGTCTGCCGTGTTCAGGTCCGCCGCGGTGGCCGCAGGGCATCCCGGTATGTCCGTGCACGCCGCACCGCCGCAATGGGCAAGAACAGCAAGACGATGGGAAAGAGCATCCAGCGTATTGCAGAAGAGCGCGCGTCCAAGAAATTCCCCAACATGGAAGTGCTGAACTCCTACTGGGTAGGACAGGACGGGAAGCTCAAATACTACGAAGTCATCATGGTTGACGGTCACCACCCCTCGATCCGTGCCGACAAGAACCTTGCATGGATGGCAAACGCCACCCACCGCGGTCGTGCAGAGCGCGGAAAGACCTCAGCCGGTCGCAAGGGTCGCGGTATGAGAGAGAAGGGTATCGGAACCGAAAAATGCCGGCCGAGCATCCGTTCCCACGCGAACCAGGGCAAATAATCTTATCCTCTTTTTACGCAAAGGTATCTTCATGAAGATCACCGATGCCGCTGTATATCCTTACCCGCTGGGAGATGCATCGGTCCGCAGGCTTGCGCTCCAGGCAGCAGCGCTCGGGTTTGATAGTATTGTCGCCGCTGACGCACCCTCCGGCACGTATGCTGGAGTCGAGGTGCGCTCGGGACTGATGATCCGCGATGTCCCGATCAAGGATGTCATCGCGGCAGCGAAACGGTACCGGGATTCCGGCCGGGTGATCTCGGTCAATGCCGCGAACAACAGTTTCAACCGGGCAGCGATCGGGGTCAAGGGGGTCCATATCATCCGGGGTATCCAGAACGCGGATAAGCTTGCGTTCGACCATGTGGCGGCAAAAATGGCAGCCGATAACCGGGTGGCGGTGGACATCGATCTCTCCCCCATCATAGGAAGGAGCGTTGCGCGGCAACGGGCGATCCACCGGTATATGGATATCATGGTACTGGAGCAGCGCTTTGAGTTTCCGATTACCCTCTCCACGCATGCCCGTTCCCTGCTCGATATGCGGAATGTCCGGGATGTTGCCGGGCTCTGTAGTCTCATTGGCATGGATGTGCCGGATGTACAACGAGCGCTTGCCGGTGTCGGGACGGTCCTGACTCCGGTGGAGCCGAGCGTTAAGGTGATCGCATGAGCCCCCGGCCGCCAACCCTGCGCGAGAAACGCCGGTATATCCTTGCCCGGATCGAACCTGCCGGGATATTGCTTGAGCAGAAAGACCTGTATTACGCGATCTCGGATGCCACCACGTCGCTCTGGGGCGATGCAACAACCGCTATCATTACCCCGGCGGTTGTCGCGCTCGAACACGGTTATGTGGTGGTCCGGTGCCGGCGGGGAACCGAACGCGAGCTGGCGATTGCGCTCTCGACCGTCACCGCATGCCGCGATGTGCACATATGTTTGCAGATTGTCGCCGCATCCGGCACCATCGAGAGCCTGCGATCCCGGTTCCGGAAGAAAGGACCGCACAAGAAAGAGGCAGAACCAGCACCTGCCGGCAATGGTGCGGGGGAAGAACCCGTGCTGCCGGAGTGCACATTTGCAAAAAAGACTTTCCTGATTGCGCAGTGTAACGGTCAGAAGGTTGATGTGATTGAAAAGGGATTTAAAAATACAAACCGATTGTTCTTAACAAAAGATGATCTGGAGGATTTGAATGCAACCACAATATCAGACAGGATATGACCGGGC